>Ga0210391_10003132_pt1 | contig 14071 bp, 11 predicted proteins | sample IncBWC12OmetaG_FD_160573 | JGI IMG/M metagenome (GOLD analysis project Ga0210391, IMG submission 160573) | Forest soil microbial communities from Barre Woods Harvard Forest LTER site, Petersham, Massachusetts, United States - Inc-BW-C-12-O ... | reverse complement strand
CGACGAGCGGGGCCGGCAAAACGTTTTTGGAAAAGGGCACTTTATCCGGGCTCAGAAGAAAGGCGTCGGGCGCGGCATCCGATGCGGCCGTTTGGGTCACCTTCGAAAAATTGGGGCCCGGCGTCCCATCGGATTTTACAATTCCTTCAAAGAGCAAATTCCAGGTGAACTGGCCGTGTTTGGGCACGTACGTGGCGAATACGTGATCGTAGCTGCGATTTTCGCCGATGATCACGATCACGTGCTTGATGGGGGAGGTTGTCACATTGTCGTTGGACTTAGATCCTGATTGTGAATTCGAATTGGGTGGAGTTGGCGGGGGAGCCGCGCCGGCAAGGGACGCGCCGAACGTGAACTGGAACAGTGCGACGGAAGCGAGCGCCACGCGCAGCGAACGGTACGCGTTTGATGCGAAACGCTGAAGGGACATTACTCCTCCTGTTGTCGAGGTTGGGCGGGCGAGGCGCACTTATACCTGAGCCGTATTTCAACCGCGTTTCGCTCGGTTGAAGTTCGATGAAAATCCGGGATCGCTCTGTCGCGAAATATGACAGCGATGTCATGCACTCTGTATGGTCGACAAATCTGCGGCTTCGTTTTCCGAGCAGATTTAATTTCCTCCGTAGGGCGCGTGCGGTGAGCCGCAAAACTTGCCGACGACGGCGGTCTTATGTTTAGGCGCGTTTGCTCTGGACACTTTGGGCCCTTCGGCGGGCTCCACGCGGATAAGCCCCATCATTCCATTGTCTTCGTGTTCGAGCAGGTGGCAGTGGTAGACGAAATCGCCCACAGAATTCGGATCGCGGAAATCCATTCGCAGGCGCACGGCGGGATAGACAAGCGCTTTGCCGTCGAAGTAGGGAACGTTGACCGTGTCCCGTAGAAATGGCTCGTTCACCGGACGTCCCATGTAATCGAGCAGCAGGAAATGCAGCTGGTGGATGTGAAAGGCGTGTAACTCGTTCGACCTGTTTTCGATGATCCAGTCTTCCACCGTTCCCTGCTTCGCAATGATGTTGGGCATTCCGGAGCCTGGATTGAAAGGTGCGGCCGTCTGGCCATCGACCGTGAGATAAAATTCCGTGGCGCTGTTGGGATTGCTCGGATCGAGCAGTTTTTCGGAGAAATAGAGTCGCCGCGTCCTGATGGGCGTGACGTCGCCGAGCCAGGCTTCGTGCGGCCCTCGCAGCGGCAGGGGCGAGGCCTCGAGCGTCGAACGCGGTTCGGGAGCGTCCTCAGAAGCGTTGATCGTGGCGAGCGCACGATTCGGATCGTTTTCTCCCCCCGGCCCGGTGTCGACGGTTCTCGTCACCAGCAGCCCGTGCGTTCCGACAGGCGGTCCCGTTACGATGAACTCCACGCGCGCGCCCGGAGGGACGCCCAGATGCGTCTGCCAGCTTGCATAGTCCGCGGGCGAAGTCCCGTTCTCGTTCAGCGGCACGCCATCGAGTGCGACCAGCCCCATCGGCTGGGGCTTCTTGTCGAACAGAACCGCCAGATTCAAATAGGTGATCGCCGACGCATTCAGCACGCGCCAGAGTTCCCGACGTCCTGGACGGATCTCGATCGTGGCAGGCGGGTAATCGGGGTAGGGAACCGGAACAAAATTGATCGAGAGGTCTTTCGCCGGTTTACCGAATCCCGTGCCATTGTTCGCGGCATCTCCGTCGCGTTCAAGAAGCACCTTCGGAACCACTGGCTCTGATTTCGAAGGCGGCGCATCGGGATGGATGAGGTCCTGATCGCGAATGATCAGTGTGCGTTCCGGCAGTCCGGCCACGGCTTTGTCGGCCCGCTCGATTCCTTCGACGATCATTGCGCCGGAGGCTCCGCCGAGCACCTCCGCCTTCGTGAAACCGTGGATATGCGGGTGATACCAATAGAGTCCGGGCGGCTGATCCGCGGGGATGCGGAATCGATATTGGAACGGCGGATCACGCGGCTGGATCGACGTCCTCAAGACGTCATCCTGATGGCACACGGACGGAATCGACAAGCCGTGAAAATGAAGATTCGTCGATGTGGGCGTCATCGGACCGCTTGTGCACGCGTCTTTGGTGGCTTCGGCGTGAGCGTGATGTGCCGCGGAGGGCGCGGCTTCCGCTGGCACGTCGGTTAGATCGTTTTTCAGGTTGATGGTAACCAGATCGCCCCGGTTCAGCCTCAGCGTGGGTGATTGGTCGCCATTCCCATCGATGTAGCAATAGCGCGTCGTGCCGTCCGGCTCCCTTTCGTTGCGCACCCTGAGGTTGACGCTCAGCTCGCCGTTGCGGCTGCGTAGCTCCACCGGCTCGCCGACGGTACTCCCAGCGGCAGGACGAGGACATCGGGACCCCGGGACTTCCTGAGCCCCGGCAAAGCTGTCAAGCTGCCACGCAGACAGAAGTGCGAGCGTCGCGAAACCGAGAAGTTTCGACCGCGTGGCCATTTTCCTGTTCAGATTCTACCCGTTCGGATGAGGATTTTGGCGCAGGGCTGGCAATCCTCAGCGTGTTCCATGGATATCAACGGTGGATGAATGGCCCCTTACGCGGTGGAAAAGCTCCTCCCTAGGCGAGGCCCTGTTGCCGCAATCGTGCTGTTTGTTGATTCGACATACCTAGAGACCCTAGTCCTATGGTGTTCTAGGCGGAGGCCGGGCTAGACTTCTAGCAACAAGACTTTCTCATGTTCCAGCGCCCATTCATCGTGCTCGCACTCGCACTAAGTCTAGCTGCAAGCACCATTTCCGCGTCCGCTCAGGATCAGCCCGGCACGGCCGCCCCGAGCTCCGACAAGCCCCAACAACCAGCCAGCCCGACTCCCTCGGCCCAAAGCCCGGAGCCGGACCGAGACAAGCCGAAAGAGGCAGGGGCGAAACCACGCCGCGTGATCACGAACGAGGACATCGAGGCGGAGCACGAACAATTGACGTCTGCGAATTCCGACATCGACATCGGCAACATCAACGACTGTAATGCCGCCTGCTTCGAAGCGGTTCGCGGCTGGGCGAACTACTACATCGTCGGAAACACGGACTGGAAGCGTGACCTGCTCCGCGGCATTGATCAGGTGGCCGAGGACGGCAAGTGGCAGGCGGCGCTCTATCAAATCGCCCGCTCCAAATCCAAATTCTGCGATTTGAACCAGGACAAGAACGATGCGATCGCGGACATGGCTGACCCGCGGAAAATGACCGAGGACGAGATCGCGATCGACGAAGCCTACGACCGCAAATTCGAGGCGGCTCAGTCGAACTTGAACGCCGCATATTCTCAGGCAGACGCCATCATGCGTACCTATAGCGGAATCGTCGTGTCCTTCATGAACTTGCAGAAGCAACGCGCGGGCCATCGCGTATGCGTGATTCGCTATCCTGTGATGTACCGCGGATACCGCGTGCCCTTGGACGATCCCGATCGTCCATAGGCCAAACGCGGCAGGCTTCGCAGCAGCGTATCTCCGGGCATGCCGCGGCAATCTGCTATCGCTTGTCGTTCCGCTTCATTGCGCCCACAATCCCGGCAATCGCTTTTCGGAGGACGCCCATGCCTCAACCACCGCCGTCGACGACGCAAGGCACTCTTCGGATTGTGCGGACGATTCACGGAGTATTGATCGCCTCGATCTTCCTCTATGGCTTGATCCCGCGGCTCATCGCAGCTCCTCTGAATCCTCAGCCGCTAGATAAGACGTCTCTCGCCATGCTCGGCGCCCTGTCTTTGGGAGTGTTAGCTCTCGGCTTTTTCATACGATTCAAATGGATTACGGGCGCTTATGCGACGTTACGCGCCGAACCGGATGACGCCGCATCGCTCGCGCAATGGAGAAAAGGGGCCGTTGTCAGCGCCGTGCTCGGAGAGTCGGTCGTGCTCTGCGGAGTAGTTATTTATCTCATTGGCGGGGAGGCGAAGCAGGCTGCGCCCTTTTTCGCGGCAGGGTTGATGGTCATGCTGCTCTGGTGGCCGAAACGGCCCTGACCGAAAACCCCGAGTAAAAGAAAAACGCCCGGCCTGACAAAATCGGGCCGGGCGTTTCGTGTCTAGAGTCTATTCATGCCATCAGCGCCCGTCGCTTTCGGCTCCGAACTGCACGGCCGGCAGAACCGGCGTACCCTCAAGCTGCACGGCCTCGAGCGACTGCGGATCGAGACCGAGCCATCCAAGGAGCGTGGGCGCGATCTGTGCGGTTTCCACCGGAGCTGTGACGGTCGACGGACGGAACAAAGGGTTTGAAAGCAACAGCATCACGTTCGTATCGTCGTGCGAAAAACCGCCATGCTCCGCCAGTTTCTTGCCGCTGCCCGAGTACGTGACTCCCACGTTCGGCGCCACGATGATATCGGGCGTGCGCGGATCGCCACCGGGAGGCAGGCCCGGCGCGTTGAACATCTGCGTAATCCCGGGACCCCAGAAAACCTGGCCGATGCCGGCAATATTGTTGCTGGACGGAGATGTCGATTCCAGAACACCCACCTGGCTTGCGGCTGTGCAGTTGCTGCTGAGCCAGATCAGGGACACATCATCCTCGGTCGGGCCGATGCCGTTCGCGTTAGCCGGAGATTCCGAAAAAGGCAGGCAATTTTCGAGAATCGTGGCCGGTGAGGTCGTGATTGGGTCATTCGGGCTGTTCGCGATGCCGAGATATCGAGAGGAATCTACGGGGCTCTGTCCGTGCTTGGCGCTGATAATGATGAGCGTCGACTCGTAAATTCCGTTGGCCTTGAGTGCCGCCACCATTTTGCCGATCGAAGCATCCGCGAATTCGATCTCGCCCAGGAGCGAAGGCGTCGGAGTTCCCTGCGCGTCTTCGTACCCGCCCTTCAGCGACAGAGATTTTTCAATCAGCTTTTGTCCAACGCTCACTACCTGGAAGTTCATGCCGAGGATATTCGGCCGCGGCGCAGGGGATTTGCCGTTGTGGGTCATGCCGTTGATTTCGTTCAGCACGGCGTTGACTTTAAGCGTGTCGTAGCACTGGATGTTCTGGAAGCTGTCGGTCCAGGCATTGGATGCTGCGACCGCCGTTTGATCCGGAAGCGGATGACAACCGGCGATGCCCGGAAGGCTAACCGGAATGGAGTTGATGTCCGGTGCGTAGTAGTCGTCAATGTTTGTGCCATTACCGGGGCCGGAAACCGCCGAGTACGACGGGTGTTTGTCCGACCATGCCGTGTAGCCGCCGGCCGCGTGGATGACGCCGAAAACAGTGTTCGTGCGCACGAAATTCCACGGAAAAACCGGAGCGCAGCCGTGCGCTGGATCGCGGGGGAGTCTGCTGGCGTCGATGGAGAGAATTCCACCGTCGGCGCCACCGGGAGCTCCGCCGTTCAGTTGCGTCTGATCGATGTCGATGCCTTCGTCATATTCCGTCGTCGTGCCGGTGGGCGCCGCGCCGGCCGTGCAGGCGGAGGGAGAGCCGGCCACGCCGTTCCCTGTTGTCGCCGCAGGAGGATCGAGCGAGCGGTCATAGGCCACATCGTAGAAGGCGCCAAAAGAGCGCGGGGAACCGCCCGTCATCAGCGCCATCAATCCAGGAAATGAATCGGACGGTTTCGATGTCGAGGTGTTGAGATAGTTCAAACCCGTCTCGCCAAGCGCCGCAAGATTCGGGCAGTAGGGTTCACCGCCGTTCACACCGCTGATCCCCTTCGAGCAGTTGATGAAGTCGAGTGCATGCATTCCGTCGATGCTGATCAAAAGAACATGACGAAATAGTGGGTGTTCACCCTGGCCTTGCTGGCCGCGGTCATTCGGAGGGCCGGCCAAAGCAACCGAAGCAATCGATACGGCCAGTAGCAATGCGGTCGCAACTGCCACTGCCCAGCTCGTACGTTTCATCAGAAATCCTCCTCAGAATTAACAGAATTGGGCGGGCCGAGGAGAGCAAACGTAGCGAAATGAAAATCCGGGCGTGTAAATGTCGGGTGAACTCCAGGCGAAAAGTGGGACACGGACACCTGGACGCGCGTCAATTTTCCAGCGCGCGGCCTGCGCGCAACCCTTGAATTTCGAACACGGAGTTGTAACGACAAATAAACGCGCTGCCCGAATCTCAAAACGCCAACTCGCGAATCCTGATCTTCCGGGTTGGACCCTGGCGCGCTCGCCGCGATTTCGCGGCCTCAAACGCGAACCGAGCGACCGCCAGTAGCTCATCGCACCTGAATTAGCCGAGATTTCACAAACTGGTAACCTGACCCCGCGACGGAGATCGCTAAAAGTCGGGCCGGTTGAAAAGGAGCGCCCATGAAGGCAAATGGACTAACGGTGCTGAGAGCAGGGGTGATGGCCGCGCTGGCAGTGACGTCATCGATGTCTCGAGTGGCGGCCGATCCCAACACGGTGGGTTCGGGCCACATCAAGCACGTCCTGCTGTTAAGTATTGACGGCATGCACGCGGTCGATTTGTACAACTGCGTAAACGGAATTGCGGGCGCCAATGGCGGTGATCCGTATTGCCCAAACCTGGCGGCGTTGAGCCAGAACGGCATCAACTACGTGAATGTGACTTCTTCAAAGCCTTCGGACTCGTTCCCAGGACTGGCAGCGCTGGTCACGGGCGGTACCCCGAAGACGACCGGTCTCTACTACGACGTCGCGTATGACCGGTCGCTCGATGCGCCGGCGTTGACCACCGGCACCGGCCTGGCTGCCGGACCGTGCACGCCTTATGCGTTACCGACCGGAACAACGACCGACTACGACCAGGGCATTGAGTTCGACGATACCAAGCTGAACGGCGGAGCGCCGGGCGCGGCGGCAACCGAAGGCGGTATCGCATCGATTGACCCGAGAAAACTGGTGCGAGACCCGGCCGCAGGTTGTGTCCCGATCTACCCGTGGGACTTCGTGCGGACCAACACGATCTTCAGCGTAGTCCATGCAGCGGGCGGATACACGGCCTGGATCGACAAACACGCGTCATACTCCTTTACTGCCGGACCCGGCGGTACAGGCCTGAATGACTACTATTCCCCGGAGGTCGACTCGACCGTGGTGCCGCTGCCCGGTGTCACGACCTCCGAAGGCGCTTCCTGCGCCACCATCCGGGACACGGTCGGCAGCCTGTCATCGTGGACCAACAGCTTCGAAAACATTCAGTGCTATGACGCACTGAAGGTAAAGGCGCTGCTCAACGAGATTGGCGGAAGGACTCACGCCGGCGCGAGCGCACAGATTCCAGCACTGTTCGGTATGAACTTCCAGGCCGTCTACATCGGCGAGAGCGTATCGGAGCCCAACGTCGGCACCGGAGGCTACAAGAACGCAGCGGCCTTGCCCAGCGCGGAGCTACTCAAAGAGATCGAGTTCGTGGATGCCTCGATCGGCGATATCGTCAACGCTCTCAAGAACGCGGGCATCTACGACGACACGCTGATCATCGTCTCGGCAAAGCACGGGGAGTCGCCCATCGACCCGAGTTCGTATGTTGCAGACGGCGCCAATACGCCGGCGACGCTACTGGGAACCGCCATTCCCTTCTCGGAGTCTCCGCTGAACACTACGGGCATCGGCGCGACCGAGGATGATGTCTCGGTGCTCTGGCTGAAAAAGGGCGCCAGCGTGAACGCTGCCGTGGCGCTGCTCGAAAAGAATGCGTCGGCGATTGGGCTGGGCCAGATTTACTATGGGCCCACCGTCGCCCTGAACTATAACGTGGGCGGGCTGGATCCGGGTGAAGATCCGCGTTCGCCGGACATAATCGTCGCGCCGAATGTGGGCGTGACGTACTCGGGCAGTACGACCATGATCGGGGACCACGGCGGGTTTGCGCACGACGACACCAACGTGCTCCTGCTGGTCTGGGGTCCGAGCTTTTCGGCGCAGACCGTCTCGGCCGTGACGACAACTACGCAGGTCGCCCCCACAATCGTGAAGGCGCTGGGGCTGGAGCCCCGGGCGCTGGACGCAGTGAGAGCGGAAGGGACGCCGGTACTTCCCGAAGTGGAGGCTCAGCTCGCAAAGTAATCCCGGGATTGCAGGGGGCGCACGGGTGACCGTCTTCTCCCCATGGCCACTCAGCTGGCGTGGGTATCGGGCGGCTCACGTTTTCGGGCTATTTTTTCGGCGGCTCGTACAGTTCGACGAACATTCCGACATCCGGGTCTCGCAGCAGCGCCACCCGATAGCCCGTTTTCATCTCCACGATTCCGTCGGAAACCATCGGAGCGCCGAAACCTTTCAGGCGCGCGACCAGAGAATCGATGTCCGTGCATTCGAGGCCAATGTAGTTCACGCCGATGTCGCTAATGCCGTAGGTCTGCACCGGCTTCTTGCGGTTTTCGTACTCGACGATCTCAAAACGCATGCGCGCCTTCGGGTCGGCCGCTTCCGCAAAAGTGCCGTTTGTCAGCTTGATCACGTTGCCGTGGCCGCCCACCGCCGAGTCAAAGAAGTCGCCGCCCAGCCAGTTTGAGGGCGTCGTCGGCATTTGTTCGCCCAGCATCACGCCGTAAAACGCGCGTGCCTTGTCGGGATCGAGAATCACGAGCCCGATGTGATTGAAGCCGGGAACATCGGCGGGAGTGGCAGGCCGAGTATCCGTGGCAGGCGTGGCCGGGCGCTGCTCGATGATCTCCACGTCCATACCGTCGGGATCAGTGATGTAGGCGACCGTGCCCTTGGTCGCGCCCGGCAGCGCGATCAATTCCCCGCCCCAACTGCGCGGCCAAAGCATGTTGGCGGCTTTCAGGTCTGCCCACAGTTTTCCGGCGTCTGGAACCGTCAGGTCGATGTGGCTTGCACCCGGCTCCCACGCGGTCTTGCCGCCCATGACGTTGCGTCGTTTGATGCCGCGGAATTCGTGCAGATAGAGCGTGAATGGCTTGCCGGAAATGTTCGTATTGACCTGCAGCTTGGCCATCCGCGATTCGGCGCCTTTCGTGCCGTGTATGCGGTTCATGACCTCGTCCACGTGCCAGGACTTGTCGACGCCGGGAACCTCGCTGAAGCCCAGAAATTTGTAGAACTCGACGGATTTGTCGAGATCGGAAACCATGCGGCCATCAAACGCAATGCCGACGACGGCACCTTTGTTGGCCCCGAACTGAGGCGCCGCGCCGGCGATTCGCGCGAAGCCCGGCGCGCCCAGTGCGAGCGATACGGTACAGACCGCGGCTAACGCGCGCAGATTTTCCGGCCACAAACGATACTTGCGCATGGATTCCCCCCGGCAATTTCGCGATGGAACATCGGATGTGTAACATGCCTTCGAGTGAGAGTCCAGCCGTTTGGTTTCGCCTAAAAAGCAGACAATCAGCGGAGAAGATTGTGTGGCCGCGAAAGGGAAGATTCAAATCACATCTCGCAAAGACGCGCCGCTGCGGGCGAACGGACCGCGCTGGCGGGGCAACCGTTGCGAGCGCGTTTGGGCGACAAGGGTCGGCGCGATCCACTCGGAACGCATGCCACAGCCGCGCCGCGGCAAATAACCGCTACCTGCCCGGAACCCAAATGTCGCGCGCGTGCGAGATTTCGGCATTGCGCTGCTCGGTTGACACGCGGAAGCCTCGCAGCTCACCGCTCTTCCTTGTGCTGCGCAGCGTGGTGAAGGTCAGGAAATACTGATTGTGCAGCACCATGTCCAGCTGATCCAAAAACGGCTTGAACGCAATGGGAGTGTCGAGCCCCTGGAAGAAGGATTCGCCGCCGGTTTCATCCGTCATCTGCGCGAGATTGGACTGCCCGTAATTCGAGCGGAACAGATTGCGGGCTTCGCGGTCAGAACCCCGCGCGTAAAGTGTATGGATCATGATGCTGGCTTTCTGCGCCTTCTCGATGGTGAGCGTCACATCCGGGCTGTTCGGATCGCCGCGATAACGATCGATGCCGTCCGCAATCACCAGGATTTCGCGGCGCGCGTTGGTCGAATGCCATTTCTTCATCACGTCCATCAGCGCCAGATAGATGCTGGTGGAGGCTCCGGGAAAACCGGTCGTGATGCGGACCTTGGCAGCTACCGCGTCGTGGTCGGTGCTGAAGGGTGCGACCGCCTGGGTGATGCCATTGGTCGCATAAAACAGCCCGACGCTGGTCTCCTTCGATTGCGCCTGGATGAATTTGCGGATGTCGTCAAGCTGGTTGCCGATGTTTGAAAGCTCGTCGATCACGATGGCAAGCTCGAGCGGCGATTTCTCGCCTTGCGCCGCGTCCCATCCAACGATGTCTTCGCGGCGATTTCCGGTGCGGACCACGATGTCGTCCTTCGTCAGCGCGGGCGGCGGCGTGAAGTTGGGGCCGAGGACCGTCACGACAGTTGTGACGGGCACGTTCGACGCGCCTGCCTGCGGCGCGGCCGCGGCCTCGGCGCGCGCAGTGAAAAGCCAGAGGGGCGCGAGGAACAGGATTCCGAGTGTTTTCAGGTAGTTGGACATGTTCGACCTCTAGTTCTTCGATGCGTTTCAGGGCGCAAAGGATATTCCCAAGACTCTGGCGGCAGCAATTGATTATCCGAGACGCGGGAGGTAAGCTGCGCGTGGCATTTTGGCGACTCACGTGACGGGGGGAGTGAAATGAAATTGTCAGGTCAGGTTTTGTGCGTGGCTTTGCTGCTCGTGAGCGTCCCTAGTGCGCGAATCGTCTCAGCCGCTCAGCAGGACGCGGATCGCGCCGCGATCGCGAAAGCCGTCCAGAACTACATGGACTCCTGGAACACCCATGACGTTCACGCCGTGGCCATGTTGTACGCGGTTGACTGTGATTTCGTAAATAATTTCGGCGATGTGACGCACGGCCGTGACGGCATGGAGAAAACTTTCGGGCCGTTCATGACCGGCCCGTATAGCGCGACCGTTCAGACCGGCACGGTGCGCAGCGTACGATTTCTGAAGCCCGACGTAGCGGCGGTGGATGTCGACTGGCAGATGACCGGCGCGAAAAATCCGGACGGCAGCCCGCGTCCAACCCGGAAAGGGATTCACAGCCTGATCATGACGCGCCAATCCGACGGCGCTTGGCTCATTACCATCATGCACGTCCACGAATTCACCAACACGCCGCGCATCTCGCCAGGGACAGCCCCGGCGAATCCGGAACCGGCGAAATAACCTCCGTACAGAAATCAGGGCGAAGCGCTACTGCTTAATCGTTACCTGCGTGGCGATGTAAGACACATCCGACCAGTAAGCCTCGACGCCGACCTGCGCGCCGGCCTTCAGCGCGCTGCGGTCGATGTGCAGGTCGGAGGGCACCATCACCCAAACCGCGGGGCTTGCTGCAGGCTTGATATCCAGCGTGCCGTCGCTAAACGACTGCACGAGGCCCGAAATCTGCACCCTAGCGGCGCCGCCGGATTGCGCACCGGACGGGAGACACAACAAAGGGATCAGTGCCGCAACCAGGATCAAAACGAACATCATTCGCCGCATAAAGCCCTCCCTTGATCAGGAATTAACGCTCACGTCCGCGGTAGCCAAGAATCGGGGCGGCTTGCGGCCCCGCGCCGCCTGCTCGAACGCATACGCGATTTTGATCAACGTCGGCTCGCTCCAAGCGCGCCCGAAAAACGAAATCCCCACCGGCAATCCGCGCACAAATCCCATCGGCACGTTGATGTTCGGATATCCGGCCACCGCCGCCAGCGACGAACTCCCGCCGGTGTCATGGTCGCCATCGATCAGATCGATCAACCACGTCGGCCCGGCCGTCGGCGCCACGAGCGCGTCCAACCGGTACTTGGCCATCACGCCATCAATTCCTTGCTCGCGGGTCAGCAGGTGGTTCTTCGCCACCGCGTCCAGATACGCTTTGTCCGTCAGCGGCCCCTTTTTCTCCGCTTTTACGAAAAGGTCCTGACCGAAGTATCCTAGCTCCCTGTCGGCATATGTCTCATTGAACGCAATCAATTCCTTGAGCGACCGCACAGGTACCCTCGGTCCCGCTCCCGCAAGATACGCGTTCAGGTCGTGTTTGAACTCGTAGAGCATCCCGTCCATCTCAGAATCATCGAATTTCCCAAGCGAAGCGATTTCAACCGGATCGATCAGCACCGCGCCCTCTTGCCTCATCGCGTCATACGCGTTGGCCAGCGCCGCTGCGACGCTTTCGTCAAAATCGTACGCCTTGCGAACAACTCCGAGGCGCGCGCCTTTCAATCCGCCGCGATCCAGGAATTTCGTGTAGTCGGCCGACGCCTTTCGACCAGGCACTCTGGTCGCGGGATCGTCGGCGTCCACGCCCGTCAAACCGCCCAACAGCATCGCCGCATCGGTGACGCTGCGCGCCATCGGACCAGCCGTATCCTGGGTGTGCGAAATCGGAATGATCCCCGCGCGGCTGATCAGGCCCACGGTCGGCTTGATCCCCACAATTCCATTCGCCGACGAAGGGCACACGATCGATCCGTCCGTTTCCGATCCCACCGCCGCCGCACACAGGCTCGCAGCCACCGCTGCACCGGAGCCCGAGCTCGATCCGCACGGGCTGCGATCGTGAGCGTAAGGATTGTGCGTCTGCCCTCCGCGCCCGCTCCACCCGCTCGAGGAATGCGACGACCGGAAATTTGCCCATTCGCTCAGGTTCGTCTTGCCCAGCAGCAGCGCCCCCGATTCGCGCAGCCGCCGCGCCACAGCCGAGTCCTTCGGCGGCGTAAAACCCAGAAGCGCCAGCGAGCCTGCCGTCGTCGTCATTCGATCGGCCGTGCCGATGTTGTCCTTGATCAGGATGGGGATTCCATGAAGCGGACCACGCGGTCCTTTGGATTTCCGCTCCTCGTCCAGAGAGTCGGCAAGAGTGAGCGCGTCCGGATTCAGCTCGATCACGGAATTCAGCCCTGGGCCGTTGGTGTCAATCTCCCCGATTCGCGAGAGGTATTCCTCGGCCAGAGATCGTGAGGTGTATTTCCCCGATTGCAAACCTGCCGAAAGATCGGCCAGCGAAACTTCATCGAGTTCGAAGGGTTTGACTTCCGGCACGTTATCCTGGGCGCCTGCCCCGGCCGCAAAGGCGGGCACGGCGAACGATGCCGCGCCAGCGGTCAATCCCGACTTGAGGAAATGCCTGCGGCCCACTTTAGCGGAGTGGGAGTCGTCTTTCTCGAAGCGCATGGTTGGCCGATTGTACCAACGTCAGCCAACGGAGGCATGGGGAAACCACCAGGCCGGCGGACCGCTTACTGTCTCTCGGAAGTACTGTTCGAGCGCCTACCAGATTCGCCTTCTAGGAAACGAAAGGCAAGCTAGGTCAAGTGGCAGAATCCGCCCAGAGAATCCCTGCGAATGCCCTTGCCGCGATGGAAGGGCGACATCTTTCATCCAATCGGCTGCTAGAAGATTCCAGACCCGCTGGCGACCGCTCCCTGCAACTCGCCAAGCCAATTCTCGGAATGGCTGCGCGTCCCGCGGGAAGCGCAAGAGCTTCGCGCTTAATCGCCGAGAGAGTCCGATCGGTTATCAAATCAGTTGAAAGCGGCGCAGATCGTCATCAGAAATAGTTAAGAACTCGATTTCTGCGCTTCCGGTCTCATGCAATGCCAAAAATGCGGTTTCCACTTGACCAGATTCAAGGGCGAGTGAAAAGACCAAGAATCTGCCCAGGGATTCTTCCTCTAGAAACTTCAGAGACTCCATCTCTCGTTCGACCTTCGCATAAGGGATGAAACTGACGGCAAATTCCGGATCGGAGGCTTGGGCCTTATTCAGCCGTTCCAAGTAAATAGAACCGTCCATGATTGGCCGAGGTTATCTTTTCGAGGATAGGATCTCAGTTCAATACCCTACATAGTGAGCCAACAGGCCCGGGAACAGTAGGACGTCCTCGTGACCCCGACCGCTACGTAGGGACCGACCGATGCTCCGTAGGTAGGGCGATGAGCTCGGCCCGTCTTGCGTGGGCGAATAACGGTGTTCGGCCCGGGCTGAAAATCCCGATTTCCCGAGGAATCGATGCGCCCGGCGTGTTGTCGTCAGCGGACCATCGCAGGGTACAGATTTTGGGCACCGGCGCATTGTGAAGTCCAAGGTGCTCTAACTATTGAGCTCCGCATAATATAGTGACGCTCGAACAGTTCCGCTTGAGCCCAGAAGCCGGTGACCAGCGTGGTACGTCGGCGCATGCGACGAAGTGCCTTGCGGGCATAATGGCTCAGCTGCCAG
>Ga0210391_10003131_pt1 | contig 14074 bp, 13 predicted proteins | sample IncBWC12OmetaG_FD_160573 | JGI IMG/M metagenome (GOLD analysis project Ga0210391, IMG submission 160573) | Forest soil microbial communities from Barre Woods Harvard Forest LTER site, Petersham, Massachusetts, United States - Inc-BW-C-12-O ... | reverse complement strand
CAATATGGCCGCGTGCAGAGCGCCCTTCCGATATGAGCCACTCCGCGGCGGCAATAAAGTCATCAAACGAGTTTTGACGGTTCTCGCGCCTTCCCGCTCGGTGCCACTGTTCACCGAGCTCTGAGCCTCCGCGGATAGCAGGAACGGCAAACAGCAGTCCTTGCTCGATCAGAAAGGTTGCAAAGGCGGTGAAACGGGGTGTGACACAACTCCCAAATCCACCGTAACCAGTCAGAAAGGTTGGCAGCGGTCCGGAGTGTAAAAGATCTCTCCTCGCTGCAACAAACAGCGGAATCGAAGTGCCGTCCTTCGATGAATATGTAGTCTCTTCGACAGCGATAACGGAAGGGTCAAATGGGACATTCGCCTCCTGCCACAGGTAAGACTTTTCTTCTCGTGTGCTGTAGTGATAGACGGTCGGTGGTTGAGCGATTGAGGTGTAGCTGTAGAACAAACTATCGGCTCGATTCGTGGGATTTAGAAGGTCGATGGTCCCGTATGGAAAAAATGGAATGTCCTTTCTCTCGCCATCCTTGATGCCGAAGGCTTCGATTTGAGTTGAGAAACGATCGACGCGAGTCACGAAGATTCCGTCACCGGCAACCGTGAACTGCTGGATGCGACGATCGGACTGGGGGACAATATCCCGCCAATGTGTCGGATCCGGATCGTCGAATTCGATACCAACAATCCGAAAGTTCGGCGCGGCGAAGTCGGTGTAGGCGAGCAGTTGGCCATGCGCGAAGAATGGCACGAAGCAGCCTTCGATATCTCGTAACAAGAGCCTAGGAGTTGCTCCAGCTTCTAGTCTGTGCAAGTAGAGCGAGGTGGTCGGGTTCTTGCCGGCAGAAAACATCGCGTACGCCAAGAGATTGGCTTCGGGTGAATCGAGAACTCCAAGGAAGAGGTTCGGTCCTTCACCTGCGACAAATACTTCGACGTCCTGCGATCGCTCGCTGCCGAAGCTATGCCAGAAAACCGCTTTATAGTTTGGTCGCGGGTCGCGCACAGCGAGATGAGAGTAGTAGAACCCTGTGCCATCGGGCACAAAAACGAATCCTGTGCAGAAGCCCTCTGGCAGGCGGTCCGGGAGGACGATGTTCCGCCCAATGTCAAGGACCTCTAAAGCCGAGTGATCGGAGCCGCCTTGTCGCACAGAATAGGCTAGGAACCGAGTGTCATGAGAAATCGCGACAATCGAAACGGCAGTCGCAGTCCCGGTCGCGCGCAATTCAGGATCGACTAGGACTGTTTCCGCTCCGAATAACCCGTTTCGCATGGCGATGACAGGCTGCTCTCTGTCTTCCTGACGCTTGAGGAAAAAGTAACGATCGCCGACGTTCCATGGCTCGGAGATAACCTCCTTGAATGCCATGAGTTCTCTAACTCGGTCTCTGATTTGCTCTCGACCCGGAATCGCATCGAAGTATGCGCGTGTGTAAGCGGTCTGCTCCTCAATCCATTGTCGCGTTCGCGGCGAGTTCTGATCTTCCAGCCAGCGATAGGGATCTGTAATCTCCACACCGTGTAGAGTTTCGGTAACGGGATCCGCTTGGGTTGGCGGGGGCGCGACTACTACAGGAGGCATGTGCTACCTTCCAGAACGTGCTGGTCGACGGAGTTGGCAGATCGGGAACTGGGATCTAGCCCCACATCTAGAGTTAAGCGATGAGTGCACCGTACATCCACAGCCAACCAGCTTTGAAAACTTCTTTTTCATGCACGAAATCGTGCAGCTTGGGATCCGATTGAACGATCTCGATTCGACGCACCTGGTTTGTAGTGCGAGTTCGGAATGTGATGAGCGGAAAGAAGTTGAAAGACTAGCCCGGTAAAATTCGATGCCGGGTAGAAACCATGGCCGACGCTAGGGGATCTACAGCGACGCGTTGAGTCTGCTGCCGCCTGCACGAAATCTTGCACGACCGCAGCTTCGTCCCATCGAGAACCGGGCTCGCGCTCATTCGATAGCTATTGAGAGGTTCCTCAAGAAGGCAGGGGGCTCAAGGTAACTTCTGTTTCCCGCGTGCATTGGTAGGATAATCCGGATTACTCTTCCTGCCTTGTTCCATTTTCAGAACAAACCCAAGATTCTTGTTGACCTAGGCGGTCCTGCCGTTATACTCACGGGAAAATGGGGTATTTATACCTGCCGGCGCTATTGGTCGCCGCATTTGGTTCAGTGAGGAAAAGAGTAAAAGAGAAACTTTCTGCTAGCTGTGGTGTTGTACGACTAAAGTAATCGAAAGGACATTGCGCTCAAAGCAAGTTAGCAGTGTAGTTGAACATAATCTGATAACGCACAGATGGGCTGATGCCAAGCGGCATCCCGAGGGGGCCTTCTGCGACACTTCCCGAAGAACGCAGTTTTATCGACTAGCAGGTGCAGGCCTATAACATCGAGTCTGCTCCACGGCCGGAGTAGTAGTCATGACGAGCCCAGGAGAATGGCTTCGAGGACTTCGGGAAGAACTTCACCTCACGCGCATGGCGGTCGAGCGCCTGACCAGCGAGATCGCGCGCAGCGCCAACGATGAGCGCTATCGCATTCGACGCGGGCGACTCGCCGACATGGAAGATGACAAGGCTGCACCGGACATTTTTGAGGCTCAGAGCCTTAGCAAATGCTACAAAGTAACCTATCCCGCCATCTTGCAGGCCTTCGGTGTGAGACTGGAAGGCTCCGAGAACCTGCCGCAGGACTCGACACAGTCCGACGAGGCTACAAAACACTGGTCCTTCGCTGACACCGATCGGCCGTTTTCCCTCACATTTCAGAGCAAGATCAGCTTCGATAAGACCCGACTTGTGACCGAAAGCGCGGAAGAACTGGGAGTGCCGGCAATTGTGCGCCAGCGCCTGGATGCAGGTCAGTTTCGACTGGGCGTCATCGGCTTGAACGACGACACCATGGACGATCTCGTTCCCGGCGGCTCCGTGGTTGTGATCGATAAATCGCATAACACGGTCGAGATACGTGACTGGAAAACTATTCAAGAACGGCCAATTTATTTTGTATGGCACGAAGACGGCTATAGTTGCTCCTGGTGCAACGTCGTACGCGACACCCTGTTCATCGTGCCCTATCCGACTTCCCGCCGGCCGGTGATGATTTTCAAGATGCCGCGCGCCGCGACCATTATTGGTCGTATTATTCACGTGTGGCCTCCCTTGATCATCCAAGGGACACCGGCGTAAAAACAGTCACCGAGCATGTGTTAATTGGGCTACGCGTGTTGTTTTGCCCACGGGAAAATCCTGGTCAACCACGAGCGCTTAGCCACCGTGTGGCTGGGCCGACGAATCAATCGCTTCGCTTCGAGCGATTGAAGGAATTCAGCAACATCTGAAAGGATCTGGGATCGAGAGATCGGAAAGTCCTGAGCCAAATCGTCCGCGATCTCATCAACGGAGTGATGCGTTTTCAAGAGTTCCCAGATCTTCAATCCGACGGGATTGAGACTGAAGCAGATCCCCTGCTCAATATCCAAGAGTACGGCTCCATCCTCGGAAGCAGTTTCCCGGACGCCCGGTGAGATCACTATGTCTTTGGTAGTAATGAGCGGATCCTCCATAGCTCTCCCTCCAGTAGACTCCGGACGTTGCTCAGGCCAAGCATTGGGGAGAATATGCCTCTTTCCGTGAATATCTGCAAAGAAACATTTTTGCTGCAGGAATTCGTGCAGACGGGATGCTGTAGGGAACTTCGCGTATCAAGCAGCAGGAAGCTTCGATCAGCAGCCCCAAGTTCTTGCGCCTATTGAGATTCGTTTCGCCGAATTTCCAGCCTTAAGACTTGGGAGATTGGTTCCCGTTATTCACACTGGCGCACACCGGTTGGACAGGTTCTCCAATGCGTGCAGGAATTCGTGCACGTCGGCGGCGGCCGCGGCCAGGCGGGTCGCCTGACTTCTACAGCTGGATACGAAGGGCCGCTCCTCCTTAGCCGCTGAAATGCAGCAGGTTACGGGCGCGCGAAGACGCCGGAACAGCGGGCATGTGCGTCGGACCCGGTGTCGAAATTGCCGCAGCGCAAAAATATTTGTTCAATGTTGTCAAAGTTGCGCTAGGTAATCAGAATGCGGAGCGAAGAGGGAAATCTATGTCTTCTGAGGTGAGGTGGCTTAGCCGCCAGGCGCGCCCTATGCTATGGCTGCTTACCGTAAATCTCATCTGCATGGTTCTAGGCAGTGGACTCTCTCTCCTTGATCCTTTGGTCGTAAGGTGGTTGATCGACTTCGCTCTCCCGAAACGGGATCTGCGCCTTGTGCTGCTCGGCACGCTCACTTTTTGCGTAGTCTATTTGGCAAGCGTGATTGTGAGCTACCTATCCTCCTACATCAGCTGCGTCGTTACTCAAAAGATGGTCTTTCGGATCCGGGTGTCTCTGCTGCGGCGAATCCAAACTTTGCCGGCGCGATATCACGGAAACTCTCAGGTAGGAGAAACCCTTTATCGGATCGAGCAAGACGTGGACCGCGTGGCGGAATTGAGCGGAGACATTCTTCCCCTAACGATTCAGATGGTGATCATGGGCGTGATGGTTGTCGTGACCATGGGAGTCCTGAATTGGCATTTGACCTTGGTGATCGTTCCACTGCTCCCGATCTTCTACCTATTACAACGCAGATATGCGACCAGACTAAAAGAGGCGGCGGACAGCGTCCAGACTCAGTCGGGAAAGATCGGCGCGTTTTTGCAAGAACACTTGGCAGGTATGCTCCAGTTGCAACTGCTGAATCGCACTGGCAAGCAAGGCAGAAAGTTTGCCCGCCTCGCGGCCGAAGGAGCAAAATTCCAGATCAGACAGCGCGCGGCCGAGATGTCTTTTGGCGCAGTTTCCATTTCGGTGATCGTTCTTGGCATGGGGCTGATCCTTGGCTACGGAGGCTACGAGGTCACTCGGAGCACTTTGACCGTGGGTGGGCTCGTGGCTTTCTACGGCTACGTTTTTCGCCTGTTCGCGCCCGTCAGCATTGCCATTGACCTTCAGTCGCGGCTGCAGCGCGTCGGCGCCAGCATCCGTCGGATTCTCGAAATCACGGACGGGGACCCGCAAATCGGAGGGCGGCGCGAGTCCATGATGCCATTACGGTTCGACATTAAGCCCGAATTGGAATTTCGTGCGGTATGGTTTTGCTACGACGAGAGCCGCCCGGTTTTGCGGGATATGAGCTTTCGTATTGAGGCCGGCGAAACCGTGGCGGTTGTCGGCTTGAATGGCTCCGGGAAGAGCACCATTGGCCTCCTGGCGACTCGATTGTACGAGCCAACCGCGGGCTCGATTCTAGTGGGAGGGCAGGACATTCGGCAGGTTGGGCGCCGAAGCCTTCGTGCCCTCCTGACCCTCGTTCCGCAGGATCCAGTTCTTTTTGACGGAACGATCAGAGAAAATCTTTTGTACGGGAATCCAAGAGCGACCGACAAAGACTTGGACACAGTCGCCGCTCTTACGCAGTTGGACAGAGTCCTCCTGACGCTGCCGAGGGGCCTCGACGAACCACTAGGGCCACTCGGGAGCCGGCTTTCAGGCGGAGAGAAGAAGAGGTTGGCATTAGCGAGAACTCTTCTGCAACAACCGAGGATTCTGATCGTCGACGAGATCACCAGCGCCCTCGACGGACCTGCCGCCGCCGGATTGCTTCAGGGACTGGAACTCTTTCGCCAGGCTCGGACGCTAATGGTGATTTCGCACCGGCCAGCCACAATCTTGTGGGCGGATCGAATTCTGGTAGTGGAGGAGGGGGCGGTCGCCGATTCCGGAAAGCATGAGGAGTTAATACTTAGGTGCGAGGCGTACCGCAGAATATGGCAGTCTCAAGACAGAATGCCGCCATTAACGGATGAGCCCGCTGAGTGCACCGACAGTGCGCGAATAGACCCTCAAATCCTAGCATCCTAGGATGCCTTGAAAACGGATATGAATCTTTTCAATCCGACTGACAAGAAGCTACCCGGGTGGCATAATTACTGCCCACATTGCGTAACTGAGGTGAGGCAGGAAGGCTGAGAATAATCTTTGCCGCAGGCGTGATGTCCGCTCGAAATGGAGTTAAGCAGTTCAATCTCAAATAGCGAGAGACCGACCATGACAGTCGACCACTATCCGCGCACGCATCGACTGGAACCCGACCCGATGCCTGCGGTCCGAAAGGTTTGTCGCAGCGTTCTGAACACAAGCAGTTTCAGATTCGTCGCCGCCAATGCCCCCGCCGATGTCGTCAGTTCGTTCGGAGCGCAACAACAACGCCTCGCCCGTCTATCGCTGCAAGTCACTAGTTCCGTGCTTGTTCGACAGCTGCGACACCATGCCGATTACTTTGGCAGCTTTTCACGCTCTCTTCGATCATTCATGTCGCAGCTGAAGAATGTGTCGGTGTTGGGAGTTTGCGCAGCCGGGCGCGTTGCGCTTGGAGTCCTTCGAGGGCTAAGTATTGGGATTCCCCAGCAGGTTCAGGTCTTCGTGTCAGCGCAAATTCTACGAGAGTGGGAAATCTACTGATCGATGAGCATCACCCCGAAAAGCCAATCTGTAACGATGTGAGGGATGAACTTCTTGCTCCTAACGCTCTTGAACCGACTGCGAATGGAGAGTGCCGCCTGAGTGCCGTGACGGTCGATATTCTGCGCGCACTCACCATATCTTTGCCGAACGACCTATCCCGCCTGATCTTTTTGGCGACACTGCGCGACAACAACTCCGGTCATTACTACCATCCCGAAGTGGCTCAAAGGTTCTCGGCGGAGGTTGCTGATCGGGCAATGCTTGCATGTCACCGGCAGATTTACGAGCAAGTCGTAGAGCTCGCCCTCGAGGACTTAACGGATCAGCTCGACGCGTACCTGGCGACAGTGCGGGCGCCGAAAGAGCGGTCAATCGAGAGTTGGACAAAGTTGCGAGCTTATCGCGCGACAATTCCCATGGATACCGATCCCATCTCGGCGGAGATTTTCTTCATGAAGGTTGGTGTCGCGGTTGCAATCCTAGAGGCGAGGCTTCCCGGCAGAGTTCAGTAATCGGAGCAGAAGTCGTGTCTGTTGCTCACAAACTGTTCCTTGACTTGCCGGTCTCGAAGAAGCTCGTCATAATTCTGTGGCTTTTTCTGGCGATTGTGATCAGCCTGTTGGGCCTGAGCTACACAACAATCGAGAATCTCTCCGCTGCGAGGGCTTATGTCGGAGGCGAAGGACTTTGGTCGAAGGCTCAGAAGCAAGCTGTTTACGACCTGCTGCGGTATTCGATTTCGCATTCCGACGGGGACTATCAGAATTATCGGGTGGCTCTCCTGGTACCGCTGGGAGACAGACAAGCCCGACTGGAACTCGAAAAACCTGTTCCGGACATGGGCATTGTCCGCAACGGTTTCCTCCAGGGCCGCAATAGTCCACAAGACGTGGAAGGAATGGCGACTTTGTTCCGACGCTTTCGTCATTCCAGATACATGTCTGAAGCCGTAGAGATCTGGGCGCAGGCCGATGTTCTCATCGATCGACTTGAGAAGCTGGGCGAGAAGTTGCACGACGAGATCTCTTCCGGAAGACCCGATCCTCTTAGGATCGCAGAGATTGCTCGGCAGGTGGACGTAGTCGGGAATCAGCTTACCCCACTGGAGGATAGGTTCTCCTATGCGTTGGGAGCAGGAGCACGCCAGGCAAAAGGATCATTCCTCGTAATTACATTCGGGGCGACTGTCACGTCCGTAATCGCGGGGCTCCTGTTCACCTTCTTTATGTTGCGGCACATTCGCCAGACTGAAGAACGCTACAAGCATCTCATCGACACTGCCAACGACGCGATTCTGGTGCTGGACGCGGAAACAAAGGTCATCGTGCAAGCCAACCAACAAAGCAGCAAACTCCTCGGGCGGCCACTGCGAGCGATCGTGGGCATTCGCGGTGAGCAGATTGTTCTTGAATGTGACCGCACAGAATATGACGGAATTTTGGATAGGACCTTCAAGGGCACAGCTGTCGCCGGCAAAGAGCTGCACCTAACTCATTCCGACGGACACGCGATTGCCGTCGAGGTCAACACCAGCCTGACGGAGTTTGAAGGGAAGAAGATAGTTCAGGGTATCTTCCGGGATATCACCGAACGCAAGCGTCTTGAAGAAGAAGTGCGACAGGCTCAGAAGATGGAATTGGTCGGGCGGTTGGCCGGGGGAATCGCTCACGATTTTAATAATCTTCTGATGGTGATTCTCACGCAGGCGGCGAGAATTAAGAATTTGTCCAACCGCCCACAACTCCTGGAGGGCATCGAGACGGTTCGAACTGCCGCCGAAAGGGCGGCAGCGCTCACCAAGCAATTGTTGGCGTTTGGCCGGAAGCAGGTGTTGGTGCTCCAAGTGCTGGACCTGAATGAATTGCTCGCTGAAGTGAAGGGGATGCTATCCACTCTTCCCTCGGATCAGATTCAGTTGATATTGATACCTAGTTCGCAACCACTGCCTGTCAAGGTCGACCCGGGTAAGATTGAGCAAGTGATCATGAATCTGGCTGTAAACGCATGTGACGCGATGCCCTCAGGAGGAGTCCTGAAAATAAGGACGACACGAGTCTCCGGACCCCAATCGGAAGCGTCGGTAACGAGCCTTTCAGTCCCGTATGCGATGGTGGAGATGACTGACACTGGTTGCGGCATGGATACTGAAACCAAGGATCATCTTTTCGAGCCCTTCTTCACTACCAAGCCAATCGGCAAAGGCACTGGGCTCGGACTTTCTACCGCGTACGGCATTGTGAAACAGAGCGGTGGCGTGATCGAAGTGGACAGTGTGCCCGGTGAAGGCACGACTTTCAGAGTCTACCTTCCGATCGTGGATCAACCGGTGAGCCTACGAAAAACCCCGAAGGCCTCGAGTCCAGTAACGACAGGCTCGGAAACGGTGCTCCTGGCCGAAGATCAGTCTTCCATTAGAAGTGTGTTGCGCGAATTCCTCGACTCCAAGGGCTACAAGGTTTTGGAGGCACAGAACGGAAGCGAAGCGCTGGCCCTTGCGGAGCGCCATCCGGGAGCGATCGACGTTTTAGTCACGGACGTGATTATGCCGCAAATCCGTGGGCTTGAACTGGCGAAGCGCGTGACCGAACTTCACCCTGACATCTGCGTGATCTTCATGTCGGGCTATTCCGAGGATGCGTTGTTGGAAAACCAATTGTTGGCGGACAGGAACCTGACCCTGATCCAAAAGCCATTTGACCTAGAGGAATTGGATCAGAAGATCAGAGAGTCACTGAGTCGAGACTTTAGTCCTTCGTAGCCGACACGGGAGAGTGGTCCAGCGTTTACGGAGCCGCGTGTAGTTCTACTGTATTGATGCGCGGCGGTACTCGTCGACCATTGATCGCGAAATGGCCCGCAGCGACGAACCCGAGCCGTGAACACAAGTGAATTCCTCAATCGTCACCGCATCAGCAAGAGCGTCTTCATCGCACTCTGGCAATGATGGACCAGCACCGAAGCGAGTATTTTGCCATCCTTTCCCAGACATTCCACCCTGCCTTCTTCTCGATTACGGATGGCCTCCGCTGTCCGCAGCAGCGCTACTGCGATGGCCTCATACTCTTCCGCTGTGTTGCCGTCGCCGAACGTGCAATCGTTGCCGTTTATCCCGAAAGCAGTCTGGATCATGATTCACCTCGGTAGCGTGGCTTGCAGCTTGAGGGCCCACGACGGAAAATATAGCGCCATTGGCCGAACGCCACAAGTGAGACTCGCTGCATTTCAGCGATGAGCGCGCCTGCTGATCCACACTTGTCGAGCGTAGAAAGCCAGATTTGCGATGCAAATGACTACCCGGCGATGCTGAGCATGGTTGGTGGAAATGTCGGGATACACAAGCTTGTCCAGATAGTGGAGCAGGAATCCGCCCTGGTACGGCTCGATTCCGCCGCGGCCTTCGAGCCAATTCTCCAGCAGAGCCAATGGACCCGGCCACGGAAGCACTTCGGTAAGGATTCCCCCGCCATTCTCTTCCTCCACGCGCTTTCCATTTTGGGTGATTTTTCGGTGTCTTGCTGACGCGGTCCCGCCCGATTCTTCGGTGGCTGCACATCGCTTCTCTTCTCTGCGGGAATAAGGTTTTCGAGGCAAAACTCACGGAGGGAGATTTTCAGATCCAGCGTGCGGAGCTGGTCGAGGGATATCGGGATCTTAGGGAAATATTTGAGTGTCGACACCTTCCTAAGCTCGGCAGGAAATACGTTTCGTATCAGCTCATACGCAATGTGCTCGCTGCGCATGCGCTGAAGTTCGACTTTTGCACGCTGCTTGACGCTCGCCGGCCGGACTTGCTCGAGGACTGGTACGGCATTGTGCGTTGCATACGATTTGCCGATCTTCGCGCTAGATGCAAGGTCTTGACGTGGCAGGAACTCACTGTCTGCTTGCCCGCAGCCTTGCAGGGGTTTCTGAGCGTGAAATACGGAATCGTACATGACCTCTACTTCAAACCGAAGTATGAGGAATTCCGGTCGCGAACGATTTGGAGTCTGTCGAATGCTTTCACGTCAGCCTTCAAGGAACTCGACCCGATTCCCCAATTCAGGGCGACTGCCAAGCTGGGCGAATTCCTTGAAGCACGCGTCCGCCGCAAACGCCAGCGGCTTCCTTCTAGTCTCGTGATCGAAAACGCCTCAGGATCGATTTCTTCTTCGATCTCCAGGTGCCGGACCGAGGCGTGTCCGATCAAGGCTAGCGACGACTCAGAAACTGTGTGCATCACGCAGCTTCAAGTCACGGACGTCTGGACGATTTCTCTCTCTCTTTCTCTTTCTCTTTCTCTTTCTCTTTCTCTTTCTCTTTCTCTTTCTCTTTCTCTTTCTCTTTCTCTTTCTCTTTCTCTTTCTCTTTCTCTTTCTCTCCTCGCATCAGTGGAGTGAAGGTAACTCCGACCAGCAATCCTTCCGGTGAGATGAAGCGACTGACCGTTTGGCCCCACGGCTCTTTCTTGTTTTTGACGAGCATTCGATATCCCCGCGCTTCAAGGTCGGCCGTCGCGTTCTCGACGTTGTCCACATCAAACTCAAGCCAGGCTTGTGGCACGGGAATATTGTCGGGCCAGGCCTCTTTGCCAAAACATGACTCAGCGGCCTGAGACAACGGCCAGAGCGCAAAACTTGTTGCGCCTTTGAGTGACTCTGTATGTAGATACTCGCCACTCTCTTCTTTGAAGCGAATCCCGAGGCTCTCGCTATACAGCTGTCGACTTTCAGCCGTGTTCCGAACGATCGGACCAAACCCCAAGATGAACAAAACCTTGATTTTTCCAGCGCTCTGCATAGCTTCTCCTTTAAGATTCGTCGCGGGTTCCAAATCACAGAACGCTGGGGTGCACTAACCACCCTACGCTCGGCCTCTTAGCGAGTAACGTTAGTGCTTTATCGGACGCGCGCACTGAGTCCTCACAGATCAATTCATTTGCCACCAATCTCATACGAGAGGTTTCTCTCAAACCTGAATTCACGAGCTGAGTAACTCAGCGCTCCCGCCTGGTCGGTTACCCGGCGATTGGAACTCACGGTTTGTTGCTCGTCGAGGGGTTTACCGTCCGACCCCTTGCAAGCTTTCATTTGAGGTCTGCGACCATTGAGTGGATGGCAGTCTGGAAGCTCGTCTTGCCATCGAGATACACTTGCCAGTCGGTTTCGAGTACGCGCCGGTATTCCTGCCAGGTGCCGCGATAGACTCCATATCGGTAAGCGTAGGGCGTGAAGCTTGCCTGTTCAGGCGCTGGCAGCAAACGGCGAAGTTCCACGCCTGAGGTATAAAACAGCAATGAATGCCACAGGTCACCGACATCTTTATGCTGCGCGCGGGCTTCGGCAGACAGAGCATTCATTATCGTATCGGCAAAAGTGTGCGAAGCTTCATGGAAGAGCAGCTCAAATCCGCTGAGATCTTGGTTGGATGGATCGCTGCCCGAAAATGTAATATGCGGCGGGAGAGTTGTATTGGCGTAGCCGAGTGAAACGACATAGTAGCAAACGTCCACGCGAATCGGCGCTGCGGGCCACGGCTGGTGCAAATCTCTTGTCATCACTGAAGCCAGTTTCGGTCCGAGGTCTTGCACTTGTTCCTTTCGCGATGCCATCCAATTCTCGTTGGATTCGTTGTGAGCCGGCCACCAGTACTTGCGATAAATCAAGGCCGCGCTTTGCAAGGCCGCAACCATTTCCGGCGGCAAGCCCGCTGGATTCAGATGCGCACCGTCGTCCGGCTGCTCGGCGAGATCGTCGTTGATCTGAACGAGCTGATCGTCCCCATGCTGCTGGCGGGTTCTGAAATGTGCTGCATAGAAGCTTACCGCTGCGTTCCAATCCACCTCGTCCTGTTTGCTCATGCCCGCGGCAGATAGCGGAGGGGCGCTTTGCAGGCCACGATCCGGCTTGCCCGCGCGTAGCTTTGCTTCGTGGAACAGAACCTGATGCAGGTTGACCCAGAAATTGCTATGGAAATCAAAAAAAGGGGTAGTCCTCCCTGACGCCGCAAGGTGGTGCAGTTCCTGAACTTGTCGGCTGCGAGCAGGCGTGACCTGCGCGAATGTCAACCAAACCAAAAGGAGCAGTGATGCGAACGCGTACGGGTGCATACCAGCTTTTGTGAATTGGCGGCGGTGATGCAAGTCGAGCCCCCTTTGAAAAGTATTAAGCACGCACCATCGTGGCTGCGCTGGTGAAACTATTAGTACCTAACAGGCTGCGAAAACGGCTTAACGGATCTACTCGAAGATGTTAGTGCCACTGCCACTACTAGTGGCCCAGGTAAAGTGCTCGATCACACGGAGTCTAGCTTGCTCCGAGCACCGCACCTCGCAGATCGAGCGGCCTCCGTGAATCTGACCCGAGTCCTCCACTGGTGTGTAGCGGAACGCAAGTTCCGATCCGTAGAGCGTGCCGACTAAGCATCCACGCCTGACGGAGCCGCCACTCTTTGACATTTGTCTTGGACGCCACTCAGCATGCGGCTATCGCGAGAGTTCGCATATCCAGTTGACTTCCCAGGTTTTTCCGCCGTCGGCCGACCACGACTGTTCCATGCGCGCAGACTTCGACGAGATGTTCAGCCACAAATAGCGCACGTAAATGGCTCGGCCTTTGTAAGTGTCCTGGTTGTAGAATTCGCCGCGGCCGTCAGTGAATTGTCCGATGACTGGGGGAAGGTCGAGCGTTCCCTTGTCAACGTCAACCAGATAGATCGACCATTGATGAGTTTCGGGCTTGTAAAGCCTGAGCGTCTGGCCTTTATTGCGTTTATGCGTCTGAACGCCATAGACATCGAATTCTTCGAAAATTCGCGTTGCTATCCAGCAGCTTCTTGTGGTTTGAAATCCCCACTTGATCAACCCAGTCTTTCGGGTTATTCGAGTCGTCGAGTCGGTTGCGCAACGCTCGGGCGTGAGCTTTCCAGTCGCCAATCAGAAAATCGAAATCGTGAGATCCATCCCGCTGCGGAACCGCCGGCGCGGTTGTCGCTGGCTGTTGAGCGGCCGCTGCATTCGGTTCGGTTTGGGCCAACAGGCGTGGCGAATACGAAACAAACAGTAGAGCACCCAGTACCAAAAACCTATAAATAACCGGTGATTTCTTCATTGTCTTTTTGTCCGTTGTGAAAGGTGATTCTGCTGCGCAATTTAAACCTGGCGTCACCCCAGCAGATTTTAGATTTCTATGCTGTCGATTCTTGTTATTTGTCGATCCCCTCGATCAGCGAACTCGTGTGATGTCCTGCACCCAGTTTGTCTCCCAGGTCTTGCCCTCGTCTGGCGAATCCGCTTGCTCCCAGTGGCCCGATGTCGGAGTGATGTTGGACCAGATGAAGCGCGCCCGAACTCGCTTTCCCTTGACCGTATCATCCCCATAGAAAGTGCCCACGCCATTGTGGAAGCCTCCAATCATGGGCGCATCCAATGGTTCGGATGGTGTCCTGCTGTCGAGCCACCAGATTGACCACTGCTGGGTCTTCGGGTCGAAGGACCGCAGAGCGACACCGCGATAGGGAGCACCGGGAACGCTCAGCACTGTGTCGTCCACATTGCTGTAACTCCCCATAAGCGGTTGATTCAACAACGTG
>Ga0210391_10003129_pt1 | contig 14078 bp, 10 predicted proteins | sample IncBWC12OmetaG_FD_160573 | JGI IMG/M metagenome (GOLD analysis project Ga0210391, IMG submission 160573) | Forest soil microbial communities from Barre Woods Harvard Forest LTER site, Petersham, Massachusetts, United States - Inc-BW-C-12-O ... | reverse complement strand
GATTTCTTCAACCGCGACCCGCGCCGCGTAGCGCGCGCCCTGCTCGGCAAGGTGCTCATCCGCAAAACGCCCCTCGGAATTCTCGCGGGAAGAATTGTCGAGACCGAAGCCTATCTTGGCGAGGGCGACGCTGCTGCGCACTCTGCGGCGGGCAAAACGGCACGTAATTCTGTTCTCTTCGGTCCCCCTGGACACGCTTATGTGTATTTCATCTACGGCAATCACTACTGTTTGAATGTTTCCTGCTTGCCCGATGGCTTGCCCGGAGGCGTTCTGTTTCGGGCGTTCGAGCCGGTCGCTGGCATTGAGCGGATGGCGGAGGCGCGAGGGATCGACCTACCGGAAAAACTGGAGCTAAGAAAACTTTCTACTCTCAAACAAATTTCGTCCGGTCCGGGGCGCATGTCCGAAGCGCTAGGCGTCACTCGCGACCGTGACAATGATAAAAACCTGGTAAGCGCGCGCTCCGACCTGCGCATCGTCGATGACGGCTATCGCGTTCGGCGTGTCGTGGTTTCTCCCCGCATCGGAATTGTGAAGGCAGCCGAGCGTCCGTTGCGTTACTTCATCGCCGGAAATCCCTTCGTCTCGTAATTTTTTTTTCACGCGGATAATCTCTATCTTCCAGTCTGCCCTTGCCTCGTGCGAGTTCTTCGGCGAAGATGCTAAGCAGATTCCGTGTCCAAGTCCCGTTCCATGTCCGTAGCCGCTTCGAAGGCTGACCGAGTCTCTGCCGCTACCGCCAAAATGCGCTTGCTGAAAAGATTGCGCTGCACTCTTAATTTCGAAAAGCGTGCCTGGGCGGGGGGCGCGCAATTTGTTGCCGGGGTGGATGAAGTCGGCCGCGGATCGCTGTTTGGTCCCGTGGTCGCGGCTGCGGTCATTCTTTGTGAGAACGACGATCCGGCGCGCCGCATTCGCGGCTTGCGCGATTCGAAACTCCTTCCCGCTGAGCGTCGCGAAGAGCTTGCGCTGCTGATTCGGGAGCGCGCTATCGCGTGGGCTGTGGCTGCTGTGGATTCCGCGCGCATCGATCAGATCAATATTTATCAGGCTTCGCGGCTCGCCATGCTGCACGCGGTTCAGCAGTTAGCGCCCGCAGCGAACCATCTTCTGATCGATGCGGTGCGGCTCGATTGCGAAACTCCACAGGAACCGATCATTCACGGGGACGCGCTTTCTCGTTCCATCGCGGCCGCATCGATCATCGCCAAGGTCGAGCGCGACCGTATGATTTCGGCGTGGGATCCGGTTTTTCCTTTTTATGGGCTGGCGTCGAACAAAGGATATTGCACGCCGCGCCATCTCGCGGCTCTGCGCGAGCACGGACCATCGCCGCTGCATCGGCAGTCGTTTGCGCCGGTGTGGAGCGCGCCGATTCCGCAGGAGGTTCTCGGCTTTATGCTGGAGGAAGCCGCGGACAACGGTGGTGCGTCCGACGAAGAGTTAGTGGCAGAGGCCGCCGAAGGCTGAGAGTCTCGTACCACGGAGTTGTCAGCCCGTCGCTGCGAGCAGATGCATAGGGCCTTCGCTTCGGATGACACCTGTTTTTATGTCACGGACGGCGAGAGGTCTCAGTTTTATTTCGCTCGATAAATCTCCGTCAGCAAATCGGGCTTCGAGTCGTCGCGCACGAGATGGGGGAATTTTTCGCCGCCGTGATAATCAAGTTTGATCACGCGGAAATATTCTGTATTTTCCACGATGAGTTCAATCGGCGCCCGGCTCGTCTTCGCTGCCTCAATGGCATCGTGCCATATGTCGGGTGAAAAGCTGCGGCGGTTTACGGCGATAATCTTCATCCCCGGCCCAATCCCGGCCTTTGCACCGACCATTCCTTCGACCGTATCGCGAACCGTGCCATCGGCTGCGACCAGCAACCCTACAGAGTAGTGCGCGTGGATCGACTTTCCGCTGGATTCCTGGGCGCGATCGGCCTCCGACGGGTTTTCGTCGTAAACAAGTTTCCATCCGCTGGCTTCGATGCCGCCGAGTGGCGCACCGGGGCCATGACTTGCGAGGCGGTCTTTCCAAAATCCTCGCCAGTCGTAGGGAACGATCTGCTGCAACGCGCTGACGATGTCGTCAAAGGTGTAAGTCAGCACCATGGGCGGACCGCTGGGCGCTCCGTGAAACAGCTTGCAGAAATCGTCCAGAGATTTTGCGCCCTTGCTTTGCTGGCGGATGACCACGTCGACCCACAACCAATTGAGCACGTCTTCATCATAGTAATCGACTGGGCGGCGATAATCTTCCCAGGCCTTGGGAGCCGTTTGCATGGTGGGAACGCCGTCAGCCGTATCCTGCAAGTTGCGCCAGGTGCGGCCTGAGCGGTGATCCAAGTCTGCCGCCATCAGCGCCAACTCATCGCGCGCAAACAATGGCGTGCGTTCGCCGCTGCGGGCGGAGAGCATGTCGCCGAGGTAGGACGTTAATCCTTCGTAAACCCACAGCAAGTCGGTCTGCATGGGCTGTTCATAATCGGGCGTTGCTAGATCGGCGGGACGTCGATACTTCCCATTCCACGAATGCACATATTCATGCGGCAAAAGGCCGGACGCGAGTTTCCGCCCATCTTCTTCGATGAGCGAGCGCTCGTCGACGCGGCTGTCGTTCGATTCGTGATGCTCCAACCCGAAATGCGCAACGTGATCGCTCAGGGTGAGGAGGAAGTGGTAATCGGTATAGTGGTGCGCGCCAAAAAGAATCCCCGCTTGCTTCACCAGGTTTCGGTAATGTTCCCAGACTTCTTCGGGAGCATCGAGCGCCGCGGCACTGTCGGCGGCAACGTCGAGCTCGGCGGGAGGATTTTCGTTGGCCGCGGTCAGCGGCACGACCTTCATATATTCGCCGGTGAGCACGGGACCATCGACCAGCATGGTGAGCGAAACGGGGGCAAAGTGAATGTCGTTGCCATTTTGATTGGACACGTGGAGCGATGTGCCAAACTTCCATCCTGCGGGCAGCCGCAAGCTTGCGCTGTAAGTCAACTGATCGGAGCCGTAGCCGGCGGGATAAAGCAGCAGGGTATTCCAGCTGAGGATGTACAACTTTTCTGTCGCGGAGACCGAGGAGCTGTATCCGGGCTCCTCTGACGCGGCCGACGCGTAGTCGAGATTGGCGACGACTTCGCTTTCGCCGGGAGGAACTTCGACGCGGAAAGTAAATCCGTCGAGCAGATCGCGGCGCCAAGCCAGCGTTTTCCCGCTCGCGGTAAATTTCAGTCCAGTCAAATCGGTGATCGGACCGGTCGGCCCGTGCTCGCCCGGAATCCATTTCGGGTAGTAAAGCGCGAGTGTCCCGGGCTTGGCAGGAATACGCAGTTGCGCGTGGAACATTTTGCGCGGCGCCTCCGATGCATCGACGGAAAGCACGATGGTCGGGGCATTTGCTGCGAAAAGTGAAATTGATATCAACAAGACAATTGCGAGACAAAAAAAATTCCTACTCCTACCGCCTGGGCCCATTCTTCCTCCACGCGCTCATTTTCATCCGCAGCTCCGAAACGAACTGCAAATTGAATATATCAGCCTGCGTCGGCGGCAGCGCGCGCCACGGCGCAACGGAGATCCGCTCGCTTTGGTATCCTTATCCGAATCTTTTTTGGGGCATACAACCTTCGTTGTGCGGACTCGGCATGTCGACTGGCATTCGAACTAGCGAATTACGCAAGATCTACACTTCGCCGCCGCCGCTCGCGTCCGGCGGGGGCTTCGGCTTTACCGCGGCGCGCGGCAAGGGAAACAAACAGCCCAAGCCGCAGATCGTTGCGCTGGACGGCATTTCTCTCGAAGTCTTGCCCGGGGAAATTTTCGGATTGCTCGGGCCAAACGGCGCGGGCAAATCGACGACGGTCGGAATTCTCACGACGCGCGTGCGGCCAACGGGCGGGCAGGCGTGGATTGGCGCGCACGATGTGTGGGCGGAGCAGGTCGCGGTCAAGCGGTTAATCGGCGTGGTGCAGCAGCGCCCGAATCTTGACTTCACTCTTACGGCTCGCGAAATACTGCTCTTCCATGGCGCATATTTTGGCATCGATTCGCGCGAGCGCGCGGAGCGCGCGACCACGCTGCTCGAGCGTTTCAAACTGACGGACCGCGCCGACCAGATGGTGCGAGGATTCTCGGGCGGCATGATGCAGCGCCTCGCGATTGCCCGCGCCATGATGCACGACCCGCAGGTGCTTTTTCTCGATGAACCGAGCGCCGGGCTTGATCCGCAGACGCGATTGCTGCTCTGGGAGATCATTCGCGAATACAACGAGAGCGGAAAGACGATTCTGCTGACCACGCACAACATGGAAGAGGCCGACGCCCTGTGCCAGCGGTTGGCCATCATCGATCACGGAAAAAATATTGCGCTGGGCACGCCGGCGGAACTGAAGGCGTCGGTTCCGGGCGGCTATCTGCTGCGCTTGCGCTTTGGCCAGCATTCGGCGGAGATGCTGCAGCGGCTGCAAAGTCTGGCGGGCGTGAGAGAGGTTCGCCCGACGGCGAATCACGACAACTCGGCCGATGTCTATGCCGATCGCGGAGGCTCGCTGGTGGGCGAGATTGCGAGTCTTGCGTCGGGCGCGGCGGTGGAATTGTGCGACGTGCATATATCGGAGCCGAGTTTGGAGAATCTTTTCTTGCACCACACGGGAAGGAGCTTGCGCGATTGAACTGGACGACTTTTCTGGCGCTGCTGGCGCGCGATGCTCACGTGGCTCGCCGCAACTTTGTTCCTCTTGTGCTGCAGACTTTTTTGCAGCCGATGATGTTCGTGTTTATTTTTGGCCGCGTGATGGTGTCGAGCGGCTACATGCCGGCGGCCTACAAGAGCCTGCTGTTGCCGGGGATCATGGCAATCAGCATGGTGTTCACGGGCGTGTGGGCGGTGGCGATGCCTTTGATCGCGGAGTTTCAATTCACGCGCGAGATCGAAGACCGCCTGCTGGCGCCGATTGAAATCTCGTGGCTGGCGATTGAGAAGGTCTTCTTTGGCACGCTGCAGGCTGTGGTCGCGGGGCTGGTGGTGATTCCGACGGGATGGCTTTTGCTCCGGCCGGGCGTGGATTTGAATTTGCATTCTCCGCTGCGCTTTGCCTGCGTAACGTTGCTGGTGGCGCTGTTCTCGGCCTGCGGCGGCCTAGCGCTCGGCTGCAGCGTTAACCAGACGCACATCGGGTTGATGTTCAGCATGGTTCTGACCCCGATGATCTTTTTTGGCTGCACGTATTATCCGTGGAGCGCGCTCGGGCACTTTCCTATTCTGCAAAAAGTGGTTTTGATCAATCCGCTCGTCTACGCGAGCGAGGGACTGCGGGGTACGCTCGTGCCGCAGTTTCCGCACCTTCCGGTGGTGGCGGTGCTGATCGTGTTGACGGTCTTTGATGTGCTGTTTCTGGCGGTGGGGCTGCGGCAGTTTCACGCCAAGTCGATTAGCTAGACTCCTTAGTCTCGCCCGGTTGGTCCGGGGTGGCGCTGGCACGCAGGCTGCTGATCGCGGTTTCTGTGATGCTGCGCGACGGTGAGATGTTTGGCGAAGACAAGTTTGCGGCCGTGTAAGGGGAATCCGTCAACTCGACGTCATCCTTGCTCTTCGAGAGCGACGCTCAGAGGGAGCGGCGGAGTGTGGACATACCTATTGTGCCGGGAGCACGAATAGAAGCATGTCCGCAACCGCGCAATAAATACCTGTGGACAGATGCGCCGGTTTTCATTTGTCATCCCTGGGAACCAGTCGTGTGTGAAGCCGAGCCAATGCAGATTCCGTGATTCGATCAGCGCGGTTTTCTTTGATCGCCGCCAGCCCTTTAGTTATTTCTCGCAGACGATTCGCCCAATACCGTGAACCTGGCTCACATCAGGATAGTCCGGTTTGCCGATTGTTCGGTTTGCTGACAGTCGCGGCGGCGATTATGTGCTTCTGAGTTGCTCCGGCGTTCTCGTGTGCCATTCGGTCGCTTGTTCGTAGGCTTGTGCGGCCTGCAACAGCACGATTCCTCGCCAGGGAGCAGCAGCTAGTTGCAGGCCGATGGGCAGGCCATCTTTGGTGAATCCGCAGCGGACGGAAATCGCGGGGATTCCCCAGACGTTGAAGGGGCGCGTGTTTCTTAGCATCAGCAGTTCTTGCGGGCGCAGGTTGTCGGGATTCGCTTTCAGGTCGGCGATCTTCGGCGGCGGAATTGGAACGGTCGGCGTTAACAACACGTCCACGTCATTGAATATTTCCTGGATGGCATGACGGCTCGCCTGCAGTTCGCGGCTGGCGCGCAGAGCGTCGGGCGCCGCAATATTGGCTCCCGATTGAATGCGCCTCAGCGTCTCGGGCTGGTAAAGCTCGGGTGAGCTTTCTACAAAGGGCTTGTGAAACGCATAGGCTTCGGCGCTGGCGAGAGTGCGATCGGTCGGAACCTCGAGCTTGATGTCGCGAATCTCGGCGTGAAGGCCGGCAAAGATCCTGATCGCTTCGTCGATGGCGGCGGCGACCTCGGGATGAAGATCGTCGAAGAAAAACGCGCGCGGAATGCCGATGCGCAGATTGGTGGGGAATTCATCGAACGCCGAGATCAGACTCGGCGCCGTATGGTCAGCGCAGGGATTCGGCGAACCGTAGTCCGACAGCACCTGCAGCATCAGGGCCGCATCATAGACTGAGGTAGTGAGCGGGCCGACATGGTCGTAGGAGGATGACAGCGCCACGACTCCGCGCGTGCTGACGCGGCCGTAGGTTGGCTTGAGTCCTACCACGCCGCAATAGCTGGCGGGCAGGCGGATGGAGCCGGCAGTATCGGTGCCAACGGCGGCGAAGCCCAGGCCGGCGGCTACGCTGGCTGCGCCGCCTCCGGAAGAGCCCCCGGCAATACGCGTCAGATCCCAGGGGTTGTGGACCTCTCCGAAAAAACTGATCATCGAACTGCCGCCGTAGGCAAATTCGTGGAGGTTTTGCTTGCCTAGAATGATTGCGCCTCCGCAGCGGAGGCGGCGGACGACTTGGGAGTCTTCGGTCGGGACTCGCTCTTTCGGCGGAGTGCTGAACTGGGCGCTGGCGGCGGTCGTGCGGACTCCCGCGACATCGATGATGTCTTTGATCCCGATCGGAATGCCGTGGAGCGGGCCGAAATATTGCCCCCGATAGATTTCGCGTTCGGCGAGACGAGCTCGTTCGAGAGCGGATTCGGCGGTGACCGTGATGAAGGCGTTGAGTAGCGGGTTGAGCTTTTCGATACGCGTGAGGCAATCGTGTGTGAGTTCGACAGGCGAAATGGAGCGATCGCGAATTTTACGGCTTAGTTCGCCGATGGTGAAGGTCACATGATCCTCGCCACAAATGCAGATCCCGCATTTCGCGAGACCTGAAGAGTCCCTTTCGCGAAAGCTAGCGCGCCTCTGCCGCTGCAGGCTTCGCAAACCATTTCACCACAAAATAAAAAACCGGGCCGGCGGCCAGCGCCCACAGACCCCAGCGTTTGGCGATCGGGTCGCTGTTGAGCAGGGCTACGCAGGTCATGACGAAGGGCGTGGCGATCACGTAGATGAGTCCTAGATTGCCTCCGGGGATGCGAAAGGCTCGCGGCAGATCGGGACGTTTGCGGCGCAGTCCCCAGGCGGAGAGGACGGTCAGCACGGTGGTGGCTCCGCGAAGAAAAGCGTAGATGGTGATCAGGTCGCCGAGCGAGCGCAGGGCTAGCGACGCGTAAATAGCGGCGGAGATCAGGATCGCGATCCACGGCGTGCCGTAACGCTGATGGCGGCGGGTCAGGAAGGGCGGGAGATATCCATCTTCGGCCATGGCAAAGGGCATCGGCGTGGCGGTGAGCATGGTGCTGTTGAGAAGCGCCACGTTCGCGACCATCGCTCCAACCGTCATCAAATGGCCAAGCCATGGGCCGCCGATTAGCAGAGCGGCGGTAGAGAAGTATCCGTCGTTCCACTGTTGCCAGTTGCCGAGCGCGACCAGGCCGGCGAGGGTTGGCAAGAAGTAAGTTGCGACGGAAATCGGAATGACCAGGGCCAGCGCGCGTGGATAAGTGCGCCTGGGATCTTCAACATCTCCGGCTACGCTCGATACCTGCTCGTATCCGGAGTATCCCCAGATGACGAGGGCGAGGCCGACTCCGAAGGCCTTCGAGAACGGCTGGTGCGGTGGCACGAGCGGCCGGAACGGATTGTGATGCCACTTGGCCAGTCCGAGCACGACCATGGCGATCACGGGAATAAAAATAAAGATTTCGAAAAGGGTGGCGACCTTGCCGACCATCCGAATGCCGAGAATGTTGACCCAAGTGATCAGGGCGATCAATGCAAAAGAAACCAGCCAGTGCTTCCAGCCTACGATTCCGGGAAAGTAATAGGTGAGGTAGTCGGCGAACAGAACGGCGTAAGAGCCGCCGAGAAGGAACGAGGCGGTCCAGTTCCACCATCCGGAGAGGAATCCCCAGAAGTCGCCGAAGGCCTCACGAGTCCAGCGATAGAAGCCGCCTTCGACGGGCATGGCGGTGGTGAGTTCGGCGGCGACCAGCGAGACGGGGACGCTTAAGAAGAACGGGATCAGCAGGAGGAAGATCAGGCTCATGCCGGGGCCGCTGGTAGAGACCATGGCTTCGAGTCCGAAGGGACCTCCGGTGGTGTAGGAGAACATCACGAAGACGAAATAGAAGAGGCTGGCTTTGCGGAGGGTGGAAGAGGAATCGGGTGATCGGGTCATCGGATGATCGGGTGATCGGGTGATCTTACGTCAAAACAGTGTGTTTGACGCCCCATCGGAATGCGAAGGCCGTCCGTGTCCGCGATTCACTCTTCTACCGGTTGCGCATCTAGTTCCTGGGCGGGTTCGCCGGCGGCCAGACCTTGCGCGATGATCAGGCGGCGGGCTTCGACGCGGAGATCGGGGAGGGCTCGTGCAAACCAGATTGCACCGAGAACGCAGGCTATGCCGCCGGTGGCTACGGTGATGGGTGCGCCAAAGCGGTGGGCCAAGGCTCCTCCGAAGAAAGCTCCGAAGGGGGCCATGCCCATGAACATCATGGAATAGACAGACATCACGCGGCCGCGCAGTTGATCGGGGACCATGGTCTGGATGAGGGTGTTCGAGCAAGCCATCTGCAACATCATCGAGTAGCCGGCCGGCAACAATAGCGCTACCGACAACCACAATGAGGTCGAGAAGGAAAAACAGAAGAGGCTGATTCCGAGGCCGGCGCAGCTGAGGGTGACCCAACGCCCCAGGCCTTTTACCCCAGTTTTCGCGGCTAGGGTTAAGGCGCCGAAGAGAGCGCCGACTCCGGTGGCGCCCATGAGGATGCCCAGGCCGCGGGCACCGCCATGCAGAATTCTGTCGGCGAAGATTGGCATGAGAACGGTATAAGGCATGCCTACGAGGCTTACTAAGCCAATCAGTAAGAGGAGAGCTCGGATGATCTTCGTCCGGTTGACCCAACGAAACCCTTCGATGATGTCTTCGATCGGAGAATGCTTGCTGATGCGCGCGGGGCTGTGCACGCGCATCAGCATGAGGCCGATGATGACGGCGATGTAACTGAGTGAGTTGGCGGCAAAGCACCAGCCTTCGCCGATTTTCGCGACGAGAATTCCGGCGACGGCCGGCCCTATGACGCGGGCGCCATTGAACATAGAAGAGTTGAGCGCGATGGCGTTCATCAGATCTTCTTTGCCGACCATGTCGACGAGGAAGGATTGGCGGCCGGGGATATCGAAGGCGTTGACCACTCCGAGCAGTCCGGCGAGCAGAAAGATGTGCCAGACGTGGACGCGATGGGTCAACGTGAGCGCAGCCAGAATGCCCGCGAGGATCATGGACGCAGTTTGGGTGGCGATCACGAGGCGCTGGCGATTGACGCGGTCGGCGGTGATTCCGCCCAGAGGAGCAACCAGGAAAACCGGGAACTGGCTGGCGAAGCCTACGCTGCCAAGGAGCAGGGCAGAATTCGTGAGGCGGTAGACGAGCCACGCTTGCGCGACGGTCTGCATCCAAGTGCCGATGAGCGAGATCAGCTGTCCGCCGAAGAAGAGTTGGAAGTTGCGGTGGCGCAGCGCGCGCAGGGTTGTGGCCCAGCGCGAGGGGGCGACCGTTTTTGTCTCGGGGGCTTCGGCGGTGGCGGAATTTTGCTCGGCGGACACTGTTAGAACTTTTTCACATCTTACGGATGACGGCAACCGGCGGGAAGTTGTAGGAATTTAAAGATGTTAGGCGGCAGGCGTAAGGGTGGCTTGTTTTGGACGAGATTTTCACAGCTGGAGATATAGAAGTGATCTATTTGGAACTTCCCCAGCGCTCGGATACGCGATAGAGTTATTGTCCGACTGATCCATCCGAGGACGGTCCGAGGACTGGAGCCGGAAGGCATGAGCTCCGGGAGGAACGCGGGGAGGAATATAAATGAGCACCGATCCCAATCGTCTGGAACACTTTGTTGAGCGGCGGGGCGCGCAGCGTTTTGAAGTGCACCTGCCCCTGGCAATTCAATTCGAAGGACGGACAGTGCCAGGATTTACTCAGGCTCTCAGCGGGCGGGGAATCTTTTTCTATGCCGAGGCGGCGTTTCCGGAAGGGGCGGTCGTGGAATTGACCCTTATGATGCCCTCGGAAATCACGCTGGCAGAGAGCATGCCGGTGCGATGCCGCGGGCGGGTGTTGCGGAATTCGGCTTCCTCGGGTTATTCGCAAGATGGCCAGGCGGCGAATAGTCAGCGTAGCGGGATCGCCGTGCAGTTTGATTCTTATGAGTATTTGGCCGCCAATGAATCGATCGGGCCGTTTGTGCGAGTGTCGGCGCCCAGCGCCGGTGGAGTGACATCGGGCGCGGTTTTGCCCTCATAATTCGTCCACCTTTTCAACGCCCCTGTTTTGTCTTACAATCTCTTGAACCAGCACTCTGGCGGGTGTCTTCCGGGATTGGAGTCCGCCGACTACCTGCCGCCTCGTCTGTCTCCTTCGATTACGAAGGTCACTTGGCCCCAACGCTGGAAGTTCGTAGCATGACAATGAACACTGAGAAGCCAGTCATGCCCGGCATCGCCGTCGCTCTCCTCACCGAGGACCGCGAACAATCCGTCGTATTGCACAGCCGGGTGGAGAGTACCAACCTGGCGCGCACCGCTCTGAGCCATGTCGGATTCCCGGCCGGGCCGGCCGACCCGGTGATGCGGCAGTTGCAGGATCAGCACGCCGAAGTCGTGCTGGTGGATATCGACGCGCAGAATCCGCAGCGCGCCATCCGCACCATCGAACTGATCCACGCCTCCACTCCCGATGTGACCATTTTTGCCGTGGGCGAGATGAATCAGCCGAGCACTATTGTTTCCGCCATGCGGGCGGGGGCGCGCGAGTTTCTGGATCACAATGCCACCCGCGAGGCTCTGGTCGAAGCGTTCACGCGCTTCTCGGCGACGTTGAGCCGGGCACAGCGCAGTTCGAGCAAGGCGCGTGTCTTCACTTTTTTGAACGCCAAGGGCGGGGCCGGCACTACTACCACCGCCGTGAACACCGCCGTCGCGTTACAAGAGGCGCATGGGCGCGTGGTGCTGGTTGATTTTGCTCCGATTGGCCATACTGCTCTGCAATTGAATTTGCGGCCGCAATTTACTTTGGTCGATGCTTTGCAGAATCTGCATCGCATGGATGGTTCGCTGCTCGACGGCCTGATGACGCCTTATCGCAACGGACTGCATCTGCTGGCGGGCGCGCAGCAACCCCACAACGGGGTTCCGACCTCTTCCGAACTGGCTCGCTTATTCGACTTGCTGGTGGGCCAGTATCACTTCGTTGTCGTCGACGGCTCGGGCCGGATGGACAGCACGATGCAGATGATCTGCGACCTCTCGAATGCCGTGCTGATGGTGGCGCAGACGGATGTCGTTTCGCTGTGGAGCGCGGGACGGATTCAGTCGTTTCTGCAGGAAGGCGCGGGGCGCGACCGGTTGCGGCTGGTGCTCAACCGCTATAAGAAGATTCCCGGCTTCACGGATGAAGATGTGGAGAAAGCTACCAACTGCAAAGTCTTATGGAAGGTGCCCAATAACTTCCAGGTAATCGGGCCCGCGATCGACAAGGGAAATCCTGTGGCGGCGCAGGGCAATCATGAGATTGGCCGCTCCTATCAAGGATTAGCTGCGGAACTTGCGGGAGCAACCACATCCGGCGAAGGCGCTCTCTCGCTGCTCTATCAGCACGACAAAGGCGACGCCAAGAAACGAACCGCCAGTCCTCTGATGGTCTCGCCGGTGAGGGCGGGACAGTAGGCGTTTCCGGGCCGTAATTTCAAGATTGGTTTGGCTTCCGTCGCACCGGGATTTTTGATCGGCGACGACGACAAAAGACCCCTGCCACTCGCTGAGCGCTTCAGTCTGAAACACTTCCATCGCTGGTTGAAACGCATGCGGCTCGGAGCCTGCAGCCGCACCAGCACGACACCGTGATCGGTAACCGGCGTGAAGCGACGGCGATCCCGAGAAATCCAAATCTTGTGTGATGACCGTGCGGCCTTCCCGTTCGGCCCGCGTCCATAGTTCAGAATCGCTGCAACCCGAAAGATTTTCCTGCTCGGTCGTGTGAACGTCGTGCCCCAAATCCCGCAGCCGGGTGGCGATCCGCAGTGCTAGGTTCTCGTCGAGCCGGGCCTTCATCGAACGTTCGGAACGGCCGAGACGGGAAGGTCCTCTTCCGCCGAGGTTGCCGCGAATGCGATTGCGGCCCGGACCGCTTCTGCATTAAGAGTTGGGAAATCCTCGAGGATGCCTTCGGCTGCATACCGGCGGCGAGGCTGGCCAGCACGGCAAGAAGCAGGACGCGCGTGCCCTTAAATACCGGCTCTCCGCCGCAGATCTGGCGGTCTCGAACGGTCGCAGAAATGGTGGTGAGGGGTGACTTCCCGCTCATAGGCGCGCGCCTATTTGTATTTTGTTACCCGCTTTTCGGGGTTTTCCGCTCGCGCGGCCGAGCAAGCCATGTCCCTTCTGTGCTCGGCGATTTCCAGGCTTTGTTAGAATCAGGGTTCAGCGAACGACCGGGAGAACAGCAAATTCTGAATGACGAGTCCTTCCAAGAAACGCGTGCTCAGCGGCATGCGCCCGACCGGTAAACTTCATCTCGGAAACTACGTTGGCGCGCTTGCAAACTGGGTGCGGATGCAAGAGCAGTATGAATGTTTTTTTGTGATCGTCGACTGGCACGCGCTGACCACAGATTACGCCGATCCTTCGCACCTGAGAGAAAATGTGATCGACGTGCTGCTGGATTGGCTGGCTGCCGGGCTCGATCCCGAGAAGTGTGTGATGTTCATTCAGTCGCATGTGCCGGCGCACGCGGAATTGCATCTGCTGCTTTCGATGATTACCCCGCTCGGCTGGCTGGAGCGGGTGCCGACCTATAAAGAGCAGAAGGAAAATCTCAAAGAGAAAGACCTGAACACCTATGGGTTTCTCGGCTATCCCCTGCTGCAAGCGGCGGATATTTTGATTTATAAGGCAGACGTGGTTCCGGTCGGCGAAGACCAGGTGGCGCACGTGGAGTTGACGCGCGAAATCGCGCGGCGGTTCAACGGATTCTATTCCGGCAAACGCGAATATATTTTTCCCGAACCGGCGGCCCTCCTGACTCCGGCTGCGAAATTGCCGGGCACGGACGGGCGCAAGATGTCGAAGTCATATGGCAACACGGTGATGCTTACCGACCCCGAGCCGGTGGTGCGGCAGAAGCTGAAGACCATGGTTACGGATCCGGCGCGAGTGCGACGCAGCGATCCGGGCAATCCTGACGTGTGTCCGGTGGGCGATCTGCACAAAATATTCAGCAGCCAAGAAACGATGGCGAAGGTGTATGAAGGCTGCCGGTCGGCGCGAATCGGCTGTATTGAGTGCAAGAGCTGGGCTGCCGATGCGCTGGTAAAAATCCTGAACCCCATGCAGGAGCGGCGAAAAAAATACGAGGACAATCCGCGGCTCGCCTGGGATATTCTGGAGGCGGGCTCGGCTCGCGCCCGTCAGGTCACAGACGCCACGATGGCTGAAGTGCGCAAGGCGATGGGTCTGGACTATAGTTCGAACGACAGTTCGAACGACAGTTCGAAAGAACCA
>Ga0210391_10003127_pt1 | contig 14079 bp, 8 predicted proteins | sample IncBWC12OmetaG_FD_160573 | JGI IMG/M metagenome (GOLD analysis project Ga0210391, IMG submission 160573) | Forest soil microbial communities from Barre Woods Harvard Forest LTER site, Petersham, Massachusetts, United States - Inc-BW-C-12-O ... | reverse complement strand
ATGTTTCTCCGGTATGGAATCGGAAGACGAACGCGCAGATCGCATTCGTCAGCGGGCGTACGGGACTGCCGCAGATTTATACCATGGAAGCCGACGGCACCAACCAGCAGCGCATGACCGATCAGGGCTACGCAGTGTCGCCGAACTGGGCGCCCAACGGGCAGTTTCTGTCGTTTGCGTGGGTGCGGAAGTATGGCCCCGGAGAGCCGGGCGCGTCCGACCTTTATTTGATGGATATCGCCAGCAAGCAATGGGTGCAGCTCACGCATGACGGCGGGCGCAACGATTTTCCTTCCTGGTCTCCGGATGGACGGCACATTGTGTTTCAGTCCAGCCGGTCGGGCAAGGAAGAAATCTGGACCATGCTGGCGGACGGCACGAAGGTCCAGCAACTGACTTTTACCGGACACAACACCCAACCGAATTGGAGTTGGAAATAGTAAATACGCTTCGTCTGACTCTGGGGGTAAGCTTCTAGGGTCGCAGGAGGAAATAAAGTGAAGCAACAAAGTCTCAAGTGGTCTCTGCTCGTGGTTACACTCGGCGCATTACTGACGCTTGGCGCTTGCGGAAAGAAAGCAGCTCCGCCTCCGCCACCACCCCCGCCGGCACCCCCGGCCCCAACCGCTTCCATTTCTGTGAGTCCGAACTCGATTCAGCCCGGACAATCGGCGACTCTGACCTGGCAGACCAGCAATGCGACCGATGTGTCGATCGACGGCATTGGAGCCGTTCAGCCGAACGGTTCGCAGAGCGTGTCTCCGACGGCTTCGACGACGTATCATCTGACGGCCAAGGGAACGGGCGGCTCGCAGGAAGCGACTGCGCAGCTCACGGTCACGCAACCGGCGCCACCGCCGCCGCCTCCCGCTCCAACGGTGACGGACGAAGACTTGTTCAGCCAGAACATTAAAGACGTGTACTTCGACTACGACAAGGCTGATGTTCGCGCCGACCAGCAGTCGTCGATCCAGGCCGATGTGGCGTTCCTCAATCAGCATGCCAATATCAACTTGACGATTGAAGGACACTGCGACGAGCGTGGCTCGACCGACTACAACCTGGCCTTGGGTGACAAACGCGCCAGCGCGGTGAAAGACGCACTGACTTCGGCGGGCGTGAATGCCAGCCGGATCAAGACCATAAGCTACGGCAAGGAGAAACCCTTCTGCACGGAAAGCAACGAAGCTTGCTGGCAGCAGAACCGCCGTGGCCATCTTGTCTATCAGAAGTAGAAGTGAGGCTTGAGCGGGGGACGCTGACGGCGTCCCCCGTTTCATCTTGAATGGGCGGGCGCAAGCGTGTGCGACAAAGAATGTGCGCCTTGCGAATGTGCGCCAAAGAGAGCAACCTCGCTCGAAATTGGTTGCCTGCCCATTGTGTCTTCCGGTTCCCGGGCGGCCCTTTCTGTGTGGAATCCTCCCAGCCTGTGGGACAATCAAAGCATCTAAATCAACGGTAGGCTCAGGGAATCCTTTATGAAATCACATCGCGTTTCCGTGTTTCTTTTGGTGCTGCTGGTGCTCTCGCTGGGGCTCGGTCCCGTGTCGGGTGCGAATAAAGACATGGTGCAGTTGCAGACGCAGGTGCAGCAACTGCAAGAGCAAATGACGGCCATGCAGCGCGGCTTCGACGAGCGTATGGGCGTGATGAAAAACCTGGTCGAGACCAACACCGACGCCGTGAATAAGGCGGTGGTGGCTCTTAATGGGCTACAGACCACGCTGGCCAAGCAGCAGGGAGACTCGGGGTCGAAGGTCGACCAGCTTTCGGGCCAGATTCAATCGCTCAACGACACGCTGGATGAATTGAAGGCGCGCCTGGCCAAGGTGAGCAAGCAACTGGAAGACATGCAGTCGGCGCAGCAGAGTCAGGCGGCGCAGACGGCCACGCAGCAAGCGCAGCAGCAGGCGATGGCCTCGGCGCCGCCGCCGGACGTGCTCTACAACAACGGCGTGCGCGATTACAACGGCGCCAACAATGACCTGGCCACGCAGGAATTTTCCGACTACATCAAGTTCTATCCCAACACCGATCTGGCCGGGAATGCCTATTTCTATCTTGGCGAAATTCAGTTCCGCCAGGGCAACTACCAGGCGGCGGCACAGAGTTACGACCAGGTGTTGCAGAATTTTCCCAGCGGGAATAAGGCCGCGTCAGCGCAGTTGAAGAAGGGATTCGCTCTGATCGAACTGGGCAAGCAGGATGACGGGGTCGGCGAGCTGCGGCATGTGATCCAGCGCTATCCGCACGCTCCGGAAGCGCTGCAGGCGCGGGACCGGTTGCGCAAGCTGGGAGTGGCGACCACGGGGAAATAGTTTCGGAATCTATTTTGCAGGTTCGAGCGTTAAACTGGGTGGGCCGGAAATCGTTGCCCGAGGTTTTATCATGCCAAAGGAAGTCGACCAGGACTCAGCGAAAGGCGCCACCGAAGTTGAAGATCACAAAGAGCCGGGGAATATCGGACTGCAGGAACAGCTTGGGCATCGCGATCAGGATCCGATGCTGAAGGACGCGGACTCGGATTTCCCGGAGCCGGGGCAGAACCCCGAACACAGCGGAGAGCCGCAGCGGAAGACCGCTTAACGCAGGCTTATCTAGCAGACAACAAAAAAGCAGGTTCCTCACCGGGCTTTCAGCCCGATTCGGAATGACAACATTTATTGTTGGTAGTGCGACGGTCCTGCTGAACTGAAGCTAGCGCAACTCTTCCATACATGCGTCCAGCACTTCTTTCGGCGGACGCGTCATTGAATCGGGCAGCGTGGCCAAGGGCTGATCGACTACGTTCAGCATGTCGATGAAGTTGGGGGCTTCCGGGTTCACGTAGAACACGCCGGTCAGCACTTCGCCCTTGTCGTGGGCCTCGGTGAGGCGGGTGATGGCGCGAATCTTGTTGGTGGGGTCGTAATCTTCTTCCAGCTTGCGCAAGTGCAGACGCGAACCATCATGCATGGTTACTTCGACGGTTGTGCCGGGATCGTATTCCACGTCGATGTCCTCGAAGTGGGGAACGAAGCTGACGTCCTGCAAAGTTTCTTCGTGCTCCTTCACATATTTATAAGACTTGGTCGAGCCCTCGTGATCGTTGAAGGTGACGCAGGGCGAGACCACGTCGAGCATGACGGTGCCTTTGTGCGCGATCGCAGCCTTGAGCATGGCGCTGAGCTGTTTCTTGTCGCCGGAGAACGAGCGGCCTACGAGCGTCGCGCCGAGTTGGATGGCCAGCGCGCAGGTGTCGATGGGCGGGAGGTCGTTCAGAACTCCGGATTTTAATTTCGATCCGAGGTCCGCCGTGGCCGAGAACTGGCCCTTGGTGAGGCCGTAGACGCCGTTGTCTTCGATGATGTAGATGATCGGCAGATTGCGTCGCATCAGGTGGATGAACTGGCCAACGCCGATCGAAGCGGTGTCGCCGTCGCCGCTGACGCCGATGCAAATCAGCTTGTGATTTGCCAGGATGGCTCCGGTGGCGACCGAGGGCATGCGGCCGTGCACGGCGTTGAAGCTGTGCGAGCGGCTCATGAAGTACGCGGGAGTCTTCGAGGAGCAGCCGATGCCGCTCGGCTTGATCAGCAGTTCGGGCTGCACGCCCATCTCGTACATCGACTCGATGATTCGCTCGGAGATGGCGTTGTGGCCGCAACCGGCGCACAGCGTGGTCTTGCCACCTTTGTAGTCCATGACGGTGAGGCCGATGCGGTTGGTTTTCGGGCCTGGTGCGGCGGTTCCGGGTTCGACGGTCGTGGTGCCCATTGCTTGCTCCTCAGGGGCTAAAGCCCCTTTTTCTTTGTCGCCTTTACGCGGCCCTAAAGGGCCGCTCTTCCACGGTGCAGCTACACCGGCATCCATTCACGCTTTTATTTGCCTTCCATGCTGGTCAGTTCGTCGGTGATGGAGCGCGCGTCGAGCGGCAGGCCGGTGATGTGGGCGATGCTGCGCAGGCGCGTGGTCAGCTCGGGCTTGAGATCGAGTTTGAGCAGGGTGAGCATTTGCGCGTCGCGGTTTTGCTCGACGACGTAAATGACTTCGTGCTGCTCGATGAACTCGTGTACTTCTCGGTTGAAGGGATAACCTCGAAGCCGCAGATAGTCGGTCTCAATCGAGTACTCGTCGCGCAACTGGTCGCGGCTCTCAGTAATGCCCCAATGCGAGGTTCCGTAGCCGATGATTCCGATTTTCGCATTGTTGCCTTTGGTGATTTCAGGCCGGGGAACGAACGAGCGCGCGGTTTCGAATTTGCGGTTCAGGCGCTCCATGTTGTTTTCGAAATCGTCGGCGCGCTCGCTGTATTGGGCCCGCTCGTTGTGGCCGCTGCCGCGCGCGAAGTAAGCCGCTGCAGGATGAATGGTCCCGGGCAGCGTGCGGTAGCCGATGCCGTCCCCGTCCACGTCTTTGTAGCGGGCGAAGCCGCCGAGGCGGTCGAGATCTTCCTTGCTGAGAACTTTGCCTCGATTGATCGGCGTCGTGGGATATTCGAACGGATCGGACATCCAATTGTTCATGCCGAGATCGAGATCGGACATGACGAAGACCAGCGTCTGGAACTGCTCGGCCAAGTTGAACGCATCCGGCGCCATGCTAAAGCATTCGGTGACGGAGCAGGGAAACAGCATGATGTTTTTGGTGTCGCCGTGCGAAAGAAACGCGGTCGAGAGAATGTCGCCCTGCGATGTACGCGTTGGCAGGCCGGTGGATGGGCCTACGCGCTGGATGTCCCAGATGACGCCGGGAACTTCGACGTAGTAGGCGAGTCCGGCGAACTCAGACATCAGCGAGATGCCGGGGCCGGCGGTGGCCGTCATACTGCGCGCGCCCGCCCAGCCTGCGCCGATGACCATGCCGATCGCGGCCAGTTCGTCTTCGGCCTGCACGATGGCGAACGTCGCTTTGCCGTCGGGGCCGATGCGGTATTCCTTCATGTAGTCGATCATCGTTTCCACCAGCGATGACGACGGCGTGATCGGGTACCAGGTAACGACGGTGCATCCGGCGAACATGCAGCCGAGAGCGGCGGCGGAGTTGCCGTCAATGATGATCTTGCCCGCGGTTGCGTTCATGCGCTCGATGTAGAACGCTCCGCGCTTTTGCAGGTTGGCCTTCGCGTAATCGAATCCGGCTTGAGCCGCGGCTAGGTTCAGATTGGCGGCCTTTACTTTTTTTGAGAACTGTTTGCGGATCGCTTTCTCGACCTCACCCATGTCGATGGTGAGCAGGCTCGCGACCACGCCCACATAGACCATGTTCTTGACCAGCTTGCGAAGCTTCGCTTCCGGGCAAACTGCGGCAACCAACTTGTCGTAGGGAACTGCGTAAAAAACCAGGTCGTCGCGCAGTTTGTCGAGCTTCAGCGGTTCGTCATAAAGTACGGACGCGCCGGCCGCCAGCGACATGGTGTCTTCCTGTGCCGTCTCAGGATTCATGGCTACGAGGAAATCGATTTCCTTCTTGCGGCCGATGTATCCGTTCTTATTGGCGCGAATCGTATACCAGGTCGGAAGGCCGGCAATGTTCGACGGGAACATGTTCTTGCCGGAGACCGGTACGCCCATCTGGAAAATGCTCCGCAGCAGCACCGTGTTTGAACTCTGCGAGCCCGAACCATTGACCGTCGCGACCTGAATGCTCATGTCGTTGACGATTCGTTTCTGCCCCACGCCTCCAGCCGATTCCTGGGGCGTGATATCCGTAGTGGCCATTTCCAATACCTTCCTTCAATTTGCGGCCTGAACCGCGCCGCGCTTGCTTTGTGGATTGCGGTGGAGGAAACACTTCATTATAACGGCGTTGCTGGCAGCGCGTCGCGTCAAATTGGCCGTCTGTAGCCGGGAGGAACCTGTTTTGGAACGGGGGAGATTACGCGGACTCGCTATTCGGCCTTAAAGAACTGGGCCATGTTGCGGAACTTGTCGTAGCGGGACGTGAGCAATTCAGCAGGAGGGATTTTCTTAAGTTGGGCGTAATGTTTCTGCAGGGTGGCGTCGAGTAAATTGGCCGCCGCTTCGTGGTCGCGGTGGGCTCCGCCTTCGGGTTCGGGAACAATGCCGTCGATGCAGCCCAGTTCGCTGAGGTCGGTTGCGGTAATCCGCATGGCTTCGGCGGCCAGTTCTTTTTTGGTGGCGTCGCGCCACATGATGGCCGCGCAACCCTCCGGGGAGATGACGGAGTAAATCGAGTTCTCCATCATCAGCACGCGGTCGGCTACGGCGATAGCGAGGGCTCCTCCGCTGCCGCCCACGCCGATCACGGTTGCGATGATGGGCACTTCGAGTCGCGCCATTTCGCGAAGGTTGTAGGCGATGGCTTCGGCCTGTCCGCGCTCTTCGGCGTGGATGCCGGGGTATGCGCCGTCGGTGTCGACCAGAGTGAAAACGGGTCGCCGGAACTTTTCGGCCAGTTGCATGATGCGAATCGCCTTGCGATACCCCTCAGGATGCGGCGTGCCGAAATTGCGATGCACGCGCTGCTTCATGTCGCGGCCCTTTTGCGTCGCGACGATCAGCACCTCGTCGCCGTGGAAGCGGGCCATGCCGCAGATGATGGCGGCGTCGTCGCCAAAGCTGCGATCGCCGTGGATCTCGCTGAAGTCGGTGAAGATGCGCTCGATGTAGTCGAGCGACTGCGGACGCTGCGGATGCCGCGCCAACTCGGTTCTCTGCCAGGCGGTCGGGGGCGCGTCCATTTCGATTCTCAGGGCCTCGATGCGTTCCTTTAATTTTGCGATTTCGCGGCGGGTAGCATCGTCGGCGCTGGGATGCTCCAGTTCGGCAACCTGGCGCTCGATTTGCTCCAACTCCTGCTGTACTTTTTCAGTGGCGGCCATGCTTTGAATCAGGCACTGATATCAGGCAATAATGCGGACGCTGCCTCGCCCGCACAACTGTTCCACGCGGGCGATGAAGTTTCGGTCCGGTACGACATTATAGCCTTCCGCTTCCATCACCACCATGAAATCGCCCTGGCGTTCCACGTCAAACAATACCTTCGCTTCACCCTTGCGTTCCATAAAGAGTGTGTGCAGCTCATCGACCGTGGTTTCAAGCGAAGTCTCGAGCGGGACGCGAATGCGGATGGCGCGCGGAAGCGGAACCTTGGCTTCTTCGAGCGGCTGAATTTCTGCGGCGGTGATCTTAGGGTTGGCGCCTTCTTCGATGCGCACGCCGGCTTTCAAGAGGACCGGAACTTCGAGCTTCACCTTGTCGCCGAGTTTCTTGTAGGCCTCGGGGAAGACGATCATGTCGATCGAGCCGGACATGTCTTCGAGGGTGGCCTGGGCGTAGTAATCACCGCGCTTCGATTTGAGCACGCGCACGTTGCCGATGATGCCCGCGGTCACGATGGTTTCGTCTTTGCCGGTCGATTTTGTCATGGCGGCAATCTCTTCGATGCTGAGGGCGTGCAGGTCGGCAAGCTTGTCTTTATATTTCTGCAGGGGATGGCCGCTGATGAAGAAGCCGAGAATTTCTTTTTCGGCGGCAAGGCGCGTATGTTCGTCCCAGTCGGGAATGTTGGGCAGTTTGTCGTTGTGCGACTCGGCATCTTCTTGCTGGAACACGCCAAACAGGCCGTGCTGGCCGGATTCGGCGTCGCGCTGCGCCTTCTGCGCCTGTTCCATCGCTTTATCGAGCACGGCCATCAGTTGGGCGCGGCGGCCCATCGAATCCATGGCGCCGCTCTTGATCAGCGATTCGAGGACGCGTTTGTTCAGCAGGCGCAGGTCGACATTTTCGCAGAATTCGAAAATCGATTTGAAGCGGCTGAGTTTCTTGCGGGCGGCTACGATCGATTCGATGGCATTGCCTCCGACGTTTTTCACGGCAGCCAGGCCGAAGCGGATCGACTCGCCATGTGGAGTGAAATTGGCGTCCGACACGTTAATGTCGGGAGCCTCCACGGCGATGCCCATTTCGCGGCACTCGTTGATGTACTTGACCACGTCGTCGGTTGAGCCGGTCACCGAGGTCAGCAGCGCGGCCATGAACTCGACGGGATAATGCGTCTTTAAATACGCCGTGTGATAGGCGAGCAGGGCGTAGGCGGCCGAATGCGACTTGTTGAATCCGTAGCCGGCAAACTGCGCCATGAGATCGAAAATCTTTTCAATCTTCTTCGCGGGAAATTTTCTTTGCGCGGCGCCGTCGACGAAGCGCTCGCGCTGCTGCGCCATTTCCTCGGCCTTCTTCTTGCCCATGGCGCGGCGCAGCAGATCGGCTTCACCCAGGGAGTAGCCCGCCAGGCGGTTCGCGATCTGCATGACCTGTTCCTGATAGACGATCACGCCCAGCGTCTCCTGAAGGATTTCCTGCAACTCGGGCAGTTCGTATTCGACTTTCTTGCGGCCGTGCTTGCGGTCGATGAAATCGTCGATCATGCCGCCCTGGATCGGGCCAGGGCGGTAGAGCGCGTTCAGAGCCGTCAGGTCCTCAATCGAATTCGGCTGATACTTGCGCAGCACGTCGCGCATGCCGTTCGATTCAAACTGGAACACGCCAGACGTCAAACCTTTATAGAAAACCTTTTCGTAGGTTTCGTGATCTTCGAGGGGAATTTGTTCGAGCGTGATGGCCGTGCCGCGCGTCTGCGCGATCAGTTTCAACGCGTCGGTGAGAATGGTCAGCGTGGTCAGGCCGAGGAAGTCCATCTTCAGCAGGCCCAGCTTGTCGATTGCGACCATGTCGAAGGCGGTCACGATTTCGTCGTTCTTGGTGCGGTGCAGCGGAACCAGGTCGGTGAGCGGGCGCGGCGAGATCACGACTCCGGCAGCGTGAACGCCGGAATTGCGAACCATGCCTTCCAGCTTTTTCGCAGTGTCGAAGAGCTCGCGAATCTGGCCATCTTTCTCGATGGCCTCGCGCAGTTGCGCGGAGTCGGCGATGGCCTGCTCCAGAGTGATGTTGAGCTGGGTGGGGACCATCTTGGCGATGCGGTCGACGTCGGCGTAAGGGATGTCCATGGCGCGGCCCACGTCTTTGATGGCGGCCTTGGCAGCCATGGTGCCGAAGGTGATGATCTGGGCGACGTTGTCGCGGCCGTATTTTTGCGTGACGTACTGGATGACTTCGCCGCGGCGGTTCATGCAGAAATCGATGTCGATGTCGGGCATGGACACGCGCTCGGGATTCAGAAAGCGCTCGAAGAGCAGTTCATGCTGCAGCGGGTCTATGTCGGTGATGCGAAGCGCGTAAGAGACGAGCGAACCGGCGGCCGATCCGCGGCCGGGGCCGACGGGGATGTCGTGTTCGCGGGCGTAGCGGATGAAGTCCCAGACAATTAGGAAGTAGCCGGGGAACTGCATCTGCTGGATGATGGCGAGTTCGCGTTCCAGTCGCTGCTCGTAGTCGGTGATGGAGTGCTTCAGCTTGCCTTGCTCGTGTAAGGGGCGAAGGGCGTCGAGGCGGCGGGCGAAACCTTCGCGGGCTACGTGGACGAAGTAGCTGTCGATGGTGTAACCGGGTGGAACTTCGAACTGCGGAAACGGATTCGCGACCTTCTCGAGATGAAGACTGCAGCGCTCGGCAATGTCGAGCGTGCGCGTGAGCACCTCGGGCGAATCCTTGAACACGCGGTACATTTCGTCGTGGTTCTTGACGAAGAACTGGGTGCCGTCGAACTTCATGCGGGCTGTGTCGTGAATCGACTTGCCGGTCTGGATGCACAGCATCACGTCCTGCGCGTGGGCGTCGTCTTCGCAGAGGTAGTGGCTGTCGTTGGTGGCGACCAGCGGCAGGCCGAGGTCTTTTTCGAGCTTGAAGAGGCCGGGATGGATGCGGTGTTCCTGCTCCAGGCCCTGATCCTGAATTTCGAGATAGAAATTCTCTTTGCCGAAAATGTCGGTGAAGGTTCCGGCCGCGGCGCGCGCGGCGTCGTAATTGTTCTCCATCAGGCGCTCGGCGACTTCGCCTTTCAGGCATCCAGAGAGGCCGATCAGGCCGCGGGAATGTTCGGCGAGAAACTTCTTGCTCACGCGCGGCTTGTAGTAGAAGCCGTGCAGCGAGGCCTCCGACGTGATCTTGACCAGGTTGCGGTAGCCTTCTTCATTCTGGGCGAGCACCAGCAGGTGGTTGTAGGTGTCGCCTTCGGGCGCGGCGCGGTGGTCGTCTTTTTTGCAGATGTAGAGTTCGCAGCCCACAATCGGCTTCACGCCCGCATGCTTGGCCGCGTTGACAAAGTGGACCGCGCCAAAAATGTTGCCGTGGTCGGTCATGGCCACGGCGGGCATCCCGAGTTCTTTCACCCGCTGGCAAAGTTTTTCGACATCACAGGCGCCATCGAGCAGGGAGTAGTCGGTGTGCAGATGCAGGTGGACGAATTGAGACATGGGTCTGTAGCTAGTCTAACGCAAACAGGATGGAGGAAAGGTGTGGACGGCTGTGCGTTTCGCCTACTGTAGCCCGAGGAGGGCGTCAATCAGCCTGATGGGATATTATTTCGCCAATTGATCGAAGCCAGAGTCAGCAGCCGCCGGTGTGCTTGTGTCCTGCAAGCTCGAATAGCAGGTGGCCAGCGTCTCCAAACCGAACCTCATCTGCAGTCTGATGCTCGATGTCGGGACACCAACGGACAACAGTGCGGTAAGTGCCATCCATTACGCCCTCCATTATCCACTCGGCTCCGTCTTTGCCGTGTGTTGGCAACTCCGTTGGCGTCTCCCAGAAATGCGCCCGATCTAGCAGGCTGAAGAATTGGGCCAGCTGATCTCGCGTGACGGACGATGCGTCGTCAATCTTCGTGACCTCGCGATCTCCGTCAATGGTCTTGATCGCGATTCGCCCTTCGCCACCGGGAGATAGTCTCAAAGTGATGACGCTAGGACCTGAAAACGCGGGTAGGTACGTGAGTCGGTAGATTGTTTCATGCTCGGTGGAGGCCGGCCATAGCGGCGTTTCGCCAAGCGCGTACATATCCGCAGAGAACCATCGGAGTTGAAAGTCGGCGGCTCGACTCGTGAATATATGCGGTGGGAAGTATGACAAGAAAAATGAGGCGTTTTTTCGTTCAACAACCCTCAAGCAGACCTGTGACGCCGGCTTGATCGGGTCTGAATCTGGAATTTCGCTCAGGAGTGCCCTGATTGCTTCGAATCGCTCTCTTGTGCGGATTCCAAACGTCCCTCCTGCGATACCAGAGACGACTGCCCTTTGATCCTTTTCTGGCAAACGATTCATCTCGGTTAGGAAGCCATCGGGATCAGCGAGCAGGGCTTCTCCATAAAAATCCGTCAGGTAGGTAAATTTGAAGAGGGTCGGCAAGACGGTCTTATCGCCTTGCTTGTAGACCTCAACGACGGTCTGGACGTTCGCGTTGATGTTCTTACACTCGCGGCTGGCTACCTCGTTGCGCTGAAGGCAGGCGTTTATCGCCTTGAGAGCCGCGTCACGCCTCGCCGTCGAAGACGAATCAGCGTAGGAGGAGACTGCCACGAGCAAAACAAAAAGTAAGGCGCTTCTCATACTCTCGTATTTACATTCTAGCTCCCTTCGGATGGCGCGAATAAGCGATAACGTTCAAAGCCGCCGCCAGGAGTCGGAGAAAGCCGATTTTCTTAGAGACGTGATCAGAGGAAGCTTCTAGCTTGCGCTGGCCGCGGCAGCCTGCGCCTTCTGTAGCAGCCGGCGAGCCTGGCTGATCAAATCGGCCACTTCGAACGGCTTCACCAGGTAGGGTACGCCGCTGTCCTGAAGGAACGTGCGTTCCTCGCCCTGTTCGACGGAGTTCGAGAACGTATACAGGACGTGGCCTTCCATGGCCGAGCAATTCTCCCGGAGCCACTGGAAAGATTCTTTGGCACCCCACTGGCCGGCAATGCTGCCGTTGATGATGAGGGCGTCAAAGTGCTCGGAGAGCAGGCGCGTCTTTACGTCCGCGCTGGTTTTGGCGGTCACCACGCTAGCGCCGGAGCCGGTGAGCACATCGCGCTCGAATTCGAGCACGGCTTCTTCTTCCTCGACGAGCAGGACGCGGCCATGAATGGCGCCATCGTGCAGACGCGGAGCGGGCTTAGCTGTTTCCAGTTCGGGCTCTGCGGCTGCGGCCGCGGGCAAGCGGACTTCGATGACCGCGCCGCGGTCGGGAGCATTGTTGGCGGTGATGTCGCCGCCATGTTCCTTCACGATGCCGTAGCAGATGCTAAGCCCGAGCCCGGTGCCCTTGCCAACGCTCTTCGTGGTGTAGAACGGATCGAAGATGCGCTTGGGATCTTTGATGCCGGCGCCATCGTCGGTGAACTGGGTGCAGACGTGGCCGCCTACGTTGGAGATTTGAATTTTGAGCTTGCCGCTGCGTCCGGTTTCAAGAATGGCGTCGACTGCATTGTTGATGACGTTCAAGAATACTTGCTCGATCTGATGCGGGTCGGCGACGACCAGCGCAGGCTCGGAAGGAACGTCGCGCTCGACTTTGATGTTGTTGATTTTGAGGTCGTAGTCGCGCAGGGCCAGAGTTTCTTCGAGTATTTTGCGGATGTCGACTTCGTCGCGCTGCGGCTTGCGCTGGCGGGCGAAGGACAGAAGATTCTGCACCACGCGATGGGTGCGTTGCGCCTGCTTGAACAGCTTACTGACGTAGTCCTGGGCGCGCGTGTTCAGGCCTTCGGTTTCGAGAAGCTGGGCGTAGCCGAGAATCGCGGTCAGCGGATTATTCAGTTCGTGGGCGACGCCGGCAATCAGCTGTCCGACGGCCGACATCTTTTCGCTCTGCAGCAGCTGTTCTTGGGTCTTGCGCAGGTCTTCGTAGGCGCGGCAGGTTTCTTCGTAGAGCCGAACTTTTTCAATAGTTGTGGCGAGCTGGCGGCTGATGGCGACCAGCAGATTTTCGTCATTGCTGGAATACGAGTATCCCAGGTCGCTGCACAGGCCCATGATGCCTACGGGCGCATCCTTGCCCCAGAACAGGACCCAGATCCAGGCGCGGTCCATCTCGGAGCGCATGAACTCGGCCACGTTCGGAGGCAGGTGCGGCAAGTATTCCCCGGTGACCACCTCGGTGCGCGATCGCATGATCAGATCTCCGAAGCCTTCGGTGAAGCAGACTTCGGCGGTGCGCATCTTGTCCCGGCTGCGCGGGCCCCAGGCGGCACGGCGGCGATAAGTCGTGGTATCGGTGTCGGAGAGATAAACGGTTCCACTCTCGGCGCCGAAAAGTGTGACTACCTGGCGCAGGGTGAGGTTCAGGATTTCGTCGAGATCGAAGGACTGGGCCGCAACCACAGCCATGGCGTTCAGCGCGTTTAATTCACGGTTGCGACGCCGCATTTCATCTTCGGCGCGGCGCTTCTCGGTCATGTCGAGAACGAAACCCTGGTAGCGCTCGATGTCGCCGGTTCCACTGCGGGTGGCAAAGCTGCTCTCGACTGCGAGCAGCAGCGAGCCATCTTTGCGGCGCATGGTGACGTCGAAATTCCGAACGTAGTTGTGATCTTCGATCTCGCGGCGGAAGGCTTCACGCTGTTTCGGGTCGACGCAGATTTCAGAATTCAGATTCAGGACCAGCAATTCGTCGCGCTCCTTGTAACCGAGCATATGCACGAAGGCGTCGTTGCAATCGATGAGCTGGCCTTCAGGGTTCGCGACGTAAACGCCTTCCTGCACCTGCTCGAAGAGCAAACGATACTTTTCTTCCGCAGAACGGCGGTCCGTAATGTCGCGGACCACGTGAATGGTGCCTTTCTGCGGACTGCCTTGTTCTGTGTAGATAGAAGTCGAAACCACCGAGAAGCCGCCGAAGCAAGGGTCGGCGCCTTCGGTGAATTCTTCGTCGCCGCCCATGGCGCAGTAGGGGCATCCCGTCCACTCGCCGAAGGTGTGGGGCAGAGTCGATTCGCAGGAGCTGCCGACAACGTCTGCGGCGGCCTGGCCGAGATGCTCGAGCAGAACCTGATTGGCTTTGATGACGCGGTAGTCGGCGTCGTGGGCCAGAATGATGTCGTGGATCGAGTCGAACGTATTGATCCACTGGCGCTGCGAACGCAGCACCTGTTCGAGCAGGCGGAAGTTTTCAACCGCGACCGCCAGTTGCTTGGCGCAGCCCTTAAGAAATTCGAGTTCGTCCGGGGTCCACTGGCGATTGCGCGAACTGCCCAGC
>Ga0210391_10003125_pt1 | contig 14083 bp, 9 predicted proteins | sample IncBWC12OmetaG_FD_160573 | JGI IMG/M metagenome (GOLD analysis project Ga0210391, IMG submission 160573) | Forest soil microbial communities from Barre Woods Harvard Forest LTER site, Petersham, Massachusetts, United States - Inc-BW-C-12-O ... | reverse complement strand
GGTCGGCCAGATGGTCAGATAGCTTACCCGCGATCCGCCCGAGACCAAAGTTACATTTAGCGAATACGCCAGAGCCGACGATAGGCTAAACGGCGTGCAGGAACCGTTGGCGCCTCCCGACTGAGCGAGGCTGGGCAGGTTGAAGCTTTGCGCTGTTCCGCCCTGAATCGGACCGGTATTGCGTGTATCGACCAGGCGGCAGGGCGTTACTGTCTTCAGGCGCAGGGGATTCTGGGCTGAGGCGAAGTGACAGAAAAGGACAATAAGGGGCAGTAGAGACGAGAGACGGCGCGATACTGACATGAGTTTCTCCGCTGATTCGGTAAGTTCACTCGGCGGTAGGCGGATGAATGCGCACATTCGCGGATGATCGCGAACGAACAGTGACGGCCAGGGACCCAGCTATCGAACGAGTGCGGAGAAGATGACTGGTAGTTCTTGCGGACAACGAACTTTACTTCAAGAAGTCGAGCAAAGGAATAGGAAATTCAGGCGATAGCGTGGGGTTGACCTAGGTGGGGTGCGAGTGAAGCACTACGATTGACCGTTCAGTTGGGAACTTATATCAGTTCACGTCGCAGCCACCACCGTTCATCATGCAGCAATTCGACTGCCCGCAACCTGCGGCCGGCGACGGCGAATGGCTTTTTGCATTCACCGCAAACGTCGACAACTGCTGCTCTAACTTCTCGGTATGACATTTCGGACACTCGGCCTTTTGCTCGCCGAAGAGGATAGCTTCAAACTTGTGTCCGCAGGATTCACAGCGGTATTCAAAGATTGGCATCTCTTGTCCCAACTCCCAGGAGGTTCTCTTGCCGGCTAGACGAGTCGGCAATCAATCTCCTCTGGCTCTATTATAGAGGCAGGAGCTGTTTTCCATCGCCGCCCACGATCCATCCTCACCGGCTGTTTCGCAGCAGCGACCATCGTCTGCTGTGATAACGCACGCGCCCGACTTCTTCGGGGAACCGTTCCGGCCGCGCAGGCCGTTTCTCAACGGTCACACGCAGACGATTGCCGGAAATTATTTGCCGCGCCAAAACCTGCTTCCCCCAGCGGAGGAACGGCTGTTTAACGTGGAACCCGGCGTGCAAGTGCTGTGTCACTGCCACTGGCAAGCCGAGCGCAGAACTGCGATGACGCTGGTGATCGTACATGGCTTGGAGGGCTCGAGCGATTCTCAGTATGTGATCGGAACGGGCAGCAAGGCCTGGGCGGTGGGCATGAATGTTGTTCGGATGAACATGCGAAACTGCGGCGACACCGAGCACCTTGGGCCAACCTTGTACAACTCCAGCATGTCGGCCGATGTCGGAGCGATTGCCAAGACGTTGATTGCTGAAGATGAGTTGCAGAAGCTGGCGTTCGTCGGTTATTCGATGGGCGGTAATCTGGTGTTGAAGCTGCTTGGAGAGTGGGGAGATGATGCTCCGCCGCAAGTGAAAGCTGGCGTCGGCGTGTCACCGGCGATCGACCTGGCTCCTTCGGCAGACGCTTTGCACAATCCTTCGAACCGCATTTACGAATGGAAATTCCTTCGCGGTCTGCGACGGCGCGTACGCCGCAAAGCCGCGCTGTTCCCCGAGCGTTACGATCTCCGCCATCTCGGCGGCATGCGCAGCCTGCGAGACTTCGACGATCAGATCACGGCGCGCTACTCCGGTTTTCGCGATGCTCAGGACTATTACACGCGGGCAGCCGCCGCCCGTGTGGTTGATCGAATTGCAGTGCCGGCGCTGATCATGCATTCGCTCGACGATCCGTTCATTCGTGTGCTGCCGTCCACCCGGGAAAAACTGTTGCATAATCCTCACATCACTTACGTCGAGACCGCGCACGGTGGCCACTGTGCCTTTCTGGCTGACGCTAATGGCTACGATGGACGATGGGCGGAGCGGCAGGCCATCGTATTTATTCAGCGCGCCGAGCGGGGCGATTCGCTGAAGTTCACGTCCCATTAACAAGGGCATTTGTCCCAAAATCTGACTGGGAATTATCGATTGGTCGGACGACGTTTTTTGCGATACACTATGCGGCGCTTCTACGCCAGCTACGTTGCCGCGCGTTCTCTCTCCAGGCGGTGAGTAAACATAAAGTGTTGCTGCGATGTTGGCTCAGTAATCAAACATGGGGTCTTTTGCCTTTAGGGCATGAATCGAGGTCTTGGCTATGATTCCGCAACAGGCTAAGAAAGCGGCAAGCGGCAGTATTGATCAGCTGGCCATCAACACCATTCGCACGCTCGCAATCGATGGCGTACAGAAAGCCAACTCAGGGCATCCGGGTACTCCGTTGGGAGCAGCGCCCACTGCCTACACATTGTGGCAGAAGGCGCTCCGCTACGATCCGCAACAGCCCTGGTGGCCTAACCGCGATCGCTTCGTCCTGTCTGCCGGGCATGCGTCGATGTTGCTTTACGCGCTCATTCATCTGACCAGTATCAAAGCCGAGAACAAGAGCTACGAAGGTCAGGATCGCCTGTCGGTCACGATCGACGACATCAAGACCTTTCGCCAGGAAGGTAGTCGCTGCCCTGGACATCCCGAGTACGGCTGGACGACGGGTGTGGAAGCCACCACCGGTCCACTCGGACAGGGCGTGTCTGACAGCGTGGGCATGGCGCTTGCCGGCCAGTGGCTGGCGGAAAACTACAATCGCCCCGGCTATGACCTGTATGACTTCAACGTGTACGCGTTGTGCGGAGACGGCTGTCTGATGGAAGGCGTCGCCAGCGAGGCAGCATCGCTCGCCGGACATCTGAAGCTCCCGAACCTGTGTTGGATTTACGACTGCAATCACGTCACGATTGAGGGTCACACGGACCTCGCGTTCACCGAAGACGTGGCGGCACGCTTCATGGCCTATGGCTGGGAGGTCGCGCGCGTCAGCGATCCCAACGACATCGAATTGGTCGAGCGCGCGCTCAAGCGCTTCCACGACACCAACGATCGTCCGACGCTGATCATCGTGCACAGCCACATCGGCTACGGTGCTCCGCACAAACAGGACACATCAGCTGCTCACGGCGAGCCCCTGGGAGCCGAAGAAGTTCGCCTGACCAAAGAGTTCTTTGGGTTCTCGCCGGATGACTCGTTCGTCGTGCCGAACGGTGTTCGCGAGCATTTCGATGCTGGAATCGGCGCGCGCGGGGCGGCCCTCAGCAAAAAGTGGGGCGAGATGTTCGCGCACTACAAGGCGCAGTACCCGGATCTGGCAGCCGACATTGAGAACATGAACCAACGTAGTGTTCCGGCGGGATGGGAGAGCGCCCTGCCAACCTTCGCACCGAGTGCTGCCGGCATGTCGACTCGCGATGCGTCCGGCAAGGTGCTGAATGCCCTGGCGCAAAAGATTAATTGGCTGATGGGCGGCGCGGCTGACTTGTATCCCAGCACGAAGACTCGCCTGGAGTTCGAGTTTGCCGGCGACTTCCAGCCCAAAGGGGATCTGGGCAACTACAAGGGACGCAACTTCCACTTCGGCATCCGCGAACATGCCATGTGCGCCATCGTGAATGGCATGGTGCTGACAGGCTTGCGCGCGTTCGGCTCAGGCTTCCTGATTTTTACCGACTACGCGAAAGGCGCCATTCGCCTTTCTTCGCTGATGGAGATTCCGGCGCTGCATGTCTGGACGCACGACACCATCAGCCTGGGCGAAGATGGACCGACGCATCAGCCCATCGAGCAACTCGTCTCGCTGCGGGCTGTTCCAGGTATGCTGGTGATTCGACCGGCAGATGCCAACGAGATGAGCGAGGCTTATCGAGTCGCGATGTCGACTACAGATCATCCTTGCGATATCGTTTGCAGCCGCCAGGCACTGCCAATCTATGACCGCACGAAGTTTGGCGCTGCCAGCGGGCTGGCGAAAGGCGCGTACACCATGGTCGATGCGCCTGATGGAAAACCGGATGTCATCCTGATCGGATGTGGCAGCGAAGTTGCACTGTGCGTACAGGGGTGGGAGCAACTCACAAAAGAAGGCATCAAGGCGCGCGTGGTCAGCATGCCCTGCTGGGCGCTCTTCGATGCGCAGGACCAGGCTTATCGCGACAGCGTTCTGCCGCCGTCGATTGGCGCGCGCGTCACCATTGAAGAGGCGTCGCCGATTGGCTGGGATCGCTTTGCCGGGCGCACCGGTGTTGTGCTTGGCATGAACACATTCGGTATGTCGGCTCCTATGAAAGTTGTGATGAAACATTTTGGATTTACAGTGGAGCACGTGGTCGAAGCAGCAAAGCAGGCGATAGCGAACTCAAAGTAGGCGCCGCGGGGCGGGAGGCTACATAAGAATGTCGAACGGAATGTCGGATGCATTTGTGTTTTTCGGGGCCACGGGCGATCTCGCCTACAAACAGGTCTTTCCTTCCTTACAGGACCTGATCCGCGACGAAGGCTTCAACGTGCCCATCATCGGAGTAGCCAAGGCCGGCTGGACCCTGGACCAGTTGAAGCAGCGCGCCAAAGAGAGCCTGGAGGAGCACGGTGGCCTGGAGCAGGCGCCGTTTGAGAAGCTCATCAGCTTGTTGCGCTACGTCGACGGCGATTATGGCGATGCTGCAACGTTCACTGAACTCCGGAAGCAGCTTGGAGATGCGAAGGCGCCGCTGCACTATCTCGCCGTGCCGCCCAGCCTGTTCGGGATGGTGGCAGAGCAGTTGGCGAAGTCGGGTTGCGCCGACAACGCCCGCGTGGTGATCGAGAAACCTTTCGGCCATAATCTAGCGACTGCGCTGGAGCTGAATCGCACTCTCCACAAATATTTTCCCGAGGAAAACATCTACCGCATTGATCACTACCTGGGCAAAGAGCCGGTGCAGAATATTCTCTACACACGCTTTGCTAATCCGGTTTTCGAGCCTATCTGGAATCGCGAGTATGTGCGCTGTATCCAGATCACGATGGCGGAGAATTTCGGCGTCAGTGACCGTGGCAAGTTCTACGACGAGACCGGCGCTCTGCGTGACGTCGTACAAAATCACATGCTGCAGGTGCTGGGCAATCTCACCATGGATCCGCCGACCGGAGAGGATCACGAGGCGGAGCGCGATTCCAAGGCGGCGTTGCTGAAGGCTGTTCACCCGATTAAGCCGGAAGACGTTGTGCGCGGCCAGTACGACGGTTACAAGAAGGTCCAAGGCGTGGCTCCCGGGTCGACAGTGGAAACGTTCATCGCAGTCAAGCTGTATATCGATACCTGGCGCTGGGCCGGAGTGCCGATTTACATTCGCGCGGGTAAATGCCTGCCGGTGACGTGCATGGAAGCTTCAATCGAGTTCAAGCGTCCGCCGCGCGAAACCTTCCACGAAGTCGTACCGGCGAGGTCATCGCACTTGCGGATGCGAGTCAGCCCTGACATCAGCATCGGCTTTGGCGTACGAGTGAAAGTGCCAGGCGAGCGGATGGTTGGGGAGGATGTCGAATTGAATCTGAAGAGTCATGCCACGGCGGACATGCCGCCCTATCAGCGTTTGCTCGGCGATGCTATGCGAGGCAATGGTGAGCTTTTCGCGCGCCAGGACCTGGTCGAAGCGCAGTGGCGCATCGTACAACCGATTCTGGACAACGTCACGCCTGTGTATTCCTACGAGCCTGGAACGTGGGGACCAGACGAGTCCCAGCAGCTCATTGGAGCCGATGGACCGTGGCTGAATCCCATGACAGCGCAGGACGAAGCGCGCTCCCAGGCCGCCACTCGGGGATAAATGAACGCGAAGAAAGTGAAAAAAGCGAAGCCGCCGGCCTCCCCCTCGCGAAAGGTGAGAGACCTGGTGTTCCTCTTTGACGTCGACAACACTCTGCTCGACAACGACCGTCTGCAGAGCGATCTTTTCCGCCACATCGAACGCGAGTTCGGGCGCGATGCTCGCGCGCGTTACCTGGAAATCTTTGAAGAACTGCGGACTCAGCTCGGCTATGCCGATTACCTCGGTGCGTTGGAGCGCTATCGTCAGGAGAAGCTGCACGATCCGCGTTTCCTGCACATGGCGAACTGGGTGATTGAGTATCCCTTCTCGGCGCGGCTCTATCCTGACGCTCTTGAAGTCATCAAGCGAGTGAGGAAGTGGGGCCAGGTCGCGATCTTGTCCGACGGCGACGCAGTGTTCCAGCCACGCAAGGTTGAGCGCTCGGGTTTGTGGAAGGCGGTAAGCGGCAACGTGCTCATCTTCATTCACAAGGAGCAGGAACTCGAGTGTGTAGAGATGCTGTATCCGGCTCGCCACTACGTGATGGTCGACGACAAATTGCGGCTGCTGGAGGCTATCAAAGACATCTGGAAAGATCGTGTAACCACCGTCTTCGTTCAGCAGGGTCATTATGCGCGCGACAAAAAGTCGAACGCGCAGTTTCAGCCTGCGGATATCAGCATCCGCCGCATCGCTGACCTGTTGGATATTGAGCTTCGCTCGTGGGTGCGGAAATAGAGGTTCAAATGAAAGCCACGCAGCAACTGAACAAACTCGGACAGAGCCTGTGGCTCGATAACATCACCCGCCAGATGCTCGACAGCGGGACACTCAAGAAATATATCGACGAGTTGTCGGTGACCGGCCTGACCTCAAACCCGACCATCTTCGATCACGCCATGACGCACGGTAATTCTTACGACGGTGAGATGGCGCAGCTGATGTCGAGTGGGAAGTCGGTAGAAGACGCATTTTTCGAGATGGCGATTGAAGACCTGCGCCGGGCCGCGGATTTGTTCGCTGAAATTCACCAGCGCACCTCGACTGTGGATGGCTGGGTTTCACTCGAAGTGTCGCCCTTACTCGCGTATGACGCGGTTAAAACTGCCGCCGTGGCCAAGCAGCTGCATCAGAAAGCGGCTCGCCCCAACCTGTTTATTAAGATTCCGGGAACGCCCGAAGGCCGCACCGCAATTGAAGAAGCAATCTTTGCCGGGGTGTCGGTGAACGTCACGCTGCTCTTCAACCGCGATCACTATGTGGGGGCGGCGGAAGCCTACATGCGCGGCCTGGAACGTCGGGTGGACGCCGGCTTGAGCGCCGATGTGCGGTCCGTTGCGTCGCTGTTCGTCAGCCGCTGGGACAAGTCAACCATGGACAAGGTCCCCGGCGAACTGCGCGACAAGCTCGGCCCGGCAGTTGGTATGCAGACGTACAAGGCTTATCGCGATGTGCTGGAAACCGATCGTTGGCAGCGGCTGGAGAATCTTGGAGCCCGCCCGCAGAGATTATTGTTCGCCAGCACGGGGACCAAGGATCCGAAAGCGTCGGATGTGCTCTACATCTCAGCCCTTGCTGCTCCCAATACCGTGGACACGATGCCGGAAGAGACGCTGCTGGCGTTCTCCCAGCATGGTAGTGTCGGCAAAGCGCTTCCACGCGATGGCGGCGACTGCGAGCAGGTTCTCGCTGCCTTCAACAAAGCCGGAATCGACGTTGCCAAATTGGCGGCCGATCTGCAAACCGATGGCGCAAAGTCGTTCGTCGATTCCTGGAAAGATCTGCTTAGTTCCATCGAATCCAAGAGCAAAGCCTTGAAGTAAGGAGACCATATGCCGGAGCCGAAGATGACTACACAGCGACCCATCGATACGTCTGCCTGGAAGGCGCTGCAAACGCACTACGCGAAGATCAAGGACGCGCAGCTCCGCCAGCTTTTTGCCGATGACCCACAACGTGGTACACGGTTCACGGCTGAAGGCGCGGGTCTCTATCTGGACTATTCCAAGAACCGCATCACCGAGGAGACCATCAGCCTGCTGGTGCAGTTAGCCCGCGAGCGAGGTGTGGAGCAGCGCCGCGACGCTATGTTTCGAGGCGAGAAGATCAATATCACGGAGCGGCGTGCTGTCCTGCACGTCGCGCTGCGTGCGCCCAGAGGAACGAAGATCGAGGTCGATGGCAAAGACGTCGTTGCAGATGTGCACGCCGTTCTTGACAAGATGGCGGCATTCTCAAACCGCGTGCGTAGCGGCGAGTGGAAGGGACATACCGGCAAGCGCATCAAGAACGTGATCAACATAGGCATCGGCGGATCCTATCTCGGTCCGGAGATGGCTTACGATGCCCTGCGCGACTTCTCGGATCGGTCGATGACCTTTCGCTTCGTGGCCAACGTTGACGGAGCGGCGTTTACCGACGCCACGCACGATCTGAACGCCGACGAGACGCTCTTCATCCTGTCATCCAAAACCTTCACTACCCTGGAAACCATGACCAACGCGGCGACTGCCCGCAAGTGGGTGGTGGACTCGTTGAAGAGCGATTCCGCGGTGGCCAAGCACTTTGTTGCGGTTTCGACGAACGCGGAAGGTGTGGCAAAGTTCGGCATCGATACGGCCAACATGTTCGGCTTCTGGGATTGGGTCGGCGGACGGTATTCGATGGACTCGGCCATCGGCCTGTCTACCATGGTCGCTATTGGGCCGGAGAACTATCGGGAGATGCTGGCCGGCTTCCATGGCATGGATGAGCATTTCCGCACCACACCGTTGGAAAAGAATCTTCCTGCGCTGATGGGGCTTCTGACAGTGTGGTACAACAACTTTTTCGAGGCGCAGACCGTAGGCATCATGCCTTACGCCGACAACATGAAACGCTTCCCGGCCTATCTGCAGCAGCTTCAGATGGAGAGCAACGGCAAGCACGTCGACCTCGAGGGAAATCACGTAGAGTGGCAGACCGGTCCGATCATCTGGGGCGAGCCCGGCACCGACGGGCAGCACTCGTTCTATCAGCTGATCCACCAGGGAACCAAGATCATCCCTTGCGACTTCATCGCGTTCCTCCAGCCCCTGAGCCCGCTCACCGTGATGCACGACTATCTGACGGCCAATGTTTTCGCGCAGGCCGAAGCGCTGGCCTTCGGCAAGACGGCCGAGGAACTGAAGGCCGAAGGCTCGCCGGATTTCCAGACTCCATTTCGGGTTTGCGAAGGGAACCGCCCGACCAATACAATCCTCGTCGACAAACTGACGCCTCGCGCTTTGGGCACGCTGGTTGCGCTCTATGAGCACAACGTGTTCACCCAGGGTGCGGTCTGGAACATCGATTCCTTCGATCAGTGGGGCGTCGAACTGGGCAAAGTGCTGGCGAAGCGTATCATTCCAGAACTGGAGAGCGCCGGCGCGCCGGCATTGAAGCACGACAGTTCGACGAATACGCTCATCAGTCGGTATCGTCAGGCGCTCGGCCGAAAGATATAGCTGTCGCTGTTTCACGCTGTCAGAACGAGCAAGTTTCGGCTTGCAAGGAATCTGCTTGTGAACGCACCCAGTACATCGGGCGATCCGCATGCTGCCTTGAAAAAGGAAGCCGCGGAGTACGCTCTCCGCTACGTCAAGTCCGGCATGACGGTCGGACTGGGTACCGGTTCCACGGCCATTTTCGCTATACGTCACATCGGATCGATGCTGAAGAGCGGCGAACTCAAGGACATTGTGTGCTTCGCTACCTCGAGGGGATCCTGGGACGCGGCGGTCGAGTTGAAGATCCCGATGCTCACCGAGGATCTGCCAAAAAACATCGACGTGACCATCGATGGCGCCGACGAGGTGGATCCTCAACTCAACCTCATCAAGGGCGGCGGCGGCGCGCTATTGCGGGAGAAGCTGGTTGCACAGGCTACCAAACTTGAGATTATTGTCGTCGACGAAAGCAAACTGTCGCAGAGACTGGGAACGCTGCACGTACTTCCCATTGAAGTGTTGCCATTCGGCTGGCGTTCGCAGGCACGATTTCTCGAGGCGTTGGGCGCCAAGTATGTGGTTCGGCAGAGCCCGGACGGCAGGGAATATCACACCGATCAAGGCAACTTGATCCTCGACTGCGACTTCGGGCCAATCGCGAATGCCACCAAACTCGCGCTGGAACTCGAGGCTCGCGCCGGAATCGTTGAGCATGGCCTGTTTATCGGCTTAACCCACAGTGTGGTAGTCGCTGGAGCGAGTGGAATTCGCGAGATAACGCGAAAGTAAACTGCTTGCCACGCCGGAGATCTGCTATGCGAACTACGAAAGGGTTGCTGCAGTCTCTCTAACCCACAATGGCATCTCCAACCACTCCCCCCGCAAATAAAGCTACAACGACTGCTGAGAAGAACCGCCTTGACCAAGCGGCTCGTAAGGAGAAACCGTGGTGCCGCTGGGGTACCTATCTCAGCGAGCGGCAATGGGGAACGGTTCGCGAGGACTACAGTGCCGACGGCTCCGCATGGGAATATTTCCCGCATGATCATGCTCGTAGTCGAGCCTACCGATGGGGTGAGGATGGTATTGCCGGTTTTTGCGATGAGAAAGAAACGCTCTGTCTTGGCGTAGCCATGTGGAACGGCAAAGACCCGATTCTTAAAGAGCGGCTTTTTGGGCTCACCAATAGCGAGGGGAATCACGGCGAGGATGTCAAAGAGCTCTATTACTATCTCGACGCTACGCCCAGCTGCTCCTATGCCCGCATGCTGTACAAGTATCCGCAAGCCGCGTTTCCCTATCAGCAACTGCTCGATGAGAATCACCGTCGCGGCTTGAATGATCGGGAATATGAGTTGATGGACACCGGCATTTTCGCCGCCGACCGCTACTTCGATGTGTTTGTGGAGTATGCAAAGGCCGACGTCGATGACGTGCTGATGCGAGTCACGATGTGGAATCGCGGCCCGGAGACAGCGTCGCTGGCGCTGCTACCGCAGATCTGGTTTCGAAACACTTGGGGTTGGGGACGCGACGCAAATAAACCAAAGCTGTCGCAATCTGGCCCGGCTCGGCTTATCGCGGAACACGCAACGCTTGGCCGGTTTCAAGTTGATTTTGACCCGCCACAGGCGCTGTTGTTCACCGAGAACGAAACGAATGGTAAGCACGTGTTCAATTGCGGCGCTGCCGAAGGCTTCTTCAAAGACGCCTTTCATGAGTACGTAATCCATGGAACGAAAGCAGCGGTGAATGCCGCGGGTACGGGCACGAAGGCGGCTGCACTGTACCAATTGCAGCTACTGCCTGGCGCGAGCGCCACGGTGCGAATTCGTATGGGACCGGCGGCTTCGGCATCCTCGGACGCCTTCAAAGACTTCGCCCAGATTTTTGCCGATCGTCTCCGCGACGCCGATGAGTTTTACGAACAGGTGCATGCAGGGCTGGACAACGCCGACGCTCGTCTGGTGCAACGACAGGCGCTGGCCGGCATGCTCTGGAACCGGCAGTGCTATCACTACAACGTTTTCGATTGGCTACAGGGTGACCCCGGTCAGCCGCCTCCGCCGAAGCAGCGGGAGGAAGGCCGCAATCGTGACTGGGAACACCTAAATTCCGACGAAGTGTTGTCGATGCCCGATAAATGGGAGTACCCGTGGTTTGCATCGTGGGATCTGGGCTTTCATTGCGTTGCCCTTTCGCTGGTTGATCCCGAGTTCGCCAAGCGGCAACTGGTGCTGCTCGGACGCGAGTGGTACATGCATCCCAACGGGCAGTTTCCCGCCTATGAATGGAACTTCGGCGATGTGAACCCGCCGGTCTACGCCATCGCTGGGTGGAAGATCTACCGGCTGGAACAATTGCGCACGGGTCAGGGTGATCGCAAGTTTCTGGAGCGCGTCTTCCACAAGTTGATGATTAACTTCATGTGGTGGGTCAATCGCGAAGATGCGCAGGGGAGGAATATCTATCAAGGCGGCTTCCTCGGGCTGGACAATATCGGTGTGTTTGATCGGTCGGAAGCTTTGCCGACGGGGGGCACGGTCAATCAGTCCGACGGCACCGCCTGGATGGCGATGTACGCACTGAACCTGATGCGCATTGCCCTGGAACTGGCGCGCGAAGACCATGCATACGAAGATATCGCCAGCAAATTCTTCGAGCACTTTCTCTATATTGCTCGCGCCATGTCTGACATTGCGGGAGAAGACATCGGCCTGTGGGATGAAGAGGACAACTTCTACTACAGCGTGTTAAATCTGCCGAACGGACAGAACGTGCCTCTGCGCGTCCGTTCGATGGTAGGCATCATTCCGCTGTTCGCCGTAGAGGTCATCGAGCAAGAAATGCTGGAGGAGATGCCCCACTTCCAGGAGCGATTGCAGTGGTTTCTCGAGAAGCGGCCGGACCTGGCTTCGCTGGTTTCACGATGGCGTGACCCGGGCTCCAAGAGCCGGCGACTGTTGTCGCTGGCACGCGCCTACCGCATGCAGAAAATCCTGTCCCGCATGCTGGATGAGAACGAATTTCTCTCGCCTTACGGCATTCGGGCCCTGTCCAAATATCATCAGGATCATCCGTATGTCATCAACATTCATGGCACGAAGTACGAGGTGGATTACGAACCAGGCGAGTCGCGGTCGCGAATCTACGGCGGCAATTCAAACTGGCGTGGGCCGATATGGATGCCGGTAAACTACCTCATCGTAGAAAGTTTGCGTCGCTTCTACGACTACTACGGCGATGACTTAAAAGTCGAGTGTCCCACAGGGTCGGGGAAGTATCTCACGTTGTGGGAGGTGGCGGAAGAACTGGCGGGCCGGCTGATGAAGCTTTGTCTGCTGGACACCAACGGCCGTCGCCCATCCCTGGGGGACGATCAGAAACAGCAGCTCGACCCCAACTTCTACAACTGTCTGCAGTTTTACGAATACTTCCACGGCGATACCGGCCGCGGATTAGGCGCGAATCACCAGACCGGGTGGACCGGGCTGATCGCCAACCTCATTGCCGAGCACGGGATGGCAAGAAAGGCAAATCCGGAACCACAGCCGAAAGGGAAGACCGCTACTCCTTAAACAGCCCCGCCCACGAGTCGTCCAAGTTGTCCCAGCGATCGCGTTCAAGCCAATTGGCCTGCGAATCCGGCAGGTAGAGCACGCCATGCCCCTGCGGACACACCATTTCCGTACCCGACCAATCCAGCAGCACGTGTCCAAGGCCGCCGATCGGAACGGGAGTTCCCAGGCGTGACAGGCAGATTCGACAGCGCCGCTGCTGGTCACGAATTGCCCAAGAGAGGGGAGCGATGGACAGTACCAGGAAAAGCCAGAGAGCGACCAGGTTGGTCAAGGGCTGGACGGTGCCGTAGAGATAAATTGAGAGCGTGCGCGTCGTGAACCACGCCAGCAATCCGGTGCAGGTGAGCAGCAGAACTGCTTTCGCCACGAAGAACGACCACCAGCGCAGGCGGTCACGGACCTTGATCGGGGAGCGTCCCACGCCGCTGTCGGCCCTGGCGTATACGATGAGCATCGCCGCGCCGACGGCCAAGGCGAGAAAGAGCAGGTAGGAGACAGCATACTTCCGCATCTCAGCTCTGCCCGAGGTGACAAACAGCAGAGAGGCGGGAAGGATGTAGCCGGCGTTCTCGGTACGGTCGGCAAGGTCAGCTTCCAGGCGTTGTGCGGTCACTCCCGGCTGCACACGGGCCACCGCCCCGATCCGCTCGACGAAGTTGGTGAAGGACGGAGTGCCGGCATCGAGGAGCGTCCACACGGAGATCTCGGGAGAGAGCAGATGCAAGTTCGCCGGCAACACGCCAATGATCGTGCGCGGAATGCCGTCCACCGTCACTTGCCTGCCCAGGACAGAAGCCTCGCTGTGAAATTGCAGGCGCCAAAGCTCGTGACTTAATACAACGCATCCTCCACAACTGTCCTCGTCCCCTGCGCGAAACGTGCGGCCCAGAGCCGGCTTTACGTCAAGCACGTGGAAGAATTCAGGAGCAACTTGTGCCGATAGGACCAGTATGGTGCGTTTCGGAGTGGCCAACTCGCCTGCACCCCACGAGAAAGCGGCCACATCCTGGGTCAACTTGCCGCTCTTCCACGCCGCAGCCAAGTCAAGCAGCGTCTCGGATCGCACGCGGCGGAACTTTCCGTTCAGGCTGATGACGTAAACGTGGTCCGGATCTGGAATAGGGGACGAAATCATTGACCTAATGGCCGGAACGATTCCGCTCGTCAGGATCAATATTGCGGCGGCGAAGGAAATCACCGCCAGGCAACTGGAGGGCGAACGAAGCAGATGGTCACGGCGGCGATAAAATTCTTCCTGTTCAACGCGCAGCCACAAAGCGGCCGGAAAGGCGCTCCAGCAAAAGTGTGCGAGTTCCAGCTTCTTCTCGCGAGTGAGCTGGTCT
>Ga0210391_10003122_pt1 | contig 14100 bp, 9 predicted proteins | sample IncBWC12OmetaG_FD_160573 | JGI IMG/M metagenome (GOLD analysis project Ga0210391, IMG submission 160573) | Forest soil microbial communities from Barre Woods Harvard Forest LTER site, Petersham, Massachusetts, United States - Inc-BW-C-12-O ... | reverse complement strand
AGGACTGTGGGACCAGGAAGACATGTGGGGAGCCATCCACAGCTACCGTGCCCTCAAAGCCAAGGGCACTCCGGACACAATGAACTACCTGGTGATGGGTCCGTGGTTCCACAGCCAGATCAACCGGGAAGGCCGTGCGCTCGGCCCACTCACCTGGGCCACAGACACTACGGCCCAGTGGCGTCGTGATGTGTTGTTGCCCTTCTTCAATCAATACCTCAAGGGCGCACCGCCACCAGCAACGCCGGCGATATTCATCTACGATACTGGCGCCGATCATTGGGATGAGCCGAAGGTTTTCCCCGCGAGTTGCGAGCACGGCTGTCCTGTGCCGTCGAAGCCGCTCTACCTGGCTGCCGCAGGTGGACTTTCGTTTGTGCCGCCCGCAGAAGCAGGTGCAGCGAAATTTGACGAGTACGTGTCGGACCCTGCGAAGCCAGTTCCTTACCGCCCTCGTCCCGTCGACGATGCAGATGAGATGGGTTGGCGCACATGGCTGGTGACAGACCAGCGCTTCGTCGATGGACGCCCGGACGTTCTGACCTACGAGACCGAACCGCTCAAAGAACCGATGAAGTTATCAGGAGAGCCGGTGGTGCATCTGGTGGCCTCAACCACTGGCACTGATTCGGACTGGATAGTCAAGTTGATTGATGTGCAGCCCGATCGGACCGCGCCACCTGTTCATATGAGTGGCTATCAACTACCCATAGCCACAGACATCTTCCGCGGCCGTTATCGCACCAGCTTCGAGCATCCGGAGGCGATCAAGTCTAACGAACCGCTGACTTACGTTTTCGCGTTACCTATGGTCAACCACACCTTCCAACCCGGTCACAGGATTATGGTCCAGGTGCAGTCCACGCTCTTTCCTCTTTACGATCGCAACCCCCAACGCTTCGTCGAAAACATCTTCGAAGCAAAACCCGACGATTTCCAGAAAGCAACACAGCGAGTCTGGCACCAGCCTGGCCACGCAAGCTTCATCAACCTGCCGGTCGTTCCGGCGCCAGAACCTTAGCGCTCAGCAAAGCAGCTTGGTTTACGCTTCCGGAAATCAAGCTGCATCTGGAACACACCGATCATTCTGACCAGCCCTGGAGCTCAGGCCCCTCCTAAAGTGAGCCGCCGTCGCTGGCATGTCAGAATGTCTGGTATGGCGCAAGGGCGTCAGAAAGGAAAGCGGTGTGCGGCGCTTAGGTTCAATCCTTGCATTCGGGACTCTCGCTTGCGCAGGCCTATTCGAGCAAACGAAGACGGCCGTCCCCGGAATGAGCCGGTTTGCGGACACCAAGTTCGGATTTTCATTCTGGTATCCGGCGGCTTGGAAGGTGCTGGACGAATCTGTTGCCGATCCGAGCGGACACGGATGGTTTCCGGATGCGAAGATCGTCAAAGAGCTTCAGATTCGTAATCCCGTTGCCTCAGGCGATAATGATCAACCTCCCGGCGTGGTTCTCAAGGAGCTACTGGCCCCGGGAGGCTTGACCGAACTTGGCCGGTCTAAGTCCCCAAGCGCAGTGGGAGTAGACCAGAGATATTTCTTTGACAGCGGATCGCAACGGTGGATGTATGCCCGGTTGACCGTCGCGCCTGATGGAGCACCCCCTGCGACCTTCCCTGCGGAGATTTCGGAGAGAACAATAGGCGGACTCCCGGTCTTTTGTGGGAGCCATTCGGGGTGGGGCCGAGCTGATCGTGCCGCTGGATGGGTTCCACTTTCTTGCGATCTGCACACTGGATCCTGGCGGCTATGACAGTCATACTTACCTCGCGGCCACCATTGTGGCCACTGATCCGAGTGCGGGCCAGCGTGTGAGCGAGCAACTGCAGGCGAAGGCCATTCGCCGAGAGGGCGTTAAGCTTGGGGCTATTGGGGAATCGGTCGGGTACTGGTACAAGGACGGGCAGCATGTGTACGACTTAAAAGGTGAGGTGATTCCCGGAGCCGATCCGAAGACGTTTAGGCCTTTGTCGCACAACGGGACGAATGATCCTTTTGCCAGCGATGGATCACGCGTATACGGTCGCGATGGCGCTGTGATTCCCGGCGCGGATCCCAAGACCTTCGTGGCGACCGGCTTTTGGACCGCCAAGGATGCGCACCGCGCTTACGACTGGAGCAGCGGGAGCCTGAAGATCAGCAGCGTGAGTGCACGCCAGTGAACGTCAGTGCGGTTTGGCATGACCAGAGTAGATGATTTCTCCTTCTCTGATCGTGTACTCCACTTTGGAAAAATTTCTCACATCGCTCGCTGGATCCGCGTCCAGCACGACTAAGTCGGCGCTCATCCCTTTCTCGACCCGCCCTTTTGAAGGCTGCTTGAAAAATGCGCTGGGATTTGAGGTGAGCGAGGCGAGAATATCTCGCCAGCCCATCGCTCGCCCCATGTATTCATATTCCTGCGCGGTGTCGTATCGAGATTGAAAGCCCACGTCCGTCCCAAACAGGATTGTGCCGCCCTCGGAGAAGTAAGTCTTCGTCTCATCGACGCCAGAGCTTACAAGTTTGTCAGCTATCACTTGCTCCGAAACTAAAGTCGTCCACAATGTCAGGGTGGGGATGAGGGCAGTATGTTGTTGCTTCATTCGGGCGAGCTCGTCCGCCGTGAAGCTTCCTTCACTCGGAATCGTGTGCGCTAGAACGTCGACGCCACCCGCCAAAGCATTGTCCACACCGATACGGTTCTGAGGATGGGCAAAGACGGGCTTGCCCGCGGCGTGCGCTACATCGGCCGCGGCCTTGACGATGGAGGTATCCATGTTCACTACCGGTTTGTCGCCCATGAATGCGCCGGTGAACAATTTCATGCCGTCGAGCCCCATCTTCATGTATTGCCCGGCCATCTGCTCCGCTTGCTGAGGGCTCGCGGCCTCCGGCAACTGCATTTCGGCCGGGAGGTAGACCGGGTGGCCATTCTGGGAAAAAATGTCTCCTGCCATCAGTATCTGCGGCCCTGGGATTTCTCGGGAATCAATTCGCTGTCGAAGCGCCAAGGTATTGGCAGGATCGGAGCCAAGATCCCAGACGGTCGTAAAGCCCCAGCGAGTGAGCATCTCGTGTAAGTGTGCCTCGACTTGGCCCGCTGGGACTTGAGCGATGGCCTGCCATCCGGTTTCAAAATGCACGTGACTGTTCCAGAACCCAGCCACGATTACTTTGCCAGTACAATCGATCACCTGCGCCGACGTTGGAGCTTTCAGCTCAGTGCGTCTTCCCACCGCAACAATCTGCCCATGCTGTATGAGCACCACTGCGTTATCGATCGGCCCTGCGGTCGGCGACGGATAGACCTTCGCTCCTTGCAGCACCAACTCGCGCTCTTCCGCGGCTGCTGCCGCGGGGGCTGCATGGCAGAGCAAGAGTGCCACTGCCAAGAGGAGGGGAAATCGCGCCTTCATTCGAGTCTCCTACTTAAGCCTAACAACGACTAGCATCTTATGCTGTACTGCTCATCTTAGAGACCGAACGCCTTGGAATCCGCTGCATGCGGACCACGCTTTCTCACCGTTGAGCGGCTTCCCCTTGACACCTACGATGGTGGCGTATGCCCGATGAACTTGTCGGCCCACTCGATGAAGTACTTCATGTTCGGCGCATCGGTGTGGCCGCCGTCGTGTTGTCGCCACGCAAGCTGCCCGTCCAGCAGTCCCTGGTTCACCGCTGGCATCTTCGCTGCATGGTACTCGTCCACATCGAGCCCCCTGGCGCCAAACAATTTATAGACGCGGCTCGCGTCGACGGTGGCCATGAAGCTGCCCTGGTGGTCGAGCCATCGCGCATCGCCTTTCTCCGGTACTCCGTAGCTGACGAACGTGAGCCGCGGAGCACAGAGCGCAATGAGTTCATTCGAATCCACCGGAATATCGCCCGGACTCATGCTTCCGAAGGTCGCCTCAGCTGCGGCGTACTTCATGAAATTGCCCGCCATCCAGTAGAACTCGCCGCCGGCGAGGCTCTCCACCGCTTCGCCGAAATTGCGGCGAAGCGGCGTCGCTCCGCCCTTCCCCGATGAGCCGACGAGCGCCATCGCAAACCGCTGGTCATACGCCATGGTGATCAGAGTCGCCTTGCCGTAGCGGGACACGCCCTCGATACCCATATGTTTTGCATCCACGGCAGAATCGGTTTCGAGATAGTCAAGCCCACGGCTCGCTCCCCAGGCCCATGCGCGCAACGCACCCCAGTCCTCAGGCTTGCGCGGTTGACCCTTATTGACCAGGCCAATAATGCCGCGAGTGAGTCCCGCGCCATCATCGGCCTGCACACTGGCCGGGTCTAACCAGGCGAAGCCCCACCCGGCAGCGACCAGTTGCCAGGTATTGGGCAGGTCGCCGTCCTCGTTTCGCTGCGGAAGCTGGAACGGAGTGGCCTTGACCGGCTCCCATGCGGGATGCTGTGCGAACACTTCTTCGAGGGACGAATCCTGCTGCACCAGCAAAGCTTTCATGGCTTTGTTAATCCGGTCCAGGTCCGCGCCCTGCGGCTCGTTCGGTGCAGGGAATCCCGCGCGACCGAACATCATGAGAACCGGCACCGGACCCTTCGCCTTTTCCGGTGTGACCAGCATCATGTGGATGGCAACCGTGATCGCTGGATAAGATGAGTTATCCACTTCCCCGATAAGCTCCTTGGCCACCACCGGGGTAAAGCCAATCATCTCGTGGTCCACAGTTTTCACCGTCCATGTCACCTTCGGAACGTCCTGCGGGACGCGTCCATAGACATACTTCGAGTACATTTCTAGAAGCTCGGGACGGCGCTGGTCCCACCACATCGCGGGCGTAGTCACTTTTTGCCCATCCTTCAGAATGAGCGGATCGGGAAGCTCGGGAAACGGATTGGCCCGGGTTTCGTCGTAGTTAGCGTGGTTGGGCGCTTTCTCGTTTCCGCTTGGCCCCGGCCGCAGGGCCTTGATGCCCAATTGATCCATCATGTTCTGACGATTCTGGTCGGCCGTGAACGTAACGGGCGGAGGAACTGCGGGGTTTTGCGCCATTACTGTGACTGCGACAATGCACGAGAGGAAGACGGGCAGGAGGCGGGACATGAACAAGCTTCGGGGCACGCGATGGCTCCAGGGCGTTATGCTTGGCGCACTTCGAATAGCGATTTAGTTCGCGTACCATCGTATATTCGCCGCTATGCACAAGACACAAAAATTCATGGCCGTGTGGACCGCCGCGCTGATTGCTCACTGCCTGTGGGGACAGGCTCCGCAACCAGGTGTTCCCCAGGCGCAACGCTGGGTGGCGAGTTGGGGAGCATCCCAGCAGGTTCCGGAACCGCAGAATGAACTCCCGCCGGATGACCTTCGCGACGCTACATTGCGCCAGATTGTCCATCTGTCTGTAGGCGGGTCCGCGGTGCGGATTCATGTGACCAACGCTTTCGGAACCGAAGCCCTGCAGTTCACTTCGGTGCATATTGCCCATCCGCTCTCTTCTTCTTCCGCTGCCATTGACCCGGTAAGCGATCGCTCGTTGACGTTTGCCGGCCAGCCGGCAGTCACTGTTCCTCCCGGCTCGGAGTTCGTTTCCGATCCGGTGGATTACTCCGTGGCGCCGCTATCCGATCTGGCAATCACCTTTCACCTGGACTTGCCGCCGGCGAGAGAGACAGGACATCCGGGATCAAGGGCAACCTCCTACTATGTGCACGGCGACGCGGTGAGCGCCGCTACGCTGGGCGATGCCAGGCACGTGGACCACTGGTACCAGCTTTCCGAGATCGACGTGGAAGCCGATCCAAAAGCCGCATCAGGAGCCGCATCGGTAGTTGCGCTCGGCGATTCGATCACCGACGGACACGGCGCGACCACCAACGGCAACGATCGTTGGACGGATGTGCTGGCGGCTCGGCTGCAAAGCTCGCCCGCTACGCGGAATCTTGGTGTGTCCAATCAGGGCATTGGTGGCAATCACCTGCTGACCGACGGCTTGGGGCCAAATGCACTGGCGCGCTTCGATCGCGATGTGCTCGCGCCAGCGGCGGTACGCTGGGTGATTGTGTTTGAGGGGGTCAATGATCTCGGTGGCCTGTCGCGAAACGGCGAAGTACCGTCGCCGCAGCATGCTGCGCTTGTGGGGCGAGTGATTGCGGCCTATGGTCAGATTATTGTTCGCGCGCATGCGCACGGACTTCGCGTTTACGGCGCCACGATCACGCCTTACAGCGGTTCAAGCTACTATCATCCGGGCCCAATGAGCGAAGCCGACCGGCGGCAAGTGAATCGCTGGATTCGCGCCCGGGGTCATTTCGATGCAGTGATCGATTTCGACGCTGTAGTCCGCGACCCTGAGCATCCCGATCGCCTGCTGCCTGCCTACGACTGTGGAGATCACCTGCATCCCTCCCCTGCCGGCTATAAAGCCATGGGCAATGCGATTGCGCTTGAACTCTTCGCCTCGCGACGAAGGTGATGGACCGATGCCATTGCCGACATAATCCGTCCCTTGATCGAATGATCGTGTCAATTCTTTGCCGGTGGTTCTTATCCCCTGTATATGTTGCGCTGCGCAACAACCTGACGCTGGGCTCTGTATCCAGCGTGCAAGTAAATGTGAACCGCGTACTGGTACCGGTCGTGGTGCGCAATCGCCAGGGGCAGACCGTAGAGGATTTGAAGAAAGAAGACTTCACCGTCCAGGACAACGACCAGCCGCGGCCGATTTCAGGATTCGTCGGAGAGCAACGCCGAACCGGGGTCCCCGTTCAGGCGGCAGGAGGAGCAGCAGTCACCGTTACCCCGAATCAGCCGGCTGTGTTACCGGACAGCATTGTCGTCCTCCTCATCGATGACCTGCACCTGAATGGTGAAGACTTCGAGCGCGCCAAGCGATGAAGGTGACTATTATGGTTGGATGATGGCCTATGATGCACAAAGCTACAGCAGAAAGCGGCGTTGAAACTCCCCAATGGAAACAAGAGCGGCATCTGGCTGAGTGACACTCGTCCTGCCGCGGACAGCAATGGTGACGTTTTTGTGGTTAACGACAACGGCGGCTTCGACCCGCCACCATGACGGGTGACGTGGAGTTGTCGATGCGGTTGTCATGATTTGCGTGATCTTCATGACGACGATCGCTGCCACCGGCTCAGCTTTAAGGGCAACGGCTACGCAGGCTGCGGAAGAATTGTGTTTTGTATCAGGAGAGCTCGTGCTCCAATCTGAGTGTGGTCATCTATTGACCTAAAAGGGAGCCCAACCTTTGGGGTGCCGCCAGATAAAAATCTGCTTGATATGGCTCGTGGTTATAAGCTTGGCTCGCGCTGGCACCAACCGGGCACCGCTGGAACTATTACAGCGACTCCAGGAGGTGGTTCAGCAGGGAAACCTCGAGTCCGCGCGTAATCAGTTGGATGCCGCGATCAAGAAGTTTCCCACTGATCCTGGTCTGTACAACCTCCTTGGCATCGTAGAGGCGCAGCGGGGAAATCGCAGCGCCGCCGAAGCAAATTTCACGAAAGCCCTGGTGTACGCCCCGGAATCTACCAGCGTACTTCTCAACCTCGGACGGCTATATCTGGACAATGCATCGCAGGACCCAAAGGCGCCAGGGCAGGCGCTAGACACCTATCAGAAGGTCCTGCGCTACGAACCGAACGACTCAGAAGCTCTATACCAATCAGCAGCACTGCTCTCAACCGCCGGTTCGTATCAGACTTCGCTCAATCATCTGAACAGGCTTCCACCCGAAGCGCAGGACCGGGCACAAGTGTTGGCGGTGCGCTGTGCTGATCAAGCCGGCTTGGGACAAGCTGCGGAAGCGGAGAGGCTTGCCAAACGCTTATTAGAGAGTAAGGACTTGAGCGAGGGCGACGTTGTCGCCATTTTGCCTCGCGTAGAAACGCACGATGAGGCCCTCGCACTGTGGATGCTCGAGGGGCTGGTAAAGCGTCAACTCGCCGGGCGCGACGCGCTGACGCGGCTAGGTTGGTACTATCAACGGCAAGAGAAGCTGCCGCAGGCACGGGAGGTACTCGAACAAGCTGAGCAGGCCGGGCCGCCGTCAGTGGAAATCTTGAGCGAACTCGCCCGGGTGGCATACCAGCAGCACGACCGTGATGGTGCCTTGGGATACCTGGCACATGCCCGCGATCTTGATCCTCAGAACGCCGGTATTCATTTTTTCTTCGGAGTGGTCTGCATCGAACTGAATCTGCCCCTGGAGGCGCGGAAATCGCTCGATGAGGCAGTGCGGCTCGACCCGGAAAACGCCTATTACAATTACGCGCTTGGCTCGGTGGCATTGCATGGTCGCGATCCGGGACAAGCCGTTCCCTATTTTGAAAAGTACATCAAGAGTAAGCCCGAAGATCCGCGTGGCCGGTTCGGGCGTGGCGTGGCTCGCTTTTACTCGGCAGATTATGACGCTGCAGCCCAGGATCTGCGCGCTGTCGCGGATAGACCGGAGACCGCGGCCGGTGCCCATTACTTTCTCGGGCGTATCGCGAAGCTGCAGGACAATTTGCCCGAAGCGGAGACACAACTCAAGCAGGCAATCGTCGCCGACCCGCGCTTCGCCGATGCCCTTGCCGAGCTGGGTCTGCTACATATCAGACTTAGCAAGTATGACGACGCCAAGGAAGAGCTCAACCGCGCCTTTTCGCTTGAGCCCGACAACTTTCGAGTGAATGCAGACCTTCTGATTCTTTATCAAAAAACTGGAGATCCGCGCGCTCTGGAGCAGCAGGGACGGCTCGATGAGATCAAGAATAAGCAGGCCGAAGACGAGAAACTGCTCTGGCGAACGATCGAGGTGCGGCCGTACTGATAGGAAAGACAGGGTCACCGGATGCCCTGTCCTTCTACGATCGTAATGTACCGATCAATCGGTAGCTTGGTGAAGCTTTCAACTTTGCCGCTTGGTTGCGGCCAGCAGATTTCCAGACGATCCATGGCCGTGCGCTTACCGATGCCCAGAACCTCCCGGGGGTCGTGGGAAGCAAGATAACTTCCCCCGCCTGTCTTGAGGCGCGTTCGCTTCAGATCTTGTGCCTGCCAAGTGATGCGGGCGCCAATCGCATCCGGATTGGCGTGCTTTCCAATCAGCCGCACGCCGAGCCAGTGATTTCCGCGTGCGGCACTGTTCCTGAGTAACAGAGGCGCCCCGTCGTTGACCGCGACCAGCACATCTACAGCGCCGTCGTTATTGAAGTCCCCGATCGCCATTCCGCGGGCCGCAAATCGCTGCTGGAAGACTGGACCGGCTGCAGCGCTGATGTTTTCCAACGACTTTCCCGTGTTACGGAAGAGCAGCAGCGGCTCTTTGTAAGTCACGCCGTTAGCGTATTCTTCGACGCGGTCATCCGGATGGCCATTGGCTATAAAGAGATCGTCATTGCCGTCATTGTCGTAATCGAAAAACTTTGCTCCCCAGCCGCTCATAAGACGAGTCACGGCGGTCATCCCGAATGCGCTGGCCTTATCGCTGAACGTTTCATCATGATTGTTGCGGTAAAGAGAGTACATTTCTTTATCCACGTTCGTGACCACCAGGTCTTGCCAGCCGTCCTGATCGTAATCGGCAGCATCGACGCCCATGCCCGAACGGGCACGGCCATCCTCGCCATATCCAACATCGGCGTAGAGCCCAATCTCCTCAAACTTACCGTGACCGCGGTTCACAAAGAGAAAATTTGCGACTGTGTCATTGGCAACGAACAAGTCCACCCATCCATCGTTATTGATGTCCGTGGCCACCACACCCCAGGCTTTTCCCAGCACCTTGCCAATGCCGGAGGTCTCGCTCACATCCGTGAAAGTTCCGTCTCCGTTGTTGTGGAACAGCCAACTGCGACTGGGCGGATAGACGGATGGGATACAGTAAACTCGCTGCCCCGTTCGATCAACTCCACACAAATGGTTGATGGACTTGTTGAATTCCACGAAGCGGCAAACAAACAGGTCGAGACGTCCATCATTGTCGTAATCGAACCAAACTGCGCTCGATGCCCAACCAGGAGCGGCCACCCCAGCTTTTTCGGTAACATCTGTAAACGTACCGTCGCCGTTGTTGTGGTAGAGGATGCTTCGGCCGTACTGAGTCACATACAGATCGGGAAAGCCGTCCCCATCGTAGTCGCCGACAGCGGCGCCCATCCCATAGCCGCCCCCTTGCACTCTCGCTTTCTCGGTGACGTCAGTAAAAGTTCCATCACGATTATTGCGGTAAAGTGCGTTGCGAAGAGGTGGCTTAGGGTCATAAAAGTCGCAGCGGCCGCTATTTACCAGGTATATGTCCATCCAGCCGTCGTTGTCGTAGTCGAGAAAAGCACAGCCGGCTCCAGTTGTTTCTGGCAGGTAATATTCCGGCGATCGGCCGCTGACATGTCTCCACGCAATCCCGCTCGTTGCTGCTGCGACTTCTTCGAAAAGCACTTTTGACGGGTCGCTGGGCACACTCGGCTTCGAGCTTTCGGCCAGAGAGAGCATCGAGGCCGCGCCCGACGACGGTTTCCCAGCTCCTACAGAGGTCGCCGCCAAAAGCTGCAGAACCCGTCGTCTGGTGAGTTTTTTCATTGCTTTGCTGGAACTCAATCGACCTCGTATATTGCGCCGTGCCTGTCTATTCAATTCCCAAAACATCAGACTAGCTGTTTTGCAATATAACCGATGATGGAATAAGATACCCTGCTGTCATGGGACATCTCAAAGCAGTCTCACGCACGACCCTTGGTGAGCAGGTAGCACTCCAGTTGGCGGAAATGATTTCTGAGGAGCACTGGGCCCCGGGTAAAAAGCTTCCGCCGGAATCTCAACTCTGCGGAAGCCTGAACGTGGGCCGCTCGACATTACGGGAGGCTTTGAAGTCATTGGCGTTCGTTGGCATGGTGCGTATGCGCGCCGGCGACGGAACCTATGTGGCGGAAGGTTCGGGCCGAATACTGGATCGCGTCATGGCAAAAGGTTTGTTGAAGACTGAGAAAGACCTGACAGACGTGTGCGAAACGCGAGTGTTGTTGGAAACAGAGCTTGCGGCATTGGCAGCGAAGCGCGCCACGGCCCAGGATCGCAAGCGATTACGAAACCTTGGCGTCGAACTGGAGGCGAGCCTCGCCGGCGAGGGCAAACCGTATTCCCAACTTGACGTGGAGTTTCACCTCGCCATTGCTGAGGCCTCCCACAACACCGTTCTGCAGCGCCTTCTGGCTGATATCAGGGAGCTTTTGACCGAGTGGATTGCCAAATCGCAAGAGTTTCCGGGAGGACTTGAGAGCGCTCAAAGCCATCACACCCGGATTCTCGATTCCATCCTCAAGGGCGACGCCGAGACCGCCCGGAGAGAGATGCGGCATCACATAGAAACCTTCCAGAAAGCGGCGAAACTTTTAGGTTTGATACCTTCACCGGCAGACAAGCCCCGCATCAGGTCTGCGCGCACTGCCTCCGCCGATTAATTCGAACCCTGATTCGAACTTGGTTTAATTCAAACCTCCCCGGGTAGCGTTTCCGTCGGCCCTGATGCCCCCCGCTTTGCGTGGTGGGTTCTTCCGTTTTGAAGAAAGTTCGATCCTCCTTGACAGGGAACTTCCTTGGTGTCTACTATTCCGCTTGTCTATTTAGCTACTTGTCTGATGTTTGCTTTTGAAAGCTTTTACTGGGCCTTTTCCTTGCCCGAAACAGTATTCGTTCAGGCAGGGCTTTGAAGATAACCTTCCGGGCAGCGTCTCATTGAGGTCCGGCGTACCACTGCTCTTACATGATCGGCACTCGCAAAGTCACCACTTGAGTGACAGCGATTTTGTTTGACGAAGATTGTCTGCATTTCTTGAGGAGACTATATGGCATTGCGCGGGGAGTCATGGACCCGGTCCGGAGCAGAACGTGTGCTCAGAGTTTTACTTCACAGGCCTGAAGGTGCTCAAACAGGCTCCAGCCCGCAATCTGTAACCGGCAACAGCACAGAAGGTACGCCTCCATCAACGAGAATTCGGAGGGTCACACTCCCGGCACCCTTGGTTACGTGCGTACGCATCGTTTTGCTGATCGGAATCTTTGCCGCGGCTTCGGCTGGATGGCTCAGCGGACAGAGCACGAATTCCAGTCTCAGCGGCACGGTGAAAGATCCGCGCGGAGCCGCTGTTCCGGGCGCCCACCTGACATTGACCGCTGGTGACACCGGGGCCATCAGGGAGGTCGATGCTGGTGCTGACGGCTTTTACCGCTTTAGCAATCTCCAGGCAGGCGTCTACACACTCAAGGTCTCAGTGGTCGGATTTTCCCCCTTTACCCAGGTTGGAATCGTACTTGCCTTGAACGAAGCGGCAACGTCTGATGTGGCGTTGACGATGGGCACTGCTACTGAAAAGGTGGAGGTGAACGCATCCGCACTCAATCATGAAGACGCGGCGCTTACCGAGGGAATCAGTCCGCAGGTGCTCAAAGAGCTGCCGTTGAACGTTTCCGGCAATTCGCGCTCGGCGGCTTCCTTCGTGGTGATCCTGCCAGGTGTGAATACCGGCGCCGGCAACAACTCGTTCGAGACAAGAATCAACGGCGGAATGAAGATGGGAGACGAGGCCGCGCTCGACGGAGCGTCGATGCAGGAAGGCCTGATGAGCCAGAGCGGCGTAGTGTCCATCGATAACGACTATCCGATCTCGCCCGAGGCCATCAGCGAAGTCAGCGTGCTCACGTCCTCCTATGAACCGCAGTATGGAACCACGACCTCGGGCGTCATCACGATGGTAACGAAATCGGGCACAAACGAATTCCATGGAGATTTACGGGAATATCTCCACAACACGGCGCTCAACGCCACCCAGTATGGATCGCCTTACAAACCGAAGGATATCGAGAATCAGTTTGGCGGAAGCGTAGGCGGACCCATCAAGATCCCGGGTATCTGGTCTGCAAGGAACAAAGCGTTCTTCTTTCTCAACATAGAACGGTGGACAATACGAGGCGGGACGCTTTTTCCTGTCGACAGCATTCCCTCACTGAGGGAGAGACAGGGCGACTTCACCGACTGGGTAGATTCCCAGGGAAACCTGATACCCATTTACGATCCTGCAACAACGACCGCAAACCCGGCATACGATCCGAACCAACCGCAAAGTGCCCAGAACCTTCCCTATTTCCGCAAGCAATTCATGGGGTGCAACGGGAACCAACCAAACGTCATCTGCGCGACGGATCCGCGGCTGCAAAATTCGCTTGCCCAGCAGTGGATTCAATACCTGCCCACACCCGCGTTCCCGGGGGCATTGAATAACTATGTTTCCCCGGTGGCCATCTCCGACATCAGCGGGGCCGGCACCACCTACCGGCAGAACTACGACATTCGTATTGATGACAATCTAGGCCAAAAGGACCACGTGGCCGTTACCCTTCACCATCACAACACCGTCTTCTTGAAGGTGACAAACCTTCCCGCACCCATCAGCAATGATTCGTTTCTGTTACCCGATGGGGGCGAAATTGGTCCCTGGGTGAACCGCGTTAACTACGATCACACGTTCTCGCCAAATCTGCTCAACAACCTGAATTATGGGTACCTGGATTTTCGCGGCAGTGAAATTGGCGTCGACGCTGATTACGCGGACAAATTACCCCAAATCCCAGGGGCGGCTGCATACAGTCAGCCGCCTCAGATTAATTTCGCTGATGGCTTCCTCTCCATGGGACTCGATGACTTTCACCACGAAGCCAGACCCACTAACATCTGGAATGATCTTCTCTCCTGGTCTCACGGCAATCACACGCTCAAGTTTGGCGGAGAACTACGCTTTTTAACGAATAACCAGCTCAATAACAACAACCAGTCGGGCACGTTCAGCTTTGCAGATACGGAAACCGGGCTTTTGGGCATTAACAGCGGCAGCTCAGTCGCGAGTTTTCTTCTCGGTCAGGTCGACAATGCAAGCGTCAGCTTTAACAACATCACTACCTTCCGCGCGCGAGGCAAGCTTTGGGCCCTATACGGCGGCGACACCTGGAAAGCGACCAGCAAGCTGAGTGTTAACTATGGTCTGCGCTGGGATGTGAGCACGCCTTCTGTCGAGAGCCAGAACATTTTCTCGTTCCTCGACCCGACCAGGCCCAATCCGGGCGCCGGCGGAATGCCAGGCACATTAGCTTTCGCCGGGGCACA
>Ga0210391_10003121_pt1 | contig 14101 bp, 9 predicted proteins | sample IncBWC12OmetaG_FD_160573 | JGI IMG/M metagenome (GOLD analysis project Ga0210391, IMG submission 160573) | Forest soil microbial communities from Barre Woods Harvard Forest LTER site, Petersham, Massachusetts, United States - Inc-BW-C-12-O ... | reverse complement strand
GCAAGCGGCGAGTGGTCAATTGTTGAAGGTACGAAGACAGGGCACAGGCACGCAGCAAGTAATGCTTGCCAACTAAGATGCGCCGGCAGCGCACAAAGTTGACTCCAACGCGCTATATTCTCTTCGTGCTGGAACTGGTCCGTAAGGATGTTCGATTCTTTTTTGCGGCTACCCTGGCCGCTCTGGCATTGCGGCTGCTCTTTCTGGTGCACTTTCCCGGCATCGTCGACGATTCGCGCCTGTACGCCGATATCGCCATGAACTGGCTGCAGTACGGCGTCTACGGGATTAGCAATTCCGGCCAGGTTGTGCCTACGCTTTCCCGCCTGCCGGGCTATCCTGCATTTCTCGCGGCGGTCTTCGCCGTGTTCGGCTGGAGCAATTTCCGTGCCGTCTTGCTGGTCCAGATCGTGTTCGATTTGGGCACCTGTCTGTTGGTGGCGGATCTGGCGCGCCGCATGCTTTCTGATCAAGCGGCGAAAGCCGCGTTCATGCTTACCGCCCTGTGTCCGTTTCTGGCGAACTATTCAGCCGCGGTTCTCACGGAAACTTTGGAAATCTTCTTCACTGCACTCGCCCTGGATTGTGCGATTTGGGGACTTGCAGGCTTGCGACAAGGCGGCTCGCCGACATGGACAAAATGGCTCCCGTGGCTGGGATGCGGTCTCGCTGTCGGAGCCTGTCTATTGTTGCGGCCCGATGGCGGAATTTTGCTCGCGGCGCTCGCAGCATATTTGTTCTTACTTTTTGTAAGCGCAATTCGCAAGCAAAGACGAAACCCCGACCACACGCCTGTGCTCCTTCTAGTACTGCGCGCGGCAATTATTCTCGGGATCGGCGCGCTCGCACCGCTCGTTCCGTGGACCTTGCGCAATCTCCACACCCTACATCGATTCCAGCCGCTTGCTCCGCGCTATGCCAACGACTCCGATGAACCCTTGATGGTGGGATTCAATCGCTGGACCAAGACGTGGATGGCGGACTATACCTCCGTTCAGGAGATCTACTGGAACGTGCCCGGTTCCGCAATTGATATCTCGCGGCTGCCACGACGCGCTTTCGATTCAGCGCAGCAACGGCAGGAAACCGCAGAACTATTCGCCGACTACAATCAGGATCACGACGTGACTCCGGAACTGGATGCGCGCTTTGCCGCACTGGCGGCCGCGCGCATTCGGGCCGCGCCCCTGCGTTACTACGTTTGGCTTCCGGCGCTACGCATTGCCGACATGTGGCTGCGTCCCCGAACCGAACTGCTGCCTTCCGATCCGCGCTGGTGGGAGTTCAATGACGACCCCACCTGGCTTGCAGCCAGCATTGTCTTCGGGCTGGTAAATTTGGCGTACGCCGTCGCAGCGTTGGCCGGGTGCTCACGCTGGCGTGAAATTTATGGGGTCGGATTACTGGTTCTATTCTTGATCCTGCGCTCGCTGTTCCTGGGGACGCTGGAAAATCCCGAGCCCCGTTACACCTTGGAATGCTATCCGGTGCTCATAATTGCGACTTCCGCGCTTTTCATCGGCAAAACGCATCGCACCAATCGAAAACCCGCATGAACAGCTCCTGGATCTGGAACGCCGTCTGTGAAAAGCCGTATTCAAACGTTTCACAAACCGCAAAGACATTGAAAATTAAGCTTGAACTTTGTGGCCTCGGAGTTGCACAATAGCGCCCCATCAGGTCCCCAGGGTCTCGCTTTCGTCTCTAACTTCCTGGGCAAACACAATCGAATGTAATGCCCCAGCGGGGGGAGGAGATCTCTATGCGTACGAGCGCGCGTGTAGTTACTCTGTTGGTTGGATTCTTGCTTGCGTGGGGCACTCTAATCGTTGCGCAGACTGCAACCACGTCACTGCGCGGAACGGTCTACGACGCTAAAGGCGCAGTCATTTCTGGCGCCTCCCTTACCCTCACGAACCCCGCCACGGGATTCAGCCGAACGGCGAAGAGCGACACTCAAGGCAATTATCAATTTCTCGAGCTCCCGCCGTCGACCTATACCCTGGCTGTCGATGCCGCCGGCTTCGCTAGATTGAAACAAGACGGCTTGGTACTTCAGGTGGCCACTCCCGCCACGTTGAACGTAAACATGCAAGTCACCGGAGGAACCGTCACCGTAGAAGTGAGTGGGACGGCCCCGCTGGTTAACACGCAGGATGCCAGCATGGGGCATGCTTTTGGAGCCGACCAGATTGCAGACCTGCCATTCGAAGGGCGCGATCCCGGAGGAATCCTGAGCCTCCAGACAGGCGTTGTATTCACCGGTAACAGTTCTCATATTTCCAATTCAGCCGACAGCCGCGCCGGAACGGTAAACGGCGCACGCAGCGACCAAACCAACATCACCCTCGATGGTGTCGACAACAATGACCAACTCCTGGGCACGGCCTTCGCAGGAGCAATCCGTGCGCCCCTGGATTCGCTCGAGGAACTCAAGGTAACCACCAGCAATTCTGAGGCGGATTCCGGCCGTTCCTCGGGCGGACAGGTATCTCTGGTTACCAAGAGCGGCACCAACCACGTTCACGGCTCGTTTTACATTTATAACCGCCCCACCTTTACTGCGGCGAATGATTGGTTCAACAAAGCCGCGCAAATCAGCCAGGATGAGCCCAACACTGCGCCGTTTTTGTTACGCAATACCTTCGGAGCGAACGTGGGTGGGCCTATCATCAAGGACCGTCTGTTTTTCTTTGCAGCCTACGAGGGCCAGCGCAAGCGGGAAGCCCTGCAGGTTTCCCGCGTGATTCCAAGCGCGGGGATGAAAGCCGGCTCGATAAGTTATCCTTGTACACAGGATCCAACCTGCCCCGCGGGCGGAGTGGAAACATTGAACGCGGCTCAGATCGCCGGCATGGACCCGAACTGTTCTGGTAATGGCACTTGCCCGCTGGGACCGGGGCCAAATCCGCTCTTGGCCAATATCGGCGGAGCCAATCCGGGCGCTCTCTTCAGCCAATATCCAAATGCCAATACGAACACGGTCGGCGATGGCTTCGACTATGTGGGATACACTTTCTCGTCGCCATTGCCGGCAAGTCAAAATGCCTATGTCGCGAAGCTCGATTACAACCTCACCAGAGACGGAAACCACCGCCTGTTTCTGCGCGGCATCTTGAATAATGATCGGACGGCTGAGCGCAACCTCAACACTCCGTTTTCGATAACCGGGGACGGTGGCGAGCAATTCCCCGGCCAGGCCGAGCAGCAAGTCGAGCACGATAATAATAAGGGCTTTACCGCGGGCTACACGGCGACATTTAGCAGTACCCTGATTAATAATTTCCGTTTCGGCTACATCAGCCAACTTATCAACATTCAGGGACTGCAAAACCAGCCCTTCGTTCATTTCCGTGGCATGGACGATGTCACCGGCTTCACGCCGACCCTGAACACCCACGTGCCGGTCAAGAACATTGTCGATGACCTCACGAAAGTGGTTGGTAACCACAGCTTCCAGTTCGGGTTGAATTATCGGCAAGTGGATAACCTGCGCGAATCAAACGCGCAGAATTTCTTTTCTGCGGAGACCAATGTCTACTGGACAAATAATTCCGGCATCGCAAACACGGGCAGCAGTCTCGATCCGGCGGCCTTCGGTTATCCGGCAGTCGATTCGGGTTTCGCCGCGAGCTATGACTTTGCCATGGCCGCCCTGGTCGGGCTCATTCCCCAAGTCAACGCCAATTACGAACTCACCAAGACCCTGAGTTTGATTCCGCAAGGTCAACTGGTTCCCCGGCATTTTCGCGATCACGAATACGAGTTTTACGGGCAAGACCAGTGGAGGATCAAGCCCAACCTCACATTCACCTATGGCCTTCGCTATGCGATCTTGCAGCCGCCTTTTGAAACCACCGGCACGCAAGTTGCGCCCACCATCAGCCTCCACGACTGGTTCTTGCAACGCGGCCAGGCTGCCTACCAGGGCCAGGTCTATGACCCGACCATCGGCTTTGGTCTTGCGGGCCAGGCGAACGGCAAACAACCTTACTGGGGATACGACTACAAGGACTTCGCTCCGCGTGTTGCCTTTGCTTATTCTCCCAAAGGTGAGGGCGGCTGGGCCAAGCGGTTGTGGGGCGGCCAAGGAAAGACCTCGATTCGCGCCGGTTACGGCATCTACTTCGATCACTTCGGAGAGGGAATTACTAATACCTTCGACCGCAATGGCTCCTTCGGCTTGACCACCTCCGAGGTCAATCCCGCCGGAATTCAAAGTGTGGACGGTTCGGCACGCTATTCGGGGCTCTACAACATTCCTACCACCAGTGCAGACGGCTGCAACACACCGCCCTGCTCGCTTGTCGGAGCGCCGCCTACTGGTTCGTTTCCCGTCTTTCCCCCGAGCGGCGCGTCGACCCCTGGCGGATTCGCCATTACCTGGGGGCTCGATGACAAGCTCAAAACTCCATATTCCCACGTAATCGATTTTTCGATAACCCGGGAGCTGCCTTCGAACTTTGTCTTTGAAGCTTCCTATGTCGGACGCTTTGCCCATCGTCTGTTGCAGGAAGAGGACCTGGCCGAACCCACCAATCTTCGCGACCCGGCCAGCAACACCACCTATTTCCAGGCGGCGCAGGCTTTGGCGAGGCAATACTATTCCGGCACGCCGATTCAAAACATAAGTGCAGCGACGATCGGCACCAAGTACTGGGAGAACGTCTTTCCCTCTGCTGCCGGTCCGGCTTCAAGTCAACTGTCTGGTTCCACCAACGGGGGTATCACTTCTACTTGCACGGGTGGAGGGATCCCGGGTACGACGCAGTTATCGGCCACACAGGCGATGTACGATCTTTTTTGCAATTTCTCCGGAAATGAAACTACTGCGCTTTCGATCGCTGATGCGTTCTGCTTCCCCTCTTGCGCTACCCTTAAAGGCCAAACAGCGCCCACTCCTTACGCCTACTACAGCCCACAGTTTTCTTCACTGTTTGCTTGGAGGAGCATCGGTAACAGCGCCTACAACGCAGGCCAGTTCAGTCTGCGCCATCGCTCGGGTGGTTTGGAATTCGATTTAAATTACACATACTCCAAGTCCATCGATGACGGCTCCAACGCCGAACGAATCAACGAGTTTGAGGGCTTCGGTTTCGGCAGCCAGATCATCAATTCATGGATCCCGCAGCAGAATCGCGCCGTATCCGATTTCGATACCACCCACATCGTCAACGCCAATTGGGTATACCAACTCCCGTTTGGCCGGGGCAAGCGTTTCGGTAGCGGCATGGGCCGAGTCGCCAACGGAGTGTTTGGAGGATGGACAATATCCGGTCTCTGGCGCTGGTCCAGTGGATACCCGTTCTCGCTATTCAGTCCAGAATGGGCCACGAATTACCAGCTCGAGACCCCCGCCGTGCCCTTGAGTAGCGCGCGTCCTAAGACTGGAAGCTACATCGTTGCTCAGGCGAGCGGCGGGACCGGCCCGAACGTGTTTCAAGACCCTGGAATTACAGACGCCGGCACCAACCCGAACGCGGCCATCAATCTTTTCCGGGCGGCCTATCCCGGTGAGGCAGGACTGAGGAACGGCTTGCGCGGTCCCGGTACGTTTAATATCGACACGGGTGTGGCAAAAAGCTGGTACATCACGGAAGGCCAGTTTGTAAAATTCTCCTGGCAGATGTTCAACGTGACCAACTCGGCACGTTTCGACGTGGGCACGATGTCGATAAACGGAAACAACTCTCTGTCCAGCAGCAGCAGCTTTGGAAACTTCAGTTCCACGCTCTCCAATCCGCGGGTGATGGAGTTCGGCCTGCGTTATACCTTCTGATCAGCTAGGGGGAGTCATCCAGGGGCGGATTTTCCGCCCCTTTCATTTGCGCTGCTGGATCTAGGGCAAACCAGATTACTTCGCGGGATTAAGGTGTGGACTTGCTTACGATAATGGTGAGTCGCTCATCCTGAAGCGGGTTCGCACATGCTCCGAGATCAGTTCGATCGCGGAACGGTTGGTCACGGGATCGGTTTGGGCCAGGTACCGCATAGCCTCTACCAGCAACCGCTGTCCATCAACGTAGCGAGGATCGGAGGCGCGTTCTCGTTTTGTGGAACGACCCAACTTCGGCGGGACTGGGATAGTGAACACTTTGGCCATGCGTGGACTCAATTGAGGTTTCTCAAGGCAGTATAGCGCCCCAGGTGCATTTTCCAGAACAACATTCTTCTGCTTCCGATTCAACCACTTAGCCACGAGGCGAGACAATCTTCGTCTTGCCTGTGGTTTTCAAGCGAAATACGTCGTTGCTGATCTTCGCATTTACCTTTACCGCAGAATACTTCGCCAGGCGATAATCTCCCTGGCTCTGCATGAATTTCTGCTGCAGCGAGATGCCGCGGTTAAGGTCGATCCATAGGAAGGCTTCCGTGAAGTAGTTCCGGACTTTCTCGCTCTTGGGAGTCAGGTGGAGCTTCGCCGTCGCTATGTTGTCAATGGTCTCCTCCCCCTGATAAGTGACATCAAATGCGTTTTTCAAATCCTGCCCGCTGCCTCCAAAGCCCAGAACCAGATAGCTTTCTATTTCGTTATGGTTTGCGCCCGCCGTATATTGAATGACCTGTTCGATCTTCGGCTGATACACCTGCAGCTTGCCGTCTTTGTAAAGCAGAAACTTCTGCTCGGGTTCCTTGATGTCGGCCATCATTTCAATTTCTTTTCCCGAGCGCCGGTAATACACCGTGCCCTTCTGCGTGTCGGTTTCATCGACCACTCTCTGATACTGATCCCAAACGAAATCGGCTTGCGTGGTTTGGAAGTTGGCGGCTGCCGCATCCATCTTTTGGAGCACGTTGTCGAGAGTAGCAGCGCCCGGCTCTTGTGCTGTTCCGATCGAACTCAGCAACGTAATCCAGGCGAGGCCGATGATCCGCAAGAAAGGTTTTATCACTATTTTCTTTTCACCCAAACCCGGTAGTTCTGCACTTTCCCGTCGTGATCCGGTACTCCTTCATAGTTCACGATCGACACCGCGCCCGAAATCGGTTCAATGACACGCAGCAATTGGTCGGGCACGGAGCCGTTATCACCCGGCGAAAGCGCGCTGGCGGAAATCTCATATAGCAGGCCGCCTTGCGCGTCCGTTGTGACAATGACATCAGTCTGATGCAGCTTGCGGGGAACTGGTTTGTCGTTGTAATTAATCCAGTACGGGGTGGCAAAGATGAAGATAAGGATCAGCGTAACCATGACGTCGTAATGCAGGGTGCCACGCTCATGCTGCCACAGAATATAGCTGCGGATTGTTCGCCAAACGGCGTTCATCGGTAGGGAAGGCGCGCCGCTATTGGTCGTGCTGATGTCCACACTTTGCAAGTCTAGTGACCGCGTCCTTTCTTGGCAATGATTAAGCGGTTAAGCTTCTTCTGGCTACTAGCTACTGGCTTTGAGCGATCTCCCGAAAGCGGTGATTCGCTCGGCGCCGATGTAAGGCCGCAATACTTCGGGAATCACAACACTACCATCCGCCTGCTGGTAGTTCTCGACAATCGCCACCCATGTGCGGCCCACGGCCAATCCACTTCCGTTCAGTGTGTGGACGAAGTCAGTCTTGTTCTTACCTTCCGGCCGGTAACGTATATTAGCGCGCCTTGCCTGATAGGATTCAAAATTCGAGCACGACGAAATCTCGCGGAATAACTGCTGCCCCGGCAGCCAGACTTCAATGTCATACGTCTTCGCCGGAGATGCTCCCATATCACCCGTGCACAATGCCATGGTGCGATAGTGTAGCCCAAGCTTTTGCAGAACGGTCTCGGCGTTTCGCGTGAGCTTCTCATGTTCGTCATACGAATTTTCCGGGTGCGCAAACTTTACCAGCTCTACTTTCTGAAACTGGTGCTGACGGATGATGCCGCGCACGTCTTTCCCGTATGAACCCGCCTCGCTGCGAAAGCACGGAGTATAGGCCGTCAGTGAAATCGGCAAACGTGCGGAATCAAGCACTTCATCGCGGTACAGGTTTGTGACCGGAACCTCCGCTGTCGGAATCAGCCAGAGATCTTTTTCTCCATGGGGAACGCGAAACGAGTCGTCGGCAAACTTGGGTAACTGCCCGGTGCCGTACATGGATTCGGAATTAACCAGGTAGGGTGGCAGAACTTCGGTATATCCATGCTCGCGGGTGTGCAGGTCAAGCATGAAATTCGCCAGAGCTCGTTCGAGCTTTGCGCCCATGTCCCAGTAAACCGCAAAGCGCGCCCCGGTGAGCTTGACGGCTCGCTCCAGGTCGAGAATGCCGAGTTCCGCTCCCAGCTCCCAGTGCGGCTTTGGAGTGAAGGCGAACTTTGGCGGCGCGCCCCATTGCCGGATTTCCACATTCCCTTCCGGGCCATGGCCGAGCGGAACGCTCTCATGCGGCAGGTTGGGGATTCCAGAAAGAATCTCCTGCAGCCGCGCGTCGAGGTCGGCAGCAGTTTTCTCCAGGATCTGAATCTGCTCGCGCAGCTGTTTCGTCTCGGCGATGGCAGCCGTTGCATCCTGGCCCGCCTTTTTTAGCCTGGCAATGTCCTCCGATGCCTTGTTTCGCCGAGCCTTCATAGTCTCCGACTCGGTAATAGCCTGGCGACGCTGCGTATCGACCGCTAGGAAATCTTTCAGCACGGCAGCCGGGTCGGCGCCGCGCTGGCGCAGCATTTCTTCCACCCGGGGCAGGTTGTCACGAACAAAATTCAGATCGAGCATGGGAACTCAATACTGTATCGGAAACCATGCAAGGAATGCACTCAAGCACAATCGCGGCCGCGAATAATCTGGTGCCGGGAAGGGGAGTCGAACCCCCAAAGACCCGCAGGTCGGCGGATTTTAAGTCCGCTACGTCTGGCAATTTCGCCATGATAATAAAGCACTTATAGCGCACAAAGCGTGAGAGTGTGTAAGCCACTGTGCAAGTTTGGAAGGCTTTCCTCCGGTCGCTGCTGGCAAGAAGAACCTCGCGAGGACGCGCTGTTTTCCGGCGTTTTTTATCTGACTGCTCCGAGCGTCGCAAACAGCTGCCTTTTCCCGTCCGCCTATGCATACTTGTCAATTCGCAATTTCACGCGGTGCGCTGCATGGGCGATTTTGAGTTCGACAGAGGAAGCGTTCTGTTGTCAGATTTCAGGGTTGTGACCTGTGCGCGTTGCATCGATCCGCCATTTGCCAAATTGATTCGGGGTAGCTGGTTTGCTAAGGTCGTCGTCATGTCCGAGCGTTCCACCGAGCAGATACGAGAATTGCTCGACTCCCTTTATCGCGTGGAGTCGGGACGAATCCTGGCAACTCTGATCCGCTTGCTCGGTGATTTTGATCTTGCCGAGGAGGCGATGCACGAAGCCTTTGCAGCTGCGCTGAGCCTGTGGCCGAGAAGTGGAGTACCCGGCAACCCGCGACCATGGTTGATTTCGACGGCGCGATTCAAAGCCATTGATACTCTGCGTCGACGGGCAAGATTTGATGCATCTCAAGACGAGCTGGTGCGTCATCTCGAAGCGCAATGGCGTTCGGCGGAAAGGTCCAATGAAGAGGACAGCGTTGAGGATGATCGCCTTGAAGACGATCGGCTGCGCCTGATTTTTACCTGCTGTCATCCCTCTCTACCGCCGGAGGCGCACGTTGCGCTCACCTTGCGTGAGGTATGCGGGCTGACGACCGAGGAGATAGCAAAAGCCTTCCTCATCACTCCGCGTACGCTGGCGCAGCGCATTGTGCGTGCTAAGGCAAAGATTCGAGAGACGCCGATTCCGTACGAGGTGCCGACGCTACAGGAATTGCCGGAGCGACTGGGCGCGGTGCTTCAGGTCATCTATCTCGTCTTTAACGAGGGTTATTCGGCTGCGGCGGGAGTGGAGGTTACGCGGGCCGAGCTGACCGGCGAGGCGATTCGACTGGGCCGGTTGCTGACCGAACTCCGGCCAGATCCCGAAGTCATGGGGCTGCTTTCCCTGATGTTGCTACAGGAATCCCGTCACGCTGCGAGAACGTCGCCGACCGGAGAGCTGATTTTGCTGGAGAACCAGGATCGCTCGCTCTGGAACCGAGAGCAGATTGCGGAGGGAGTGGCATTGCTGGAGAAAGCCCTGAAGTCCCGCCGCTTCGGCGCTTACACACTGCAGGCTGCGATTGCGGCCGTTCATGCGGAGGCGAAATCGGTCGCTGCGACCGACTGGCGGCAGATTGTTGCGCTTTACAACCGATTGGTACGAGTTCAGCCTTCGCCGGTTGTGCAGCTAAATCGTGCCGTGGCAATTGCGATGTGCGAAGGTCCAGAGGCCGGTCTGACACACATCAATGCGGTGTTGGAACATGGCGAATTGGCGAATTATTACCTGGCGCATTCAGCCCGTGCGGATATGTACCGCAGGCTCGGCAGGACAGCTGAGGCTCGGTCCTCTTATGAGAGAGCTCTGGCGCTGACCCAACAGGAACCAGAGCGGCAATTCCTGCAAGAGCGGATTCGGCAGTTGAAATAGAAAAAGACTCGTCAGCAGCCGATGCGGCTTGAGATCACCAGGCGCAAAGCATAGTTCTAGAAGCGCGGAAGAAGAAAAATTTCTTGGGTGATTTGTCGAATGCCGGGCCGCCGTTCGACTATATCGTGAAACCAGTGCAACCGCCCAGCCTGAAGACCGTTAAAGGAAGAGGAGAAATCATGCCGCAGTATTTAGTTGCGATTCACCACCCCGACGACTACGACCCGTCCGTCGAGACCGAAGCGATGTCCAACGAGATCCACGCGCTCAACCGCGAAATGATGGCTGCCGGCGCCAGGATTTTCGTCGCTGGCCTTTCCCCGGCCAGCAGCGCGAGGTCGCTGCGGGCGCAGCCCGATGGCAAGGTGCTCGTCACCGACGGGCCCTACCTGGAGACCAAGGAGCACATAGGCGGTTTTTGGGTGCTGGAAGCCGCTGATCTGGACGAGGCACTGGCGTGGGGGCGCAAGGCTGCCGTCGCCTGTCGGGCGCCGGTCGAGGTGCGCCCGATTCTCTTACGGAGGACCCTAACGGAAGCAACTGCGCGGCAGTGACAACACTGCCGGCGATGCCGGCCTGACGCGCCTGCAGGCGCAGTCCCAACCCGAAGTCTATAAGCATTCGGCCGGGTTGGCCCGGGCCTTTGATCTTGCGGGCATTACCAACGCAGTGGGTGCCCCGTTGCTTCGCGTTTTTTTGCAAAGGGCGGGAGTCGGATGAAGTGGATGAAGAGATCACAGCCCGAATGGCTAAAAACCACAATCAAGGGCTTCAGACGCAAAACAACAACAGATAGATTCACGATTATGGTGTAGCGAGGGTTTGTAAATAAGGCCGATGACTATTCCGACGATAGTTCTCTGGACGAAGTAAGCAACAGCCTGTCCCCGAGCGAGTTTCAGCCCGATGCCTCGAGATTGCCTTCCTCCATCCCCGGTTTGAAAACATTCCAAGCAGTTGAAATGAAAAAATGAAGTAACTGTCGATTTTCGGTCTCCCGAACAACTATCTGATAACAGAACGATGAGCTACGGCTCTGGCTCACAGGAAAACAACGAGTCACAGGAAGCAAGGAGGAATGGATGAAATACATCTGTTTGGGATACCTCGAGCCAGGAAAATTCGAAGGGATGACCGAGGACGAGCGACATGCAGTGCTCGACGAATGCTTTGAGCACAATGACCATCTGCGCGCCAACGGGCATCTTGTTGCCGAACTACCTCTTCAGCCTCCGGAGACCGCGTTGACCCTGCACTGGAAAAACGGCAAGGTCGCGACGACCGACGGCCCCTATGCGGAAACCAAGGAACAGGTCGGCGGCATTCAGATCCTTGAGGCGCGAGACCTCAATCACGCGGTTCAGCTTATCTCACAGCAACCAGGCTTTAAGTATGGACTTGGACCGATTGAGATACGGCCGGTTGCGGATTTGAGCGAAATGATGAAGGAGAGCGAGCAACGGCGACGGCGAAAGGACACCTCGCGATGAGGGCGGCCACGAGCGAAAGCACGAGAGAAACAATGATCAGTATCACGGGCTTGGTGTGATGATTAAGGTAGAGTCGTCTCGGGATATTATATATAACATAAAAGGCATCTCCTTTTTTTGCTATCTCAAGTGGCTCTTGGCTAAGGGCGGAATTGGCAGACCCAGTGAGGTGACATGAAGAAACGTACCGTGGGGTGTGGAATCTTCGTTCTATGTGGCCTCCTCCTGTATCCGAGCCTGTCGTTCGCGCAGCAGGGGGAGAACGAACCGGGGCACCCGATCGGCAAGGTCTCGACCAAAGGAGACCTGATCGTGATGGAATTGGACGAGGGCGCGCTGGGGAAGGCTAACCTGTTCGACCTCGTCGGTCGCACGCTACGTTTCACCCCGGAGGCTTCCCGCTATCGCGTGGAGAATGAGGCCTTAAACTGGGATCAGGACTTAGGCCCTGAACTCGCCGGTGCCGAGGTGACTCTGCACCAATTTGCCTTTCCTTTCTCCAGTCAGCACTGGAACTCATTCCGCGTGGGCAGAACTGGAGCGATCAGCTTTGGCACGCCACAAACGGATGACAGTCCTGAGCCTCGCGATCGTAGCGACGGGGGAGTGTCGATTGGTCGGTTCGATCCGCTGGCGGAAGCGGCCAGCACACTACTTGATAGCGCTCCGGCGATCTGCGCGTTCTTTAAGCCGCGGATGTCCGGACCTCGTTATGCGAAGGAACTGCCGGATCGTGTGGTCATCACCTGGGATCTCACCGAGCCCTTCGGGAATATCCAGGATTTCACATGGTTCAAGACGATCAACCGTTTTCAGGCGGTGTTGCACCGCGACGGATCCATCGAGATGTCATACAAGGAACTCGCAGCAAAGGATGCCATTGTTGGCATCTACCCGGTGCTCTCAGGCGCGGGAAAGCCTTTGATGACCCTCAGTCCTGAGCCTCATCCAGCGGTCGCCGCGCACTTGGATGTCCGGAATCTCAAGCTCTCGATCGATGACGGTATCCTACTGAAGGTCACCTTCGAAACGCGTGGACCTGTGCTCCCGGAAGGCGATCCAGCGGTGAAAGGCATTACGTACCGCGTTCTTTTCGATGCGCACGAGCCGCCTTCTACGAGCGCCGATGCTTCCCGCCCAATGTTTGTCTGGACCGTGCAAGGCTTTGTGCCGCACCATCGGCCACCAACGTACATTTCATTTGGCCCGGGTGTCTCACGTAAGGTGAGGGTGAACGGCAACTCGATCACCCTGCAGGGAGTCCTGCCAACCGTACTTCGCGGACTAGGGCAGGTGACCGTCTACGCTGAAGTTGCTGTGCGCGGGAACCCTGAGCCCGTCGAGCGGTTGTCGCCTCATGTCGTTCGGTTGTCGGGATTTTTCAATCCCGAGGTTCACCTTTCCTCTTTGACGCGCAAGGATGGCCCCTTTGCAGTCGTGTACGAATCGTTCCACTACCCGGCTCTGCCCAAACCTCAGGATCTCTCCTGCACAGTAATTAAAGGCCTTGGCGACAAATTCGATTTCCTTGCCTACTACTCCGACTTCCGAATTGACAACCAGGAAGCAGGTACTCCGAGTGATGGCCCCAAGGGCGGCAACGTGCTGGGAACCGGGGAACTGCAACACGACCTGGGGGCCTACTGTACTCAAGGCAGGTTCCAGTGGGAATACGTGCAACCTGTGTACGTCGGCTCGAACCAGATGCAAGAACGGCCGCCTGAGGATGCACCTGTTGGAGGCGACCACGACATAACCTTTTACTCCCACCAACTGGCGGAGAGCTCTCCGGAGGGGAAGATTCGGTCCTACAACTACGCGATGTCGCAGATTGGGCACGAGATGGGCCATCGCTGGGCCGCGTTTGTCTCCGCGAAAGTCAGCGGCGAAACCATTCCCCTCGGTCCCGTTCATTGGGCGCAAGGCTTGCAAGCCCAGGTGGCGTTTCCTTACCAGCGGCCCACCGAGGCATCCGCCATGGGTGGAGGCGTCTGGCAGGATAACTTCGATGGAACCTACACACAGCTCGATGACAACTACTACGTACCGGCGACAGGATATTCCTATCTTGACCTGTATCTGATGGGCTTGATCTCGGCGGCAGAGGTGCCGGACTTCTTTATGTTGAAGAACCTCGTGGCAGTCGGCAAAGACGCAAA
>Ga0210391_10003120_pt1 | contig 14102 bp, 11 predicted proteins | sample IncBWC12OmetaG_FD_160573 | JGI IMG/M metagenome (GOLD analysis project Ga0210391, IMG submission 160573) | Forest soil microbial communities from Barre Woods Harvard Forest LTER site, Petersham, Massachusetts, United States - Inc-BW-C-12-O ... | reverse complement strand
GAATGCCTAAAGCATCGACCAACTCCGCGCAGCTCTGGAGCGAACTCGTGAAGACCGCTCTTCTCGGGACCGACCGAATTGCGCTACCAGAACTCGGATCGAGCGACAATGTCGGAGCGTTTTTGTCGCAACTGGATCATTCCAATCGGGAAGCATCGCTCCTCGCCGCAGCAGCTGTCGTTTCACTCCACCGGCAATGCGGAACAGCCGTGTTTCCAAGCGACAAATCCGGATTCCCACATTGTGAGAAAGATGAAACTCCGCGTTGTAGTTCCAATGCAGCTTCCTATTTGAAGCGTATGCTTCAGGGGCAATTCCCTCATTTGTTGCCGGAATTTTTCTTAGCGCTGGCCGAAAGCAGCCAGCGCTTACCGGAAGAGGTTCTACCGGACACTTTGGATGCTGGCCGCAAAGACGTTAAACTTCGCAACTTCATCGTACAAGCAATCGGTCGCCGTGGTGAGTGGCTGGCTTCGTTAAACGAAGAATGGGATTACCTCGCGGCAAAAGCGGATATGAGGGACTGGGAAACGGCATCCCGGCCAAGTCGTCTGTCTATCCTTAGAGAGCTCCGCAAGAACAATCCTTCCAATGCCATCGGACTGCTCACTTCGACGTGGAAGCAAGATGGACCTGAGGATCGAATCGCTTTTATCGACGAACTTCAGACTGGTCTTTATGCCGGTGATGAGGAATTTGTAGAATTGGCGCTCGATGACCGACGAAAAGAGGTCCGAAGAAAAGCTGCTGAGCTTCTGGTGCAGATCCCAGAATCGAAACTCGCCCGTCGAATGATCGATCGAACTCGATCATTGGTTGTCGCGAGCAGCACTTCCGGATTTAAAGTCATTCGTACTTTGACGCGGCAATCAAGAATCCAAGTCACTTTGCCAGAGGCTTGTGACGAGGGCATGCGCCGGGACGGTGTCGAGCCAACGCCGCCTCAAGGCATGGGGGAGAAGGCATGGTGGCTGGGCCAGATGGTTGCAGCCGTTCCCATCACATTCTGGAATGATCATCTCGGTCTGCCGCCAGCCCAATGCGTGCAAGATGCCGAAAAGACCGACTATGCAGAGGTTCTTCTGCCCGCATGGGCTAAGGCCACAAAACGTGGACGCCATGTGGCGTGGGCTCAGGCGATCCTCGAACACGCGCTCAGCGGGAAAAGAAACTTCCAACTCTTAAGCGTGGTGGAAGTCTTGCCTCCAGCTCATAGAGATTCCGTTGTAATCAAGCTACTCAGTTCTGACCGAAACCTCATCGGATACGCCCAACCCGGATTCAACTTGCTTCAGTGTTGCCCCGGCCCGTGGACCGAACGGCTGGGTCGTGCCCTGCTGGAGTTCTTGCAATTTGAAGTGAAGCAGAGCCAAGAGGGAAAGTTGTCTCTAACTTACATCTGGTTCCCAAATCCCGAACAGTTCGCAATGAACATGGCCATAACGCTGGCTGCAGAAGCCCAAGAAATGTTTGCCGACACCGCGAGCGACCAGTCAATCCTGAAGCCGCTGAACACGTTTCTGGAAATTCTGCAATTCCGCTCGAAAATGTTGAAGGAGATCCACAAATGACCGACGCCACGGCGAAAACATCATTCCTGAGAGGACATACCGAAGTTCTCTACGCGCAGGAACTCGAGGAACTTCGAAAGCAGGACAAGAGGCAACGCCCGCCCAATTGGAAACTGTCACCTTGGGCGGTGGCCACCTACATCCTCGGTGGGAAGTTGGATAATGGGTTTCAAATCGTACCCAAGTACATCGGAAGCCGGCGCTTGATTGAAGTGGCCGTTGCCACTCTTGCGACCGACCGGGCCCTGTTGCTCCTTGGTGTCCCTGGAACCGCTAAGAGCTGGACTTCCGAACACTTGGCTTCCGCGATCTGCGGGGACTCAACTTTGCTCATTCAAGGCACGGCGGGAACCAGCGAAGAATCGCTGCGGTATGGATGGAACTATGCACGGCTGCTCGCGGAGGGCCCCTCCAGAAAAGCGCTCGTTCCAAGCCCGGTCATGCGAGCGATGGAAGACGGCAAGATTGCCCGCATAGAAGAACTAACACGTATTCCGTCGGACGTACAAGACGCGCTGATTACGATTCTGTCGGAAAAAACCTTACCCATACCGGAATTGAATGAAGAGAGTCAGGCCATAAAGGGGTTCAATGTCATTGCCTCGGCCAATAGTCGCGACCGGGGCGTAAACGAACTCTCCAGCGCCCTGAAGCGCCGTTTCAACACCGTCGTGCTTCCGTTGCCGGCGACCGCGGAGGAAGAAGTCGAGATAGTGCAAACCCGTGTCACGAGTCTCGGTCGCGCACTTGAATTGCCTACCGATAAGCCTGCGCTCGAGGAAATTAAGCGACTTGTCGTGATTTTCCGCGAATTACGTGACGGGAAAACGGAAGACGGCAAGACCAAGCTGAAATCGCCAAGCGGAACTCTGAGCACCGCCGAAGCTATTTCCGTCGTTTGTAGCGGGCTGTCACTTGCGGTTCACTTCGGCGACGGCTCCCTTGGGGCGGAAGATCTCGCGTCCGGTCTGCTCGGGGCGGTCATAAAAGATCCAGTTCAGGATCGCGTCGTTTGGCAGGAGTATCTCGAAACCGTCGTGAAGGAGCGCAGCGGGTGGAAAGACCTCTACCGCGCTTGCAAGGACTTCAACTGAATGGCCGTGCACCTCTTTGGCATTCGGCATCATGGACCAGGCTCGGCAAGAAGCCTGCTGGCCTCTTTGCGCGCCTTCAAGCCCGACGCCGTCCTGGTTGAAGGGCCACCAGAAGGTGAGCAACTGCTCCCGTTACTGGTGAACGAAGCAATGAAACCGCCAGTGGCGATTCTCATTTACGCCACGGACACTCCACGCGTAGCGACTTTCTTTCCGTTCGCCGTTTTCTCGCCGGAGTGGCAAGCCCTTCAGTATGCGTCGGGACATGCCATCCCTACTCGCTTCATCGATTTGCCGCAAAGTCATGACTTGGCGTTGGCGGAGGAAAAATACAAGTCCGAGATTGCAGCCGCAGAAACATCGCAGCAAACTACAGACTCAACCGGCGAAGAAACAACAAGCCAGCCTCACGCTACAGCAGTTCGCGAGGATCCATTAAATTGGTTGGCAAGGGCTGCCGGTTTTAGCGAGGGGGAATCGTGGTGGGAACACATGGTCGAGCACCGGCTGGAATCAGGAGACATCTTCGCCGCCATTACCGAGGCTATGGGGCATCTGCGTCAAGAATTGCCGGAGCAAGGCTCTGAGGAAGAATTGCTTCGCGAAGCACGTCGCGAAGCGCACATGCGCCAATGCATTCGAGCTGCAGAAAAAGAATTTAAGAACATCGCTGTGGTTTGCGGGGCATGGCACGTCCCGGCGCTTCGAAATGATTCGTCAGCCAAGGATGATGCCGCTCTTCTGAAGGGAATCTCGAAAACCAAGGTCAAGGCCACTTGCATCCCCTGGACGCACGCGCGACTGCAATGGAAGAGCGGCTATCGAGCGGGTGTTGACTCCCCAGGCTGGTACCACCATCTCTGGACCGTCAAGGACAAGCCGGTTGTCCGATGGATGACGAAGGTTGCGCGACTTCTTCGCAAGGAGGACCTCGATGCCTCCTCCGCGCACATTATTGAGGCCGTCCGTTTGGCAGAAACTCTTGCAGCCGTTCGGGATCGGCCGCTGCCTAGCCTTACGGAGTTGAACGAAGCTTCGATCGCGGTCCTTTGTCTAGGCAACGACCTGCTCATGAAGCTCATTCATGAAAAGCTGATCGTTGGCGATCAGCTTGGCTCCGTCCCTCCTGAAACTCCGACTGTTCCGCTCCAGCAAGATGTGTCGAACGAACAACGCCGTCTTCGTCTCAAACCGGAAACCGGCTCGCTCAGTCTTGATCTGGATCTGAGGAATGACACCGATCTTTCACGGAGCCATCTTCTTCATCGGCTGAATCTGCTGGGTATTGCTTGGGGAAAGCAAGAAAAGACTCAGCGGGCCAAAGGCACGTTTCACGAGTTGTGGAATCTGGCGTGGGAGCCTGAGTTTGAAATCACGCTTATCGAACGAGGTGCTTGGGGAAATACACTGATGCTAGCCGCGAGCGCTTACGCAAAGCACCTTGCCGACCAAGCGAAGGAATTGCCTGCTCTGACAAATCTCATCCAGGCAGCTCTTCTTGCGCAGTTGCCAGAAGCAGCGGCACATACAATCGGCCGGCTTCAAGATGAAGGGGCCCTGTCCAATGATGTCGTGCAGTTGATGGCGACACTTCCCTCGCTCGCGAGCGTAGTTCGTTATGGAAATGTCCGTAAGACCGAAGTCTCGTTGGTGGAGCAGATCGTGCACGGCTTCGTTGCCCGGGTATGCATCGGCCTGCCGATTGCCTGCATTTCGTTGGACGACGACGCTGCGCGAACCATGATTCAATACGTGTCGGAAGTAAACACAGCACTCGGAATGCTTCAAGACGAAGAGTTGACACGAGAATGGCATGATGTGCTCCACAAGTTAGCTTCACAGAATGGTCTGCATGGACTCCTCGCTGGCCGTTGTGTTCATCTCCTTTTCAAAGCAAGCTCTATGTCTTCCATCGAGACCGCGAAACGTCTGAGCCTCGCGCTCTCTGTCGGAGTCGATCCAGTCTATTCTGCCGCATGGTGCGAAGGATTCCTTGAGGGCAGCGGGACTCTGTTAATTCATGATGAAACGATGTTGGGGATCGTTGACGAGTGGGTTTCGAATCTGTCCCCAGAGCACTTCACTCAACAACTCGCAGGCTTGCGGCGCACATTCGCTACGTTTCACGGACCAGAGCGCCGTCAAATTGGAGAACGTATTGCTCGTGGGCAAGCGCGAACGACTACCGAGTTACCGGCCGAAGCATTCGACGCCCGGCGAGGCGATCGAGTTCTTCCTCTTCTCGCTCAATTGTTGGGACTCACGTATAACCGATCTGATCAAGAGAAATCTTCAGAATGAACGCGACGTCGCCTAAAGAACGGCTCCGGCGCTGGCGTTTGCTTCTTGGCCGCGAAGATGCGGACGGCACTGGTTGCGCCTTGGAATCAACGGATTTACAGCTTGATGCTGCCCTGCATTGGCTGTACGACACGGAACGCTCCGCAGGATTACAAGCCTCTTCGCCCACAGTGGCTCGCTGGTTGGGCGACATCCGGAACTATTTTCCAAGCTCCGTTGTGCGCATCATGCAGCAGGACGCTCTGGAACGCCTAAACCTGAAGCAAATGCTGTTGGAGCCTGAAATGTTGGCCGCGATCGAGCCGGACATTCACCTGGTTTCGACTCTTCTCTCTCTGAAGAGTTTGCTACCTGTAAAATCGCGCGAGACCGCCCGAATCGTAGTCCGGAAGGTCGTCGAAGATCTAGAGAGAAAACTCGCAAATCCCTTGCGGCAGGCCGTGATTGGCAGTCTCAATCGGGCGGGCCGCACGCGGCGTCCCCGGCATAAGGAAATCGATTGGAATCGAACGATTCGCGCGAATCTGAAACACTACCAGCCGGAATACAACACGGTGATTCCGGAAGTTCGCCTAGGATATACGCGTCGACGCAATGCATTGCGTGACGTGATCCTTTGCGTTGACCAGAGCGGTTCGATGGCCGCTTCGGTTGTTTATTCCGGTGTATTTGGAGCGGTCCTTGCCTCCATTCCGTCCGTGCGCACGAAGATGGTCGTGTTTGATACTTCCGTAGTGGATCTCACAGAAGAGCTGACCGACCCAGTAGATCTGCTGTTCGGTACGCAGCTCGGTGGCGGCACAGACATCAATCGTGCCCTGGTGTACTGTCAGACACTCGTGCAAAACCCGCAAGACACCATTCTGATTCTTATTAGCGATTTATTTGAAGGCGGAAATCGGGAAGAGATGCTGCAGCGTGTTGCGGCTCTCTCGACAAGTGGAGTTCAGATGATCGCCCTGCTCGCTCTTAGCGACAAGGGAGCGCCGGCATTCGACCACAACATCGCAGCCTCGCTCGCTAGTTTTGGTATATCCGCTTTTGCGTGCACCCCGGACCGCTTCCCGGATCTGATGGCCGCTGCGATTGAGCGAAGAGATTTGGTGAGATGGGCGGCTGAGGAGGATTCAGGGAAGGTTCGGTAGTGGAGGAATGCGCGGCGAATGCTCGTCCATTAGCGTTAATTTTGCTTTCCGAAAAGCGCAGCCACAACGGTTCACTGCCCTTCTGATTTTAGTTTAGATTTACCTAGAACGATATATGCAAATAAAGTTCCCGTCGGAAAAAGTAGTAGCAAGGCGCAAATCGCCGCATATTTACTGATTTAGCTATGGCGGAGAGGGGGGGATTCGAACCCCCGGTAGGAGTTTTGGCCCCTACAACGGTTTAGCAAACCGCCGCATTCAGCCGCTCTGCCACCTCTCCGCGGCGTGCTTCCAACAGCTTACCACACTGCCCTAGTTTATTTGGTGCACAGTTGGTGCACAGAGTTTCATGGCATCCAAGGTCGTCTCCATCCTCTTCATCGCCGCGAGCACCGCCGGGTCAAAAGCTTTGATGTAGCGATCCTTGGTCACGTGCGCTTTTGCATGACGCAGGACACGTTGAACGATCTTCTCGTCCGCACCCAGTTCATACAAATTCGACGCGATGCCACGCCTGAAGCCGTGCCAGCCATACCATTCCAATCCTATCAGTTCTACAACTGGACGGATGACTAGCTGAGCCAACTTGTCGAGGTCCATCGGTTCGCCACCGCCGGAGTGGAACATCACTCCCGCGGCGGGATTACCCACGGAACTGCGATATGCACTCAAGATTTCCGCCAAATGCCGAATGACCGGGACAGGGTTTGCGCTCGCGCGTGTTTTCGGTTTATTGGTAAAGGTTTTCCAAATTGACCGATTCACGCTTAGAACATCGCCCTGGTAGTCCGTCCATTCGAGCCCTCGCAATTCGCCTTCGCGGAGGCCAGCATAGGCCGCCGTCGCGACGACTGCTTTGGGCAGCAGTGGCAGAGAATCCAGAATTCGACAAATCTGATTCAGGTTATACGCGTACGTTTCGCCTGGTTCGCGGGCGTTACCGGGAATATGGACGTCCCGCACGGGATTCGCACCATCGAATGCACCTTCATTCTTCGCATGAGTGAAAATTCCGCTCAGGACGCCCTTGATATGCTGCAGGGTCGTCCTGGTCAGATCATTTTCATTGGCAATTGCCTTGAGCATTCTGCTGGCATCTACCGTTCTGAACTCACGCATACGAATATGCCCGATGCGATCCCGTAGGTGGTTGTTCCATATTTCCTTGTAGCCTTTTTTCGTGGACGCGCGCTTTTCCTCGATGTATTTCAAATAGAACTTCTCGACAAACTCCGCGAGCGTTATGCAGGCTTCCGGTGAAACATTCCCCGCATTCAGCCGCCGCATGAATTCTGCGAACAGGGGCTTGATCTGGGATTCACGAGGATAATCCTTCACGCTACCCAGTTTCTTAGCCCTTTGCCGGTCTTTGATCGAGCCATCGAGTTGTCGCACGGGCTCACGGTACCGCACAAACCAAGCTTCGTGATGCACGTACAAATGGCCCTCTTGGTATCGAACAGGTTTGGTCATTAATCCTCCTTAATGACCTGCCCCATTCGCACTCACCAACTGACGCCGCAGCCACTCTTCCAGCTGCTCGCTACCCCAGGAAAAACGCACATATCGTCCCAACCTGAGATGCGGGATGGGATCGGCTGTACGCTTCAAATTGGTTCGCGAGCGAACCCACGTTTCTGGAACGTTGAGCCGCTTCGCCAGCTCGGTCGAGTCTATCACTTCAGATTGGCTCATAAACAGTTACCAGCTACATCGGAACTCTTCATCGGGAATCGCCACGCCCGGTAGCTAAATCGTCCGCCCGGGATTTTCTGAAGAAGTAGGGCCGGGCGAACGATCGGGACCTGATTGCGTCCTCGCGGCTTTCGTTTCCGCCTGAGCCTTTGTGACCGTGAGCCGCGCGTAACCTTCCGGGTCTGATTTGTCAGAGTTGCGGTACCGGGCAATTTGACGGATGACCGCTTCGGGATCGTCGCCACGCGCGAGGGCACGTTTGGCGAAAGCCCAGTCGCGTTCGGACTGACTTAAATTGCTTCGCGGCGAAGACTCTCGATTGGTGCGGTTGTTGTAGTTGTGACGCGGCGAATCCTGAGAGTCGATGTGCAGTTTGAAATCCCGAAGATGGTAGGTTTCCGTGGATCCTCTGCGGGCTTCGACATAGAAGTCTGTGTCGTACTTCTTGTTGGCGAAACCGGGAACTCGCAAGACGCGTGTCGCATCGGTCGCGGCGGGATCGCCGCCGAATTCATGTGCCATGGCGTGCAAGAGACCTTCGGCTTCTTCGAGATTCATGCCTTCAACTTTCCAGACGACCTGATGTTTCTCCGGCGAACTATTCAGCACGTAATTCGGCTTGGGGACAGAACTGGAATTCTCGACGGAGTGGAGGGCCTCTGCGCCGCCATGGTCCAAGTCGAGATAGACGTGTCGAATCGATTCGATGTCCTCCTTGGTCCGGGTTGCGGCATCTTTCCTGAGCGGGTTCATCCCTATATAAATGTCCGAGCCGTTTGCGTTCTTGTAGCGAAGCCAGGCCTGAAACTCGGGACTTGCGGCTTTCTCTGCGCGGGTTATGCGCTGGATGGTTTCGCCGAAGTCCCGGTTGAGCACCAGCATGGCAATGCGGTCGGTGGGCTCGAAGCTGTCGAGGATGTATTCCGAAGCAGATGGAGAATACGGAACTGATTTTTCAGCGGGATTCATGCGAGCTCCTTGTGGCAATCGAAAATGAAGCCGTAGTTGTATTCATCGCGATCGGGATCGTAGCCGTGGATTTCGACGACTTCGGAGACGAACCGCCGACCCGGCCGGCGCTCGAGGTACACGACGACATTCACAGAATCACCGACATTCGTTTTAACCGCCTAGGGGCGATCTACCGGACGCACTGGACGAATCTCTTCGCCTTCTATGGTCTGCACCTGAGCGACTTCGAACGCGACCAGGCAATGTTCGCGCCGCCGAAAACGCAACTGGTGGCAGATTCGCCGGAAGCGGAAGAAACGATCGTTGTTCCCGTGCAATCCCACGAAGCGTGGCGGCTGGACCAGACGAATCTGTTCTCAAAGCTGGCGGACATCTGGGGTGAGGTTCCTGTCCGGTTGCTTCAACAAATGGATTTGCGAAACGGCACTTACGGCTTTGTGGGCATGGGCGACAACCGAATGTCGCCCCTCATCCGGCCGGGTTCGATCGTGCAGATCGATCAGAATCAGCGAAAGATCCTCAACGTCAAATGGGACAACGAATACGATAGGCCAATCTACTTTTTGGAACTTCGCGCGGCCTATTTGTGCAGCTGGTGCGAGATCGGGGGAGGTTACCTCTCGGCGATACCTCATCCCAATTCCAAATGCGAGGTACGCCGTTTCGCCTATCCCCGGGAGGCGGATATCGTCGGACGGGTGGTATGCGTGACCAACCGTCTCGCGGCATCGGTATAAGACGCTGGTCTATCTTGGAGAAACGGGGTTTCTCCTTTATGCTTTTCGAAGTTCCTAAAGTTTGCGAACCATGTTCGGCGAGGAAGGTAACTATGGTTGTCAGTGATCGGTTACGGCAGTTGCGAGAAGCAAAGAACTTGTCTCAAGGGGATATTGAGAAGCGGACGGGGCTTCTGCGCTGCTATATTTCTCGCGTGGAAAATGGGCACACGGTTCCCGCGATTGAAACTTTGGAGAAACTGGCACGGGCGCTCGAAGTTCCGCTCTACCAGTTGTTCTACGACGGCGAAGAGCCACCCAAGCTGCCGAATATTCTCAAACGTAAAACCGCGGACGACATCGTGTGGGGCAGCAGCGGAAAGAGCTCCATCTACCTCCACAAGCTGGTGAAATGTCTCAGCAAAGCGACGGACTCGGACCGAAAACTTATCCTGGCGATGGCGCAGAAGATTGCCGGAGAACGTGGCCGCAGAGTTCCGAAAGCCGCATAAAAGAACTGGGCCGCGCTCGCGTCGCGGCCCAGTTCACTTGTCCGAAAGCGTTACTTCTGCTTCGTGGGTTTTACCGTCGTTGCCGCGCTCCCTCCCTTCTGGTTTTTCTTCCGTTTCTCAATCAGGTCTTCCCGCGCTTCAGAGGTGAGCTTTGCCGTGTCGATTTTGTACCGCCTCGCCGCTTGCGCAAGATTCGAATCTCTCGCCAGTGTCTCGCGGGGATTGTCGCCGGGGCAGTAAAGGTCGGACACGAGCGAGCAAATCACAAGGAAGTGCTGCACTTCGGGCACGCTCATTCCGGGCACGGCCTTCCGGGCGATGGCCTTGTAGTCGACCGTGCTGCCACCCCACGAAGCCTTGCTCTTTTCTTCCGCCCAGCCATACACGCGGCAGAGACGGCGGTGATTGTCGTGGCCGAGCCGCTCGAAGTAGTCGAGCACGGCCATTTCGAGGTCGGGACGTGAAAGCGTCCTGGGGAGCTTCTTGCGGACGGCATAGAGAATACGCAGGCGGCTCTCTTTTTCCACGCGCTCCGCGAGCAGCTCTTTGACACGTGCCGCACGCTCCTGCTGTGTCGGCTGATAGCTGGAAACACGCGCATGCACGCTGCATTTCTCATCGCGGCAAACGTGGAGCACTTTACCTGCGTCAGTTCCATCCATCACGACGGCGGGTCTGGTCTGCGGGCACTCCGCTTTCTTGACGGTGCGGTAGTGTCCTTCATAGAGGACATCCGGGTTGCGTTGTTTTACCTGCCACGCGGGAGCATGAGAAACGCGTAGCGGTTTCTCCCCCGCCGCCTCCAGCGGCTTCATCCGAATCTCGACTAGCACCTCTACCTTCATTCGGTAACAGGCGCGGTCGGTGCAGATGGACTTCGGGCGCACTTCGGGAAAGAGCAGTGGATTGTTTCCCGTGCGTTTAGGACATTTCGCGCAGCTTCCGGCAGAAGGAAGCAGAGCATCATCCTGTGGGTCAAAGGGCGCGTTGGTCAGGTCGAGATGAATTTCCTGCTCGACCCATGCGCGAAGTTGCCGGACGGTGACCGCTTCCGCTTTGCCGTCTTTGAGGATCGCCGCCGCCGTCTTGTGATTGGGAAAACATTCCTGCAAGGCGCGTTTCTGGTCCTCGGGTTGGAGCCGAGCAATTTCAAAGGCATGGGCGACGGTGAGTCTGCCGATGTAGAAGGCCTCCTGCGCTTCCGGAATCAACTGCATCAAGCGCAGTCGGGCGTATACGTATTTTTCGGAGCGTCCAATTTTCTCGGCAAGGATTTCGACGGTGTAGGTGTCGGGCTGCAATCGCATGAGAGCGGTATAACCCCGCGCCTCGTCGAGTTCGTGCACGTCGGCGCGTTGCAGGTTTTCGATGAGTTGCAGTTCGAGACATTCTGTGTCCGTCAGTTCGCGGACACTAGCGGGAATCGTTTCCCGCTTTGCGAGTTTCGAAGCGCGGAACCTCCGCGCTCCGGCTACGAGTTCGTAGGTTTCCGGTCCACCGTCCGGCATCGGACGGACGAGCACAGGTTGCAAAACCCCGTGCTGACGGATGTTGGTCGCCAGTTCCGCCAGTTTGACTTCATCGAACTGTCGGCGCGGATTGGTTTTGGATTCCTGAATGCGATTGAGAGGAACGTCCTGAACTGAGGACGCGAGAAGGGGAACAGCATTGCCTGCATTCACTGCGACTGTGGTATTCATTTTCGATTTCTCCTTTTTCTCTTTTTGCATTTGAATTAATACTCGTCGGGCAAAAGAACGGTGGTTACGGAACGGTCGGCCTCGGTGATGACCCAGATTTTTGCGCCCGCGTTCGTGCGATAACTGCTGAGTAGCCGGAATCCTCGTTTTAGGCCGAGTTCGTTCTCCTTCCGGTCCTCTTTGTCGATGTCGCCCCAATCGCCGCATACGTGCCTCGACAGAAAGTCGAGCGGGGTTTGTCCGGCTTTGGCTAGAGAAGCCAGAGCGCCGGGTGTGGCAACAAGCTGACCAAGTGAAAACAAGGCTTTGTTCGTTGTTTCTTGCATGGGAGTTGCACTCCTTTGAAGGTTTGGATTTTTGCCCTTCACGCAACGCGGAGCGGTGCATGAAAAACAAATGCCCTTCGTGGCGGGGGGAGGCGCCTGTCCATCCGCGCTGTCAAGGCCGCGGTGTATGCGTTCATCGGAGCGAAGCGGAGAGCCTTGACAGAAGAAGCGGATGGAGCAGGCGCACGGTTTGGCCAGGAAGGGCAGTTGCGGGAATAGTGCTTAAAGAGGGCTTTCAAATCTGCGAGAATGATTTCGTGTGCAACCGATACCGACTGACACATTCGAAACAATATTTGACGGAACGTTTCGAAGCGGAAGCGTCAGATGAGGAACTGGAAGACCACCCTCGCTATAACATAGCTCCGACGCAGCAAGTGCTGATCGTTCGGAAGGAACACGGCGAAAAAGTGCGCCAGCTTACGACGATGCGCTGGGGATTGATTCCTTCGTGGGCCAAGGACGAAAACATCGCAACTCGCACGCTCAACGCACGGTCAGAAAAGGTCACGACAACGCCGGCGTTTCGCGAGCCGATTCGCAGAAAGCGATGCTTGATTCCCGCCGATGGATTATATGAGTGGCAGAAAATGGGTTCGGTGAAGCAGCCGTACTGCTTTGAGGTCGGAGATGGCGCGGTATTCGCGCTCGCCGGATTGTGGGACGAGTGGACGGGCCCCGATGGCGAGATTATTGAAAGCTGCACGATTCTGACGACGGAACCAAATTCCATCGTGTCCGATCTCCACAATCGAATGCCGGTGATTGTACCGCCGGAGAAATATGATGTCTGGCTCGATCCGGACGTAACCGACTTCGCCAAAATTCAGGACATTCTGAAACCCTACGAAGCGACGCTGATGCGCCGTTATCCGGTCAGGAGAAAACTCAATAATTCAAAGATCGACGATGCCGAGGCTGCTTCCCGCGTAACGTTGGACACACCAAGCCAGGACCGGTTGTTCTAGCAAAGCAAGACTGCTTTGCTAATCTCACTACGATGCAGATGCCGGGATTGGTTTCCTGTCGAGATGGCGGGCGAGGAACCAGAGGAAAATAGTAAGGGCGAAGACGAAGAGCACATGTGAATCATGGTCCCGAAAAACGAAGTCACGAGCTTCTACCACGATAAAGACAACGTAGAACCAAAAGAAGAGCTGGGTGAACGCCGCTGCTAGCGAAACGGGCAAATAGAGAAGGCTATAACGCTGCCACTTAGGTCGCGGGACATGTGCCCCTGTAACTTTGTCTGCGGCTCGTGTTAACCAATACCAAATCGCTGGAATAAGAAGGATGAACCCTAAGAACTTAATTGTCGGGGAGAATGTTCTACTCAGGTCCAGGACAGGGGTTCTGAAGAGGGAATAAGCCATCCAAACGAAGGTAGCTACAGCCGAAAAAAACACAACTCTGCATAGCCACGATATTACAGATGGCGGTCGATAGAGCAGAAAGATCGATGCCACAACACTTGTCGGAAACTGGGAAGAGAGAGGGCGTGATGCTCGTTCAAGTTGGGCTAGCAGCGCAAGGCAGTCGTTTTGCGCCACGCGAACAGCTTCGGCTACTCTCGGTTCGGGGGAATTCTTATGCTTGAGGATAAAATCTTCGGCATCGTTCATCTCTTTTCTAAGCGCAATCACTCGTGACTTTCGCCGCATCTGCCAGAGCTGCGTGGCAACCCATTGGAGAATAGGAAGCAAAACACCCGTCGCCAGCAATTTAGGCCACTCGTTGACAAGAGACTGCCAAGGTCCGGTTGCGGTCATGACAATTCTTCGGAACCCATGACTTGCGACAGTATCACGGGAGATGCGTAACGCAACTCCTGTCGCAGGTTGCCGAAGCAGTTCAAGTTCCGCGTACACCTGCAAATTTCCCAATGGTGAACTTGCTCCTAGAGCTCATAAAGTCCCAACGGGAACTGGCTTCCTGCCCTCAATCCATCGATTTCGTAAGGTAGCGCAACGATAGGCGGAACGTCGTTTAGATAGTTAGAGTTCTGAGCAACTCCTTTCCCTGGTCATTTTTGCAAATTCAGGAAGACCCTTGACACCACCTCGTTCTGAC
>Ga0210391_10003119_pt1 | contig 14103 bp, 11 predicted proteins | sample IncBWC12OmetaG_FD_160573 | JGI IMG/M metagenome (GOLD analysis project Ga0210391, IMG submission 160573) | Forest soil microbial communities from Barre Woods Harvard Forest LTER site, Petersham, Massachusetts, United States - Inc-BW-C-12-O ... | reverse complement strand
CAAGCCGGCGACTCCAAAAGTGACTCCAGAAAGGATTGCACCAGCCGGCAAGATCGCCGCGAAACGCGAGCCCAGGGTGAATTCGGTCCCCGCTCCGAAACCGCCAGCGCCCGAAGCGGATGATTCCGGGAGCGCCGACTTCCACAAAGCCGAGGCATATCTCTACGGACGCGGCGCAGCAGAAAACTGTGACGAGGCGGTGAAATATCTCAAAAGTGCGTCGGCCAAATCAAATGCCAAGGCCCGAAGCGCCTTCGGAACCATGTATGCCACCGGCCACTGCGTGCCGCGCGATCTGCCAACATCGTATTTATGGTTTGCGCTGGCGCTGCGTGTAGATCCGAATAATCAGATTTTAGAAAAAGATTTAAACGCAGTTTGGAATCAGATGACGCCGCCGGAACGCCAGATGGCCACAAGAATGAAACAGTAATTTTGAGCAGTAAGATTTAGAAATGGAGAGCCGGGCGTTCTCGCCCGGACAGTTCGAAAATACATGGGCGAGACACCCGTCGCTCCACTACTCTCCAACAGGCACCAGATTCAGCGCCTTCTTCACCGTGCCGCGTTCAGTCATGATTTTGTCTTGCAGCAGCGTAATCGCATAAATCAACTGCTCTGGACGCGGCGGACATCCCGGAACATAAATATCCACGGGAATGACCTGATTCACACTCTGCACCAGCGCGTAATTATTGAAAACGCCGCCGGAAGTCGCGCACGCTCCCATCGAGATGACCCACTTCGGTTCCGGCATCTGCTCCCAGAGCTGGCGAATTACGGGAGCCATTTTGTTGGAGACACGGCCCGCAATAATCATCAGGTCCGATTGCCGTGGCGACGGCCGGAACACTTCGGCTCCAAAGCGCGCAATATCGAAGCGCGATGCGCCCATCGACATCATTTCGATGGCGCAGCAAGCCAGGCCAAAAGTCATCGGCCAGATGGAATTCTTGCGCATCCAGTTGACGGTCGAGTCGAGCGTGGTCATGACGATGCCCTCGGGGACACCGCCTCCGTAGATGAGTTCCTTGACTACTTTCTTACCATTTACGACGTCAACGTAGGGGCCAAAACTTAGTTCTTGCGCCATAGATATATTTTAACCGCAGACGGGAGTGCGCGCAGAGGGATTTGTTCGCCTAGGGTGCGATCTCTCGATTGGGTTAAATCCTAATTCAATCGCTTCCAATCGGAGAGGTAAGCGCCATCCACAAGGTACATGACGACTTCGGGGCTGTTGCGGGATAGCAGGGTGTGGATTCTCATTGTTACGAAGGCGGCTCCTATGACAGTTTCCTGGATGAAGTAATAGGTCTTGCCCGCTTCGAGGTCCATCTCAAATCCGTTCGCATCGTCGGACTGTGAAATGAGCGAATATTTTCCCGGATCGACGTAGGCGATGCTATACGTACCCATCTCGTTTACCGCGATGACTTTGCCATTGGCATGCAGCTTGGACTTGGCCCCGTACCCGGTTTCGCGCGCAATCAGCGGAGGACAGACAACAATAATGGTTGCCTTATCTGGCTTCACCTCAGGCAATGGATGAGCCGTCCGGTCAAGCTTGACCGAATACTTGGCCTTCCAATCCGGAATACGGCTCTTGTCCATGTCATCGTACTTGTCGACAATCGGCTCACCCTTTTCCGGATAATTCGCAATCGTCACGCGTTCCCCAAACAGACTTTGGAATTTGGCGGTTGCCTTATCGTAAATGGCTCTCGGTAGGACCAGCAGTACCTTCTCCGAACGGTCCCCTTGACGGTACTCCAGGTAGAGCCAGCGATCATGTACATGAACGCTCGCAATCCACGCGGCTCCGTGCGTATCGCTATCGAAGACAACCTTGGTGATGTCGGAATATGGAATGGCGAACTGATCGCCTGCACCACTGCGAAATGTCAGTTTCTGGCCGTCATCTTCAAAGCTGAGTACCCCGATCTTATCCACCAGCTCCCGCTCTTCCGCGCTCTTATGCCGGCGAATTTTGACGCCCTCGAACTTAGTATCTTCTGAAAAGAGTAAAGAGATGCTGAGAAACAAGAAAATGGCCAGATACGCTGCCTTTGACATGCGCTGCCCTCTCCGCGGTCTAACCCGGAATTCCCCATCGAACCCGTAAAACGGCATCGTAGTATAGCCCTGGGAATTGGCAGACTGGCGTGATATCGCGATTTCACCCGCAATCGCCAAACCGAGCATTCAGAGATAAATTCTAGTTCTCCTCGACGTCGTCTGCGTCCCGGCCGTGAAAAGCTCTTACGGGTTCAGCACGATCTTCCCAAACATCTGGCTCTTCTCCAAGTACTCATGAGCAGCACGAGTCTCTTCCAACGGAAAAGTCCGGTCGATCACAGGTTTAAGCCGTCCTGAGAAAACGTGATTCAGCACTTCATACAACTCGCTCATCGTGCCCATGTACGATCCCAGCAGTGAAAGCTGGCGCGAAAACAGAAACCGCAAATCGAGTTCAACCTTCGGTCCCGTAGTAGCGCCGCAGGTCACAAGCGTGCCGCCAGCCTTAAGCGACTTGACGCTCTCCTGCCAGGTGGCCGGCCCAACGTGCTCGATAACAATGTCGACGCCCTCGGAGTCGGTGATCTTGCGGACCTCCTGCGCAATCTTCTGCTGATAATGGTTGATGACGAAATCGGCGCCCAGCTCGCGGGCACGCTCCATCTTGCGCTCGTCTCCCGCGGTTGCAATCACGCGCGCCTGAAAGAATTTCGCGATCTGGATGGCGGCAATCCCCACCCCCGAGTTCGCGCCCAGCACCAGCACAGTTTGGCCAGGACGGATGGCGGCGCGTCCTGTAAGCATGTGCCAAGCAGTAACAAAAACCAGTGGAACGCTCGCAGCTTCGTCGAGGTCGAGTGAGTCCGGAATCGGAATAACATTCACCGCAGGCACCGCAATCAGCTCACAGTTACCGCCATCAACGCCATTGCCCAACACAGTGAAGTGGCGGCACTGGTTCTGCAACCCGGCAACACATTTCGAGCAGCGATTACAGAAATGCATAGGCGCAACCAGCACGCGCCGTCCCGCCTTAAGGCCGTTGGACGTGAGATCAGTAACATACTCGCCGACTTCGACAATTTCGCCAGCAATGTCACTGCCGAGGATGTGCGGCAAGTTCACCCCCGGCAGTCCTTGGCGCACCCAGATATCGAGATGATTCAGAGCACAAGCGCGCACCCGTATTAGGACTTGATCTTTGCGCGGCCTAGGATCGTGGACATCTTCGTAGGTGAGGACTTCGGGTCCGCCAAATTGATGTATGCGAACGGCTTTCATGAGAGCTCCTGCAATTTCAGATACAAAATTGAACCCTACACGCTAGCACAAACCGTTTTGGTTTTGCCTCGGGAACAGTCGCCCCCCGTTTGGTATTTATATCCTTGGCGCATGCTCCTACCGTGTGCGGTGACAGGGTTAGCGCTAGTTCATATCGTTAAATCCTTCGCAACTAGCGAGTGCCCACTTAGGCTCCTGCACATCGACAAGCGGAACAGTATTGCGCAAATAGAGACACCATTTGGTGTGGTGCCCTATTCCACCAAACGCGTCATCATATACAAGCTCTCCAAAGATGTAGAGATGCTCGTATCCGGCATTCCATTTGGAGTTATTACGAAGCAAAGAATCGAGAGTCAGTTTCTTGAGCGTGTATATCCAAGGAATAGTTTGTCGCCAACCACGGGTTGGCAAATATCGTCATCCCTGTCTGAGGAGATACAAAATGAGCTGGCAACGAAGTTCGTCGTTCAAAGTAAGCCTCTGCAACCAAATTCTTTCTTTTTAGCGAACCCTGCAACCATTCGAATTGACGGTTTACATTTCCAATCCGCCGGACGATCAAAAAGGGAGATAGTTTCCAAATCACCGTCATCCCGGAGGCGTCTGTTATGGGCCGATTCATGAGCCCAAAACGCTTCCCAAATATAGCGTCAGCGCCTTCTTGAATTCAGCCACAATCAAGTCTTTCGCTTTATCACCCGCTTCTCCATAGAGCGTTATCAAGCCTCTGACAATCTGCACAGTCACATTCGCAGCCAGCATTGCTCGTTCGTCTGAAAGGGATGGGTTCTTTGCTCGAAAGGCATTCGCGATGTTGGCTCGCAAGACTCTCTTCACGGCGGGATCACGGCGTAGCCGAATCGGCGCCGCGAGCAGTCTGAGATATGCCGGGCGTAGCTGCACAATTTTAGTGATCCTTTCGATAAAGAAACTCGCGAACTCTCGATGAGTGAGGTTTTCCGCCTGCTCCACCAATGGCCTCCATTGCTCTTCCATCTCCTGGGCGTACTGGCCCAACAAGGTAAGGGCGACGGCCTGTTTGTCCGGGAAGTAGTTGTAAAGCGCCCCGATCGAAGAGCCGCTCCGCTCCGCGATCGCGGTCATCGTGGTTGCATCATAGCCAACCTCAACAATGAGTTCCGCCGCCGCTTCCAGGAAACTGGCGAGCCTGCGTGAAGATCGCTCTTGTTGCGGTGCGACCCTTATCGGATTTGACAAATTCGAGGGCATCCTCATATTCTATACCTTAGAAATCGAGGGAATCCTCGATTTCGGTAACAAATCTTTTCCTAAGGAGTCTCATGGCAGAACTTCAGCTTGATCCCCACAAAACCGCACTTGTGCTCATTGATCTCCAGAATGCCATCGTCGGCATGAACTCCGCGCCGTATACTGCGGCAGAGGTCGTCGAAAACTCCAAAAAACTTGCCGAAGTTTTTCGCGCACATGGCGCCCCCGTCGTCTACGTGCGCGTCGATCTCAACGACTTCATGAAGCTCCCCGTCGACCAGCCGCCCAACCTGGGCGATAAGCCGCTGCCTGCCGCAGCGTCGGAGGTCGCTCCTTCCGCCGGTTTCCAGCATGGCGACATCCTCGTCACCAAGCGGCATTGGGGCGCCTTCGCCGGCACCGACCTAGACCAGCAGCTCAAATCCCGCGGCATCGACACGGTCGTCCTCACAGGCATCTCCACCAATGTAGGCGTGGAGTCCACGGCGCGACAGGGCACTGGCCTCGGCTTCGCCTTTGTGCTTGTCGAAGATGCCTGCTCCAGCCAGAACGCCGAGCATCACCGCTTCGCCTTTGAAAATATCTTCCCGCGTTTCACTCGCGTGCGCTCGACCAATGAGGTGCTCGCCGCACTTGCCTAACGCCAATAATCAAGTCGATCGGCTCGATCCACTGGTCTGGAAGATCACTGCTGTCGCTGTGCTTGGGTCCCTCATGGGACAGGTCGATGCAACTGTGGTAAACGTTTCCCTCTCCAGCCTCGCCGTTGATCTGCACAGCAGTCTTACCACCATTCAATGGGTCACGAGCGGCTACCTTCTGGCGCTGGCTCTCATGCTCCCGTTGAATGGCTGGCTTGTCGGACAGCTCGGAGCAAAATCGCTCTATCTGTGGTGTTTTCCGATCTTCACGCTCTCATCGGCACTCTGCGGACTCGCGTGGTCCGCGAACTCGCTGATTGGCTTTCGAGTCCTCCAGGGAATGAGCGGAGGTTTGATGGCTCCGCTGGCGCAGATGATGATAGTGCGCGCCGCTGGCAGGCACACGGCTCGCGTCTACGGTTACGCCGCGGTACCGATTCTGCTGGGACCACTCCTCGGGCCCGTGCTTGCTGGGGCGATTCTTCAACATGCGTCCTGGCGTTGGCTGTTCCTGGTAAACGTTCCGATCGGTCTTTTGGGAATCGTTCTGGCGATTCGCTTTCTTCCCGAAGACCGTGCCGAAGCCCGGCCGAGAGATCTCGACTTTGTCGGCTTCTGCCTGCTGTCCCCGGGCCTCGTGCTATTTCTCTACGGTATGGACCATGTTAGCGAACGGATCGGCTTGACGGCATTTTTCGTTGCCCTGGTGCTGCTTGCTGTCTTCATCCGGACAGCAACCAGGAAGGGCGACGATGCGCTCATTGATCTTCAGCTCTTTAGGGGAAAGGATTTTTCGGCATCGGTGCTGACGCAATTCACCCTGAACGGAATCTCATTCGCAGGACAGATGCTCATCCCGATCTATCTCATCCGTATGTGCGGCGAATCACCCAGCGCGGCAGGCTGGTTGATGGCTCCTCTCGGACTGGGCATGATCTGCACCTATCCGAAGATCGGCGTGCTGACGCAGCGCTTCGGCATCCGCAGGGTCGCGGGCAGCGGCGCTTTTTTGGCGTTAGCCGGGACACTGCCGTTCCTTTATCTTGCCAGCCACGGCATGTCTCTCCCCCTGCTCGTATGTACGCTCTTCGTCCGCGGGATGGGTTTGAGCGCGGTCGGCATTCCGTCCATTACCTCTGCCTACGCTTCGGTCGAGAAAGAACACCTGCCGATGGCGACGACCTCACTCAATATAGTTCAGCGTCTCGGAGGGCCCACCCTGACGACACTGTGCGCTACTTTTCTCGGATGGAGACTGGGTATGGCACACCAGGCGACTGGCATCTCTAGAGCCTTTACCGCGACCTTCATGCTGCTCAGCCTCATTCATATCCTGCTTTTGGTAGCAGCACTAAGGCTGCCTTTTTTCATAGACAAGACGACACAGTCGCCCTCTGATGAAGAGGTAACTCTTTTGATTGAAGAGGCGTCGGAGTGACCCTCATCCTTGCAGGTGTCTACGCGCGGCAATTCGAAAACTTTCATCGGCAACAAAGCACGAAACATGCAGAAGTCGCGCAAGGCCAAACGTGCTGACCGCATAAACGTGACAAAGCGGTCCGTAGTCAGATTCATGCACATGCGCGTCAAGATATGTTTTCCATTTCTTTCATCACATTCAACCAGTGACCGCCATCACAGACCCCAAATCCGAACAAGTGCGAGAATGTTTTACAGATTTAGTACAGTTTAGAACTCCGCCCGTCTCCAGAGACGGTTCCACCACTGCTGAAAAACCACCTTCGGCAATTTTTGACAAATCGACGTCTGGCAGAGCTATTCCGAACCATCGTTCCGTTCCGTCCGCTTGTTTATAAAACTGTCAACACGACTGTTTATAACAACGATACTAGGGGGGGAGGGGGGGTGGGGGGTGGCACAGACCGGGCGGATGCCTGACAGAATAGACCGGGAGCAAGCCCTGAAGGCTGATGGCTGATAGCTGACGGCTGAAAGCTTAAGACTGTTTGACCCCGGCCCACTCACCGAACCATAATTGAGACTATGGATCTGTACGAGGAGATCGTCCGCCTGCGAAAAGATGGACGCCGCGGAGCCATGGCAACCATCGTGAATGTGCGCGGATCGATTCCGTCGTTCAAGACCGCTAAGATGCTGGTGCGCGACGATGGCTCAATCGTAGGAACCATCGGCGGTGGCTGCGTCGAAGCTGAAGTCTGGCAGGCCGCGCGCGAGGTGATGGAGTCGGAGAGGCCACGCACTCTGACCTTCGATCTGAATCAGGATCCGAAGTACGACACCGGCCTCGTCTGTGGAGGCACGCTTGAGATTTTCGTTGAGCCGATCTTGCCTCCCGCCGATCTTTATATTTTTGGCGCAGGACACGTGGCAACTAGCCTTTATAAAATTGCGCGAATCACCGGATTCGATGTCACTGTCGTCGACGATCGCGAAGCCTATGCAAACCGTGAACGTTTTCCCGAGGCGCATCAGGTAATCGCCGAAGATTTCGACAAGGCCGCAGCGCAGCTAACGCCCACTGAGTCGTCATACATAGTGATCGTTACGCGTGGACACCGCGACGATATGCGTATGCTGCGTTGGGCCGTGCAAACGCCTGCACGTTATGTAGGGATGATCGGATCCAAGCGCAAGACAATTACAATCTTCAAAGAACTACAGCAGGAAGGTTTGCCCGCCCATTTATTCGAACGAGTCCACGCGCCGGTTGGATTGGACATCGGAGCAATTACGCCAGAAGAAATTGCCGTAGCAATCACAGCCGAGTTGATCGCGAAACGGCGAAAAGTAGAACGCGATCTACCCCACATGAGCTGGTTTCATCGGCGGGAATTGAAGTTTGAGGTTGAGCCCAAGTCCTAAATCGTTTTCATCGCCAAGAAAGTTTTTTCTCCTCGCTCTCTGCGTTCTTGGCGGTTGAGATTTCGACATGCCAAAAGAAATCGAAATCAAATTTCGAATTGAGAGTCTGCCAGCGATCACTCGCGCTTTGAAGAAAGCGGGATTCAAAGAGCTCACGCGCTCCACCCACGAAATGAATTCCCTCTACGACCTCCCTGGCCAAAAGTTACGCAAGCGTGGAGAACTGCTGAGGCTGCGTAAGTATGGAGAAACTTGGGTGCTGACGCACAAAGCGAAAGGCGAGACCAGTCGCCATAAAGTTCGAGTCGAACTGGAAACACGTGTAGAAAACGGTCCACAGATGGACACTATTCTGCGAGCACTCGGCTTCGCGCCCACCTTCCGCTACGAAAAGTATCGCGCCGAATGGAGCGACGGAACTGGCCATGTGGTACTCGACGAAACTCCGATAGGAAACTTCGGAGAGATCGAAGGACCATCGCGCTGGATCGATCGCACAGCGCGCGCTCTAGGCATTGCGTCCTCAGATTATGTGACGCAAACCTATACAGACCTGTTCTTTGAATGGAAGCGACGCACGCGCAGCAAGGCGACAGAAATGACGTTTGGAAAAGTTAGCAGGAAATAAAACAACTATGCGCCAGCGCCGCAACACTTCTTGTACTTCTTACCGCTGCCGCAAGGACAAGGATCGTTGCGTCCTATCTTATCCCCCGAACGCACCACCTGCTGTACTTGCATGTCGCCAGCGCCAGCCATCCGCGATTGTTCGAGTTCCTTCTTTTTCTTGCGCTGAAACGCTTCTTCAATTTCGTCTACCGACGTAGCAATCTGGCGCGGAGGTCGTCCATTACTGCCTCGACCACCAGTGATGACAGAAGGAACAACGGCATCGGACGCTTGCCCCGACAAATTATTTGTACTGCTTTCCGGCGGTCCGCCAGCCGGTCTAGCACCCGAATCTGGAGGACGCTCCATGACTTGCATCAGGTACAAGTAACGAACCGTTTCTTCTTGAAAGCGCTGCATCATCTCTTCGAACATGTCGAAGGATTCGCGCTTGTACTCGACCAAGGGATCGTGCTGTCCGTAGCCACGCAATCCGATGCCCTCTTTAAGGTGATCCATCGAGAGCAGGTGATCTTTCCATTGCCCATCGATCACACTCAGCATGATCATGCGTTCGTGATAGCGCATCGCCTCAGCGCCAATCAGCTTCTCTTTCGCATCGTAATGTTCTTTAAGTTTCTCGAATATGGCATCGCCCAATTCCTGGCGATTCATCTGCTCAGGCTTAATGCCTTCGGCGTAAATGTCGACGCCGAAGCGCGCCACAATTGCATCTTTCAGGCCTTTGACATCCCAATTATCTGCGTGCTCTTTGATTGGACAATAGCGCTCGATCATCTCGCCGAGAATTGCGGAGACGTAGTCTTCGATGATGAGATCTTTCTGATCGAGGCCTTCGAGCAAACGACGTCGCAAGCCATACACCGCTGTGCGCTGCTTGTTCATGACGTCGTCATATTCAAGCAGGTGTTTGCGGGCTTCGAAGTTCTGGCCTTCAACAGCCTTTTGCGCGGATTCAATTCGGCGCGTAATCATGCCCGATTCGATCGGAATCCCCTCTTCCATTCCAAGGCGCTGCAGCAGCTTCGAAACCCACTCCTTGGCGAAGATCCGCATCAGATCGTCTTCAAGAGAGAGATAGAACCGCGAGGAACCAGGATCGCCCTGACGCCCAGCGCGTCCACGAAGCTGGTTGTCGATCCGTCGCGCTTCGTGACGTTCAGTACCGAAGATGTGCAATCCACCGGCTTCGATCACTTCCTGGTGCTCGCGATCGGTATCGATTTTGTGGCGCGCAAAAATTTCGTTCCACTGATCGGTCGGAACTCCGAATTCATTGCCCGCGTAATACCAGACTGTGCGGTTGGAATCGTCGACTTCGGCCTCGATCTTGCCCTGTGCTGCGCGGATCGGCTGCGCGATTCCCTTCTTCACGCATTCCTGCTTGGCCATGAACTCCGGATTGCCCCCGAGCAGAATGTCGGTGCCACGGCCGGCCATGTTGGTGGCAATGGTGATCGCACCTTTGCGTCCGGCCTGCGCCACGATTTCAGCCTCGCGTTCGTGATGCTTGGCGTTCAGAACCACATGCGTCTTGATGCCCTTCTTCTTCAGGAGCTCGTCAAGGCGTTCAGACTTTTCAATTGATGTCGTGCCCACCAACACCGGCTGGTTGCTGTCGTGCAGCCTTTGGATTTCGTCGGCAGCCGCGAAATATTTTTCCTTTTCCGTGCGATAGACGATGTCCGGATTCTCTTTGCGGAGCATTGCACGATTGGTTGGAATGACAATTACGTCGAGCTTGTAAATATTGTCGAATTCTGATGCTTCCGTTTCCGCAGTACCCGTCATACCCGCGAGCTTCTTGTACATGCGGAAATAATTCTGAAACGTGATGGTGGCGAGCGTCTGATTCTCGCGTTCGATCTTTACATTCTCCTTGGCCTCGATTGCCTGGTGCAGGCCGTCAGACCAGCGGCGGCCCGGCATCAAACGTCCAGTGAACTCATCCACAATCAGAACTTCACCGTCTTTGACCACGTATTCGACGTCTCTTTTATAGAGCGCATGCGCTTTGACGGCGGTTTCAACGTGATGCTTGAGCGCCCAGTTTTCCGGATCGGCGATGTTGCCGATGCCAAGCAGTTTTTCGACTTTCTCCCAGCCTTCGTCGGTAACCGTGATATTGCGATGCTTTTCGTCCACGACATAGTCGCCGGTCATAATTTTGGGTTCGCCCGGCTGAGTATCGATTTCTTCACCCTTTTCGAGCTTGGGGATAATGCGATTCACTTTGTAATACTTGTCAGTGGATTCTTCACTGGCACCCGAGATGATGAGCGGGGTTCGCGCTTCGTCGATCAGGATGGAATCGACTTCGTCAACGATGGCGAAATTATGTACGCGCTGCACGCAATCGCGCAGATCGAACTTCATGTTGTCGCGCAGATAGTCAAAACCGAATTCATTGTTAGTGCCGTAAGTCACGTCAGCCGCATAAGCGGCGCGGCGCTCTCCGTCATCAAGATCGTGGACAATCACGCCCACGGTCAGACCTAGAAAACCATAGAGCTTGCCCATCCATTCCGAGTCGCGCTTGGCTAGATAGTCGTTGACGGTAACCACATGCACGCCGCGTCCACTGAGAGCGTTCAAGTACACAGGAAGTGTAGCAACCAGGGTTTTACCCTCGCCGGTCTTCATCTCGGCAATGGTGCCTTCGTGGAGAACCATGCCGCCGATTAGCTGCACGTCGAAGTGCCGCATGTTGAGCACGCGCCGTCCGGCTTCGCGAACTACGGCAAAGGCTTCTTCCAGAATTTCGTCCAGAACTTCCTTTAGCACCTGGCTGCGCTGATCTTCGATTTCCTTCTGGCGGTCGATGTCCGGAGCCGTCTCCGGAGAATCAGAATCTGCTTCTGGTTCTACGGGGATAGTGCTGAGGCGTTCCTGAATATGGGCGCGAAATTCCGCTGTCTTGGCACGGAGTTCGTCGTCGGAGAGCTTTTGCATCTCCGTCTCAAGCGCATTAATGGCCGCCACACGAGGTTGCAGGCGCTTGACCTCGCGCTCGTTCTTCGTTCCGAAGACCTTACCTAACAATGTATTAATCAAGGAGGAAATCCTTCAGAGGACACGCGTCCTAAGCTATGAGTAAAAGCCTAGCACATTAGATGCGCGAGGGATGGAGAACGACCGATCGTGGAAGGCGACCGCCTAAAGGAAAGAAAAAAAATGGCTCCGTTTCACAATAACAATCTTAAGGGTTGTACTCCCAAGAGTCATTGAGGTAACCGGCCGTCCCGAGGGAATCCACTCCATTCCCACCGTACAACCAGAGATTTCCGTGGGCATCGGTCCAACCAAGTCCCAGTGATCGTGCGCCGGGGACGTTTCCTGGAGCGGCCCCACTCATTGTGCCATATGCCCCTGATTGGCCGTTCACGTTTGAGCCACTTACCCATGTCCATTGGCCCGCGCTATACTCCCATAAGTCGTTGAGCCACCCAGCAGCATCCATCGAATCATAACCAGAACCACCAGCTAGCCAGAGATTTCCAGCCGCATCGATCCACTTAACACCGCCATTTCTGGCTCCGGGAATGTTGCCGGGAGCAGACGACCCCAGGGTTCCATAAGTTCCAGGCTCGTCACTCAAGTTGGACCCACCCATCCAGGTCCACTGTCCAGCGCTGTATTCCCAGAGGTCGTTGAGATTTCCGTTTGCTCCCGTTGAATCGTAGCCCGACCCACTGAAGATCCAGAGATTTCCGGACGCATCGGTCCAACTAACAGCGCCGAATCGGGCACCGGGAACATTGTCTGGAGCAGCCGTGCCCTCGCTCCCATAGACTCCCTGCTGGTTGGCCACGTTCGACCCACTGATCCATGTCCATTCACCAGCGCTGTACTCCCACAGATCATTGAGATCTCCGTAGTTTCCGGGTGAGGCGACACCGTTGCCACCAAAAAGCCAGAAATTTCCCGCCGAGTCCGTCCAGGCAATCGCATTCCGTCGCGCCCCGGGAATATTAGTAGGGGCACTCACGCCCTGTGTCCCGTACGTACCGGGCTGAGCGTTCGCGCTCGACCCACCCATCCATGTCCATTGGCCCGCGCTGTATTCCCACAGATCGTTGAGGACATTTACATTGGCCGTGGAGGCGCCGTACCCATAGCCGCCAAAGAGCCACAAATTGCCTTCCGCATCAGTCCAGGTCACCGCGCCCGATCGCGCCCCAGGAACGTTAGTGAGAGCGGCTACTCCCTGAGTTCCGTATATTCCCGATTCGCCTGCGACGTTCACTCCGCTCATCCACGTCCATTCCCCAGATCCATAACTCCACAGGTCGTTCAAAAGACCGGAGTGCCCGTCTGCGTCGTAGCCGTAACCACCGAAAAGCCAGAAAGTCCCAGCCTTATCGACCCAACCAGCGGCTTGCTGCCGACCTCCAGGGACTTGATCCGCGTCAGGCACTCCCACGTTCCCATACGTGCCCCATTGATTGGCAATATTAGCGCCATTCTTCCAGGCCCACTCGTTGGCGGCGGCAGGTGGAGGGGTGGGGGCACTGTTCCCGCCGCACGCCGAAAAAGCGAGCGTCATTGCCACCATGACCAACATAAACAAGCGTGACTTCATCTATCCCCCATCATTCGACGCTTCCGGTCTGCACTCGGAGACTCGCCAGTTTCGAGCGCATTATAGTTCGTGCGAAGAGCTTACGGAGTCGAATCAGCAAGTCTTAACAAACCCTTAATAAACCAGCCTGGCTCGATTCGAGCACTTTACGTTTTCTTGAACTCCTGTCGAGGCACAGCTAGGGGCAAATTTCCTGTAAGATTTCCTCCGACCCATGCCCGCCTTCTACCAGCGATTTCAGGAATCGGCTCGGAAGTTTCCCGACAACATCGCCCTCGAGATTCAGCGGCAGCAGACAGTGGAGCGCGTCACCTTCGCTGAACTGACGCAGATGTCAGAGAGCGTCGCCAATTGGCTCTCGACGCGGGTTCCTCGGGATGCGCGAGTAGCGATTCTCGCCTCCAACCATCCTCGGTGGGTCGCGGCGTACTTGGGAATTATCGCCGCCGGCAGAACGGCGGTGCCGCTCGACACGGCTTTCCACGCTGACCAGGTAAAGAAGTTATTGAGCGATAGCGGCGCTTCCCTGCTGTTCTGTGATGTGAAGCATCTTCCGGTCGCAGCGCAGGCGGTCGACGGACTCAGCATCGATCTGGTGATGACTTCCGCCGCAGGCGAACAAAAAGCCACTCCAACAAACAGTAACGCGCCCCACGTTGCCACCGATCTCGATTCCATCTTCGCTGCTGGTCCGGCTGCCTTTCAGCCTGTTGTCCCCAATGAGGATGACCTAGCGGCGCTGCTCTATACCTCGGGCACCACTGCTGATCCCAAAGGAGTCATGCTCACCCATGCCAACCTCGTCGGCGAGGCGAATTCAGTGCTCACGGTGATCAAGATTGACTCTTCTGACGCTCTGCTGGGAATTCTCCC
>Ga0210391_10003118_pt1 | contig 14105 bp, 7 predicted proteins | sample IncBWC12OmetaG_FD_160573 | JGI IMG/M metagenome (GOLD analysis project Ga0210391, IMG submission 160573) | Forest soil microbial communities from Barre Woods Harvard Forest LTER site, Petersham, Massachusetts, United States - Inc-BW-C-12-O ... | reverse complement strand
TGGAGTATTCGCATATAACAGCGCCGTGGCGAACTTCGGCGGCGTTCATATCACCAATGTGTACGAGAACCGCACCATCGTTGAGCAAAACACGATTGTGAACGTCGACCACGTAAGCTTCAACGGCGGCATTGGCATTCAGGTGCATGCGTCGGCCGTGGAGATGCAGGCGGCCAATGAGCGCCACTTCGAGGCAACCGCGGACCAGGTGCAGCATGAACACTTTGCCGCACAGGATCGCGCGCAGCTGGCGTCGGTGAATCAAGGACGTCCGGCGACCATGGCGAGCGCGAATGTAAACGCGTATCACCAGGTGGCACAACAGCACGCGCAATCGCAACCCATCTCGGCGGCCGATCGCTCGGTGGGGCGGAACTACAATCCCAATACTCGCGAGGCGAATCAGGACCAGCGCATCGCCAACGGCCTGCGCAGCGGACAGATGACTTCCGGCGAGGCGGCTCGCTCTGAGCGGACGCAATCCAACATTGACCAGCAGGTGCATGACGATCGCGAGGCTAACGGTGGCAAACTCACGGGTGCGGAGCGTCAACAGATCAACGGCGAGCAAAATGCCGCAAGCCGCCAGATCTACGACGAAAAGCACAATGCGAATACCGTGAAGCCGAACGAAGTCGACGATCGGGAAGCCAACCAGCAGCAGCGTACGGCCGAAGGTCTGCGCAGCGGCCAGATGACTTCCGGGGAAGCGGCCCGCACCAACGAGAACCAGGCCAAGGTTGCGCAGCAGGTGCACGACGAGCGCAACGCCAACGGCGGGGCCTTGACCAAAGCACAGAAGCAGCAGGCCAACAAGGAAGAAAACAAAAACAGCAAGCAGATCTACAAAGAGAAACATAACGACAACAAGACGAAACCTGCCAAAGAGCGCGACTAGTACTCCTGAGCAGGAGCGATCGATAAATGGAACGGCCGCGTCATCAGGCGGCCGTTCCATTTTGTGCTTACTTTGTACTTGCGAGTCCTCGATATCGAGCCAATATCGCGGAAATAAATTTAGTTGACTAATCGGGCGTGAGGAGGCATTAGTACTTGCAAGGAGACAACCATGGCAGGCGCACGGAATAGCCTCGGAGCCGAGTCGTTGATCAAACCGTTTCTTCCGGATCGAAGGAGCTTTCTGAAAGGGTCAGCCGCTCTCACAGCCGGATTCTCAACTTTATTGGGAGCGCTCTCGCTTCCCGAAACCGCGCACGCTGATGATTCGAGTCTCAACCTGCTCGGGCCGCGACCAGGATACAGTCCGCAAGTGGGAACGTTCGTTTCTCTGCTCACTTGGATGCGCGACGCCAACGGTGTAATCGCTGCAACCAAGGGGCTGACACAGGCCGACCTCGATTACCTGATTGACCCCAGGGCCAACACGATCGGCGCCTTGATGCTGCATCTTGCTGCTACCGAGACCTATTACCAGCTCAATACGTTCGAAGGCAGGAAGTGGGACAGCTGGCCTGATTCCGTGAAGCAACAGTGGGACGCGGCTATGAATTTGGGCGATGCCGGAAGGAAAACTATCAAGGGCCACGACCGCGACTACTACTTGAATATTCTGCATGAGGCTCGTGCGAAGACGCTGGCGGATTTCAGCAAGCACGACGACACTTGGTTTCTGGCGGCAGACAAAGACTGGCCGTGGGGGCCGACCAACAACTACTGCAAGTGGTTCCACGTCTGCGAGCATGAGGCGCATCACAGCGGGCAAATCGCATTCTTGAGGAAGCGGCTACCGGGCGCCAAGCCTGACGCAGACTAAGCGCATCCTTTCATCGTGTCGGGTGGACAGCCTCAGAAGCTGGAAACTCCCACTCGAGTCGAAGCCAGGCTTGAGTGGGCCACCGTCCAATCTCTCGTGGCCTGAACACCGCCTTCTGCACTGCCCGTTATTGGACACCTGGGTTCGGCAACGGACAATCCGGGCTGAGCACGAGGCAGTGAAGTTGCTGCTAACGTATCGTGTTTCTAACACTCTAACGCTGTGGAACCGTTGGTGGATGGGTTGCTTGGTGGAAGAGTGTGATGGATATTGCCCGCCCAGAATTTAAGGTCCAGAAGCGCCGCCGCCAGGCGGTGATGATCGTTATTGTTGTGCTCGTCGTTGTCGCGTTGGCCTTGGGAGTTTCACGCTTGAAACCCGCGGCCCCTTCGGTCGAGCGCGGAACTGTGTACACCGACATCGTGAAGCGAGGATCGATGCTGCGGCAGGTCCACGGATTGGGTTCTCTCATTCCGAGCCAGGAGTCAGTGCGGCAGATCCCGGCTGAGACGGAAGCCACGGTCGTGCGGATTCGAATGCTGCCGGGATCGCAAGTGAAGGCCGACAGCATTTTGGTCGAAATGAGCAACTCGCAGGTCGAGCAGGCAGCGATGGACGCGCAACTCCAATTGAAAGCGGCCGAGGCTGAGTACCAGAGTCAGAGGGTGACGCTCGAAAGCAATCTGATGAACGAGAAGGCCGGCGCGGCTACGGTGAACGCGGACTACAGCCAGGCGAAGCGGCAGGCCGATACCGATAAAGCGTTGTTTGACCTGGGCGTGATTTCCGGGTTGGCCTATAAGGCTTCGAAAGGGAAGTCCGACGAACTCACCACACGAAATGATCTGGAAACGCAGCGGCTGGAGATCGGCCAGAAGGCGATTGAATCTCAGCTGGCGGAACAGCAGGCGAAAGTCGACCAGATGCGGGTGCTGGCGGAGTTGAAGAAGAAGCAACTCGATGCGCTGCAGGTGCGGGCCGGAATCGACGGAATTTTGGTCGATCTGCCGCTGCAGGTAGGCCAGCACGTTCAGCCCGGAACGATGCTGGCGAAAGTGGTGCAGCCGAATCACCTGATGGCGGAGTTGAAGATTTCGGAAACGCAAGCCCGCGATGTGCAGCCGGGCGAACCGGCAGCGGTCGACACGCACAATGGAATCATCAGCGGCAGCGTGATGCGAGTCGATCCTGCGGTGCAGAACGGAACCGTCACGGTAGACGTGAAACTTACCGGCGAGCTTCCCAAGGGAGCGCGGCCCGATCTGAGCGTAGATGGGACGATCGATCTGGAGCGTCTGGAAGATGTTCTGTACGTAGGACGGCCAGCATTCGGGCAGGAAAACAGCACGATCAGCCTGTTCAAGCTGGACTCGACCGGCAGAGAAGCCGAGCGCGTTCCGGTGAAGGTGGGCCGAGAATCAGTGAACTCGATTCAGGTGATTGAGGGCATTCACGAGGGCGACACCGTGATTCTTTCCGACATGTCGCGCTGGGATAAGACCGACCGCATCCGGCTCGAGTAACGCGGTCAACCAAAACAACCTCAACCAAACGACGTTAGTCGAACGAAGTTAAACATCGGGACACGACGCAAAATCAATCCGAGGCGAACCGAATATGACGGAAACAAAACAGGCGCTGATCCAGATTCAGGATATGACGAAGGTTTTTTACACCGACGAGATCGAGACACACGCGCTCTCTGGCGTGCACCTTTCCATCAGCCAGGGCGAGTATGTGGCGATGTCTGGGCCGTCGGGCTGCGGCAAATCGACGTTGCTGTCGATCATTGGTTTGCTCGATACGCCGACCGGCGGGAGCTACTCGTTGAACGGGAAGCCGGTGGAGAACCTGGACTTTGCTGAGCGCTCGCGCATTCGCAATCAGGAAATCGGATTCATTTTTCAGAGTTTTAATTTGATCGGCGACCTCACTGTGTACGAGAACGTGGAATTGCCGCTCACCTATCGCCAGAGAATGCCGGCTGCCGATCGGAAGAAGCGAGTCATGGAGGCGCTGGAACGCGTCGGGATGGCGCACCGCGTACGGCATTATCCTTCGCAGCTGTCCGGTGGTCAGCAGCAGCGCGTGGCGGTCGCGCGCGCGCTGGGAGGCAAACCGTCCATTCTGCTGGCGGACGAGCCAACCGGAAACCTGGATTCACGCAACGGCGAAGCCGTGATGGAGTTGCTGCAGAACCTGCACCGCGAGGGCGCGACTATCTGCATGGTGACGCACGATCCGCGCTTCGCCAAACACGCCCAGCGCGAAGTTCATCTGTTCGACGGCAAGGTCGTGGCGGAAGAAGAGCTGAAAAAGCTGATGGCGGACGTGCACGCATGAACGGCGTGGTTCAAGACCTGCGGTACGCCCTAAGGCATCTGCGTAAGAGCCCAGGGTTCACCGTGGTCGCCATACTGACCTTGGCGCTTGGCACCGGCGCCAATACCGCAATCTTCAGCGTAGTCGAAAATGTGATCTTGCGGCCTTTGCCTTTTGGAGCGCCTGATCGTTTGGTGTGGCTGAACGGCAAGTTTCCATTAAGCGATGAGGGCGCAGTGTCCCCCCCTGATTTTAGAGATTACCGCGCGGACAATCGCACCTTTGACCGGATCGCTGCCATGGGATATTCGGCTGGCCCATCCAATCTTTCCGGCGACAAGCCTGAGCAGGTGCTAACCACAATCGCTTCCGCCAGCTTCTTCGAAACTCTTGGTATCCGGCCGTTATTGGGACGTGACTTTCTTCCGTCGGATGAGCAAGTGACCCTGCCGCAGGTAGCGATACTTGGTAATGGACTGTGGAAGCGCAGTTTTGGCGGCGATCCCAGCGTGCTCGGACGCGTTGTGAGGATGGATGGCCAGAGCCTGACCGTGGTGGGCGTTTTGCCGACGGATTTTCCTCTGCTTAGCGAAGCCCAGATGTGGCTACCGACGCCGTTCTTGAATCCGGGTATGAACTGGCGCTTGGGGCACTCTTTGAAAGCCATTGGACGCCTCAAGGCTGGCGTGACGCTTGACCAATCTCGGGCAGACCTGGATGCGATTGCCGCGCGACTTTCGCGACAGTATCCGGAGACGAATCAAGGTTGGTCTCTGCGCCAGCGGCCGCTGCGGGATGTGCTGGTGGGATCAGTGCGTCCTGCGCTCCTGCTCATGTGGGGTGCGGTCGCTCTTTTGCTTCTTATCGCGTGCGTCAACGTCGCCAATTTGCTATTGGCGCGGTCGCTGGCACGCCAAAAGGAGTTTTCTCTGCGATCGGCGCTGGGCGCAAGCCGGGGCCGCATGATACGGCAGATGCTAACGGAGAGCGTCTTGCTCGCCAGCGCGGGAAGTGCGTTAGGGGTGCTGGCGGCAAGCGGGGGCATTCAGGTGTTGCGCGCGGTGGGACCATCGAATCTTCCTCGGCTTAGTGAAGTGCACATCAATGCGTCGGTGTTGCTTTTCACGATGTGCGTTTCATTGCTAACAGGAGTTGGGTTCGGACTGGTTCCCGCCTGGCGGCTTTCTGGATCTGGATTTGCCGAAGGGCTAAGAGAGTTCGGTCGAACTTCAGCGTCTCATACGCATAAACGACTGAGCCGTGCATTGGTGATGGGCGAAATCGCTGTATCGCTGACACTGCTGATCGGCGCGGGATTGCTTCTGAAAAGCTTCTGGCGGCTCATTCATGTGAGTCCGGGCTTTCAGACGGAGCACGTGATAACGGCCCGCCTGAGCCTGAACGATCCGGCATATGGACGGTATGGCGATCCGACGCGCCGCGCAAAATTCTGGGGGCAGTTTGAAGAACAGCTCAAGTCTCTTCCCGGAGTCGAGGCCGTCGGAGCGACCTCGAACTTGCCGCTGGGCGGTGAGAATCTGGATAACCCCTTCCATATTCCTGGCCGCAGCTACGGTCCAAGCGAGTTCGATGACGCGCAATTCCGCCAGATAACGCCCGGCTATTTTTCAGCCATGAGTATCCCTCTCATCGCAGGCCGATGGTTCGAGGCGCGGGATTCCGAAGATGCTCCGGGAGTGTTAATCGTAAATCGAGCCTTCGCGCGGCATTTCTTCAATGACGAGAACGTGATTGGCAAGCGCCTCGAGTTGATGGGCGATCCGAAATCGGCGCGCGAGATCGTGGGCGTTGTCGGAAATATCAACCACAGCGCTCTGAGTGATCCACAAGAGCCGGAAATGTACGTTCCTTACGCGCAAATTGCGTTTCCAAGCATGAACTTAGTAGTGCGCGCCACAGCCGATCCCGTCAGTCTGGCTGCAGCCTTGCGGGCAAGCGTAAGCGCGACTGATAAGGACGTAACGCTTTCGAGCCTGAGGTCGATGGACGATGTCCGAGATGCTTCCGTGGCGCAGCCGCGTTTTTCGTCCCAACTGCTTGGCCTATTCGCAGCGCTGGCGCTCGTGCTGGCGGCAGTCGGACTCTACGGCCTGATGGCTTATTCCGTGACCCAGCGCAGGAACGAAATTGGCATCCGCATGGCGTTGGGCGCGACGCGAGAGAGCATTTTGCGGCTCGTGCTCAGGCAAGGGTCACTGCTCGCTCTGGCGGGCATCGGCCTGGGATTGGTCGCGTCGACTCTGGTAACGCGTCTTCTATCAAGTCTGCTTTTCGACGTGAGCCCGGGCGATCCCATGACATTTCTGACGGTGGCGTCACTGCTGGTCGGTGTTGCTCTTTTGGCGACCTACATCCCGGCAAGGCGGGCGACGAAAGTCGATCCCATGGTGGCGCTGCGCTACGAGTAAGGATGGGAACGAACATGACTGGACTCATTCAGGATTTTCGCTACGCGCTGCGGCAACTACGGAAAAACCCCGTGTTCACCGTCGTCGTAATGGCTACCCTGGGGCTGGGAATTGGGGCGACCACAGCGATCTTCTCGGTCGTCAACGCGGTTCTGCTGGCACCTCTGCCGTATCGGGCTGTCGATCGCTTGATGATGGTCTGGGGCAGGAATCCTTCGCGGGGCGACCAGCAGTTTCTTGTCTCCGCGGGAGACTTCACGGATTGGAAACAGAAAAACGATGTGTTCGAAGACCTCGCTCCTTCCTATGACAACGAAGTGACCCTCACGGGCGCGGGAGAGCCGAAGATGGTTCTCGGTTATGCGATTTCTCCCAGCTACTTCCGCATACTCGACGTTGCTCCGAAGGTGGGACGCACGTTTACTGACGAAGAGGCCCAGACGAAAGCTGACGTGGTCGTGCTGAGCGACAAAATGTGGCGCACTACGTTCCATGGAGATCCTCAGATCCTGGGCAAATCGATCACCCTCGATGCCAAGTCTTACGCTGTGATTGGCGTGATGCCGCCTGCATTCGATTTTCCTCCGCAGACCGAGCTGTGGATGCCTCTTTCAATTGCTCCTGCGACCTCCGGCGACTATGAACATCGCTACATTCGGGTAATCGGACGTCTTAAATCGGGCATCTCCGTCGCAGAGGCACAGGTTCGGATGACTGCGCTGGAACGCCAGGTTGCGACGCAGCATCCCGAGACCGATACGGGCAATGAGACGTGGGTCCAGCCGCTGCGGCAGCAATTGGTTGGCGACATACGCACGCCACTTCTTGCGTTGTTGGGCGCGGTCGGGCTGGTGCTGTTTATCGCTTGCGTGAATATTGCCAGCCTGTTGCTGGCGCGCGCGGCGAGCCGGCGCGTTGAGGTCTCGGTGCGAGTGGCGATCGGCGCCAGCCGACTCCGGCTTCTGCGACAGTTTCTGAGCGAGAGTCTTCTGCTTTCATTTCTGGGTGGGGCAGTCGGAGTGGTGCTCGCCCTGTGGTGCACTCGCTTCCTGCTTGCCATTTTTCCCAAAGGCGTGGCCAACCTGAGCATTCCCAGAGTGGAAGCCATTCCAATCAACGGTCCGGTGCTTTGGTTTGCGTTGGGAATCACAGTGTTCACCGGATTGCTTTTCGGCGCGATCCCTACCCTGCAATCGTCCGGGGTAAGCGGCAATGACGCACTCAAGGAATCCGGTCGCGGCTTGACGTCGACTCCAAAGTCCGCACGATTGCGGCGCAGCCTGATCTCAGCGGAAGTAGCTCTGTCGCTGATATTGATCACTGGTGCCATCCTGATGGTGGAAAGCTTCCGGCATGTCTATCGCGTGGATCTTGGATTTCGCCCCGATAAAGTGGTCGGGCTCGAAGTTTTCCTGGCTCCGAATCGATATCCGCGGGATCAGGCGCAGAAGCAGATCAGTTTTGTGAACAATGTTCTCAGCCGGCTGAACAGCTTGCCTGGTGTTGAGTCTGCCGCTGCCGCGAACTACCTTCCGCTTACCGGATTCTGGGGGACCAGAGACTTCACCATCGAGGGTCAGACGTTGGGAAAAGATGCGGTGAAGCCGCACGCCGACAATCGTCTGGTGACGTCCACTTATTTCTCGACCATGGGAATTCGATTGCTGGGCGGGCGCCAGTTTACGGAGTCGGATCGCCCCGGCAGCGAGAAAGTGGCGATCGTCAATATGACTCTGGCGAACCGCTACTTCGGCGCCGAAAATGCCATCGGCAAAATCTTCGTGGTGGGCGATTCTGGGCAGGAGGAACGCTGGCGGATCGTTGGGCTGGTTTCTGACGTGAAGGCCTTCGGCCCGGAGGAAGCGGCGCACGCGGATCTCTATCGTCCGCTGGAGCAGTCTTCGTCCGCGCTGCTTGGATTTGCCGTGCGCACGACCGGCGACCCATCCGCATTGCTGAAGCCAGCCGAGCAGGCGCTCTGGGAAGTGGATAAAGATCAGCCGGTCTTTGACGCCATGCCCATGGCGTTGCTGGCCGCGCAGTCGATGACCTTGCGGCGCGTCAGCACAATTTTGCTGGGAAGTTTTGCAGTGCTCGCATTGGTTCTTGCGGCCATTGGCTTGTATGGGGTGACCGCATACTCGGTGGTGCAACGCATTCACGAGATCGGGCTGCGGATGGCTTTGGGCGCGCGGCGTACCGACATTCTGCGGCTCGTGATCGCGCAGGCCATGCGGTTAGTGCTCATTGGTGAAGTCACGGGGTTGACGGCGACCCTCTTGTTGACGCGCTTGGCGTCTGACCTGCTCTATGGCGTGAGTCCGAGCGATCCGTGGATTGTGATGGCAGCGGTAACCGTACTGACGCTGGTGGCATTGGGGGCGTCCTACGTTCCCGCCAGCCGAGCGGCGAAAGTCGATCCGATGGTCGCATTGAGATACGAGTAAGCAGGAACAAACATGACTGGACTCATTCAGGATTTTCGCTACGCGCTGCGCCAACTGCGCAAGAATCCGGGTTTTGCCGGCACAGCTGTAGGCGTGCTGACTCTGGGAATTGCTGCCGTCGCATCCATTCTTGCTTTTGTCGATGCTGCCCTGATCAAGCCGCTGCCTTACGCCAACCCTAACCGCCTGGTGTTTGTAACCGAGAGTGTTCCGATGATTCCGATCGCGGACCTCTCGTATCCCGACTATCTCGACTGGAAGAAGCTCAACAAGGTATTCAGTTCTCTGGATGTTTATGACGGGACCGGATATCTACTGCGCACTCCGGCAGGTACCGAGCCGGTGCCCGGAGTTCGAGTGAGTGACGGTTTTCTCCGCACTTTAGGTGTTTCTCCTGTGTTGGGGCGCGATTTTTATCCGGGCGAGGATTTGCCGGCGGCGCCGAAGACGGTGATTCTGACCTTCTCCACGTGGCAGAAACGGTTTGGTGGAAGGAAGGATGTGATTGGAGAGACCATTTCTCTGAGTGGAACTCCTCACACGATCGTGGGTGTGCTGCCGGCGGATTTTCAGTTCGCGCTTGCCGGAAGTGGTGAGTTTTGGACCACGCTCCACGGTTCTAACTCATGCTACCTCTCGCGAGGCTGTCATAGCCTGCAGGGGATCGGACGGCTCACGGATGGCGTCTCGGTCAAGACGGCGCTGGCCGACATGAAGGCGATTGCGGGTCAACTGGAGCTGCAGTATCCCAGGACCAATCGCGGTCAGGGTGCGGCCGTAGTGCCGCTGTCGGAATTCATTGTTAAAGATATCCGTCCCATACTGCTTGTGTTGCTGGGCGGAGCGGGGCTGCTGCTGGTCATCGCGTGCGTCAACGTATCCAGCTTGCTGTTGGTTCGTTCTGAGAGCCGCCGGCGTGAGATTGCGGTGCGCGGAGCGCTGGGAGCGTCCCGGATACGGCTGATGCGCCAATTCATGACCGAGGGATTGGTTTTGATGGCGGCGGGCAGCTTGCTCGGTCTAGCCGCTGCGAGTGGAGCGATGCAGATCCTCATACACCTTATCTCGAAGGACATGATGACGAGCATGCCGTACCTGGCTGGTCTTGGATTGAATTTTCACGTGCTGGTGTTTGCAGCCATCATCTCTATATTGGCGGCGGGCCTGTTTTCTCTGGCGCCGATTCTGCGCCTGCCGCTGACCAAAATGCGAGAAGGCCTGAACGAGGGCGGCCGCGGTTACGCGGGAACATTGTGGCGGCGCTTTGGCGCCAACCTGGTCGTCGTCGAGTTGGCGATTGCAGTTGTGTTGCTGGTGAGTGCGGGGCTTCTGGGCAAGAGCTTCTATCGCTTGCTTCATGTAGATATTGGATTCCAGCCCGATCATCTGGCCACGGTGCAAGTTGCCTTATCGGATGTGAGCTACCCAAAGGACGAGCAAGTCGTTGCGGTGCAGAAGCAGATCCTCAGCCGCGTTTCGAGTTTGCCAGGAGTTGAGTCAGCGGGTATTTCCAGCGTGTTGCCCGTCAGCTTTAACGGCAACACCACCTGGATCCGCTTTGTGGGCCGTCCGTATAACGGGGAACACAATGAAGTGAATGAACGGGATGTGAGTTCCGCATTCTTCTCCACGATTCGGGCAAAGCTCTTGCGCGGCCGTTACTTTACAGAAGCCGATGACATGTCGAAGCCTCCCGTTGTCATCATCAATCAGACTCTGGCCAGGAAGTATTTTCCCGGGGAAGATCCAATCGGCAAGAGAATCGGCAACATCGAGTTGGAGCCGAAGTCGATCACGGAGATTGTCGGTATTGTGGAAGACTTGAAGGACGGTGCGCTGGATTCCGAGACCTGGCCTGCCGTCTACTATCCATTCAACCAGAATAGTGACACATATTTCTCTCTGGTCGCGCGCACGTCGCAGGCCGAGGCGTCACTGTTACCCGCGCTGATCGCATCCATTCATCAGATCGATCCCGGCATTGGTGCGATGAACGAAGCCACGATGACCGGCAGAATCAACCAATCGCCGACCGCGTATCTTCACCGTTCCTCTGCATGGCTGGTGGGGGGCTTCGCAGTCATGGCGTTGTTGCTGGGTGTGGTTGGTTTGTATGGCGTGATCGCGTACTCGGTAAGCCAGCGGACCCGGGAAATCGGTGTCCGCATCGCGCTCGGTGCGCAACGTCGTTCGGTGTATGAACTCATCTTGAAGCAGGCGGTGTGGCTGGTAGTGGCGGGAGTTGCCATGGGACTGGTGTGCTCGATCGGTGCCGCAACCCTGATTCGCGGCCTGCTCTTCAGAGTGGAATCCTGGGACGCTTCCACGCTGGCGGCTGTTTCCGGCGTGCTCGTAATTTCGGCGCTATGCGCCAGTTACATTCCCGCCCGCCGTGCGGCGAAAGTCGATCCCATGGTCGCGTTGAGATACGAATAGGAGGACTCAAACGATGAACGGCCTGCTCCAGGATTTTCGCTACGCTCTGCGCCAACTGCGGAAGGCGCAGGGTTTCACCGCGATCGCGGTGGTTACTCTGGCGCTCGGAATCGGAGCGAATACGACTGTCTTCAGCACGATCAACGCGATGATGATCCGGCCGTTTCCGTTCCCGCACCTCGATCGGATGGTCACGGTCTGGGAAACCATTAATACGTACGATCACTTGAGCCCGGCGCCCGCGAATTTTCATGATTGGAGTGAACAGAGCACACAGTTCGAAGAACTGGCGGCTGTCCGCGGCTTCGATGCAAATTTGACTGGTGGAAATCTGGCGCAGCATGTCGAAGGTTCACAGGTTAGCTCGGATTTTTTTTCTTTGCTCGAGATGCCGTCGCGACTGGGCCGTTATATTGGCCCGGCCGACTTCCAGCGCGGCGTCGCGCCGGTGGCCGTGATCAGCTACGGATTCTGGCAGCAATACTTGGGGGCCGATCCCGGTCTCGTCGGCAAACAATTGCTGTTGAATGGCAAGTCGTTCACCGTGATCGGCATTGCGTCGCACGATCTTGATTTTCCGACCGGATCAAAAATCTGGACCCCGCTCGACCTGACCGGCGCCGCCGGGGAAGACCGCGACAATCACTATCATCTGACCGTGTTTGGCCGCCTGAAGAATGGCGTGTCCATATCTCAGGCCCAAGCTAACCTGGCCACGATTGCCACGAGCCTTGCCCAACGGTTTCCTAAAACCAACACTGGCCACGGGATCAACGTCCGATGCACGGTAGAGGATCTCAACAGTGATTCGCCGCAGTTTCTTATGCTGCTGGCGGGCGCGGCTCTCTTTGTGCTGATGCTGGCGTGCGCGAATGTGGCGAATCTCCAGTTGGCGCGCAGTTCCGGGCGTCAGAGGGAAATCGCCTTGCGGGCTGCGCTGGGGGCGAGCCATTGGCAAGTTGGACGGCAGTTGTTGGTGGAAAGCCTTTTACTCGCTCTCCTCGGCAGCATCGGAGCGATCGTTTTGTCGGCATGGGGAAACAACCTCATGACCCGCAGTATTCCGCCTTTTATCCTGGAGCATATTGCTGGACTGCAACATTTGCAGATCGACTCACGAGTGTTTCTGTTCACCCTCCTTGTGGCCGTGGCAACTGGAGTGCTTGCCGGGGTTGCGCCGGTTTGGCATTTTTCCCGGCCGAATGTGAATGAGACGCTGAAAGAAGGCGCCCGTGGCGGCACTGCGACTGCTGGCCGCAAACGCTTCCGCACTTTGCTGGTCACCTGCGAAATCGCCTTGGCGCTGGTTCTGCTCGTAGGCGCAGGTTTGATGGTGAAAGGATTTCGCGCCCTGATCACTCACGACATGGGATTTGATCGCAGCCACGTCCTCACATTTCACACGGTGTTGAGCGAAGAGAAGTATCACGATAAAGATCGCATTCGCGGCTACTACGAGCAAGCTCTGCGGGGTATTCGGGCGCTGCCCGGTGTGGAGTCTGCAGCCTGTTTGACCAGCGTGCCCTCAGGATGGACCTGGAACTGGACGGAGTTCAATGCGGAGGGCGCGCCGCGCGCCACAGACGGAGAGAAGCCATTCGCTATTTCGCAAATCGTCACTCCAGAATTTTTCTCCACGTTGCGTGTTCCTCTGCAACAAGGGCGGCTTATCTCCGATCAGGACACTTCCGGTGCTCAGCCGGTAGCGGTCGTCAGTGAGTCGATGGCGCGGCAGGCCTGGCGCGGCCAGAATCCGCTAGGGAAGCGCGTTCGGCTGGGCCGGCCAGAAGACGGTCAGCCGTTTCGCACAATCGTGGGGGTCGTCGGCGATGTTAAGCCGAATGCGATGGATCATGATCCCTCGCCGACGGCGTACGTGCCACTCGCGCAGCAGCCTGAATCGGCTTCTGCCTTCGTGGTGCGGACCTCCGGTGATCCCTTGACTTTGGCCAGTTTGGTGAGCAAACAAATACTCAGTCTGGATCCCGACCAGCCCGCCTATGACCTTCGGAGTGTGGATCAGGTGGTTTCCGACGGCCTCAGCGGCATCGAACTCGCCTCGCGCATGATGCTGACCTTCGCGCTCTGTGCTCTTCTGTTGGCGGCTGCTGGAATTTTTGCGGTCACGGCGTATTCGGTAACCCAGCGCACTCATGAAATCGGAGTGCGCGTGGCGCTGGGGGCGCGGCGTTTCGACGTGCTGAGGCTCGTAGTGGGCGGAGCCATGAAGACAGCCGCGATTGGCCTGGGCATCGGACTGGCTCTCGCTGTGCTCTTAACCCGCGCCGTTTCGAGCGCACTCTTTGGGGTCGTTCAATTCGACACGATCACGATCGCGCTGCTGACACTGGCGCTTGCGTCGGTGGCAGCGGTGGCCGCCTACGTTCCAGCACTGCGGGCCGCAAGAGTCGATCCGATGGTTGCGTTGAGATACGAATAGGAGCCTATGAGAACCCTACGGCAGAACGCTCGCTACAGCATTCGCTTGCTGCGAAAGAACCCTGGCTTCACGCTGATTGCGGCAATTACGCTGGCGCTCGGGATCGGGGCGAACACCGCAATCTTCAGCGTGATTTATGCCGTTCTGTTGGCTCCGATGCCGTATCCCAGTCCTGACCAGTTGGTGATGGTGTGGTCGAAAATTCGGGACAATAGGAACTCGGTTGCGGCCGGCGATTATTTGGATTGGAAGCGGCA
>Ga0210391_10003117_pt1 | contig 14108 bp, 13 predicted proteins | sample IncBWC12OmetaG_FD_160573 | JGI IMG/M metagenome (GOLD analysis project Ga0210391, IMG submission 160573) | Forest soil microbial communities from Barre Woods Harvard Forest LTER site, Petersham, Massachusetts, United States - Inc-BW-C-12-O ... | reverse complement strand
AAGCTTTCCGAACGCGGTTGAAGCGCCGCGCCGCGAATGGTTCATCGCGGACACCCAGCCGACTTCGTCGATGAGCGGCCTCGATGACGCCAATCCGCAGATCCTTTCGCCCGCCGCGGGTACAATCATCGCGCTCGATCCCGACATTCCCGCGGAGGCGCAGCGAGTTGTCTTCGAGGCCAGCGCGGGCGCGCGCGGATCGTATTGGATTCTCGACGGACACGAGCTCGCCTCGGTCCGAGGTGCGTTGCTCTGGACTCCGTCGGCGGGCGCGCACTCTCTCTCCATAGTTCGCGCGTCGAAGCACGCTGCACAGACGATCGAGTTTGTGGTTCGCGGCTCGAAGAGAAGCTCTCTTACTGAAGATGATGATCGGAAGCTCGATCAGCAGATACAATGACCGAGCGTGATACGCGCGGCAGCGAAGCAGTGAAACAATGATCTTACTCACAGGCGGCGCAGGCTTTATCGGCAGCAATTTGCTGGGCGCGCTGAACGCCAAAGGCGTCACCGATGTTTTGGTAGTCGATCGCGTCGGCGACAGCTCCCGCAACCTGAAGGATCTGCGGTTCTCGGACGTCCTGCGGCCCGAAGAATTTGCGCGCGCAATCGAGCGAGGGATTCTTCCGAACCGTATCGAAGCGATCTTTCATCAAGGCGCATGCGCCGACACCACCTGCACCGATGGCCGCTACATGATCGAGAACAATTTCACATTTTCGAAATTGATTTTGCAGTTCGCTCTCGCCAACAAGATTCCATTGGTGTACGCGTCGAGCGCCGCGGTCTATGGCTCGTCGAGCGCATTCGCGCCGTCGCGCGAGAACGAACGCCCGCTCAACTTGTACGGCTTGTCCAAACTCGCCTTCGACAACCACGTCCGCAGCATTGCCGCCAGATCGGAGAGTACGGTCGCCGGTCTCCGATATTTCAACGTGTACGGTCCGCGCGAGTCGCACAAAGGCAAGATGGCGTCGATGGTGTATCAGCTGTATCGACAGTTGAAGTCGAGTGGGCGCGCGCGGCTGTTCAAGGGCACCAGCGGATATGCCGATGGCGAGCAGCGGCGCGATTTCGTTTTTGTCGGCGACGTGGTTCGCTTGAACCTGGCGCTGGCCGAAGGTTCCGTTCGCCACGGGGTCTTCAACGTCGGCACTGGTCAGGCGCGCAGCTTCAACGACGTCGCCAATATCGTCATTGCGCGGCTGGGCGCAGGTGCGATTGACTATGTACCGGTTCCCGAGAATGTGGTGGCCAAATATCAGAGCTTCACGCAGGCTGACCTTTCGGGGCTGAGGCACGCGGGCTATACGGAGAACTTCTCTTCGCTGGAAGATGGAATCGCGCAGTCGATTGATGCTTGGAATCAAGAGGGCTCCACAATCGGCGACTGACTATCTGGAGGAAGATCGAAATGGAAAATCCTCGCGACCACCGGATTGAAACAGTCGGTCAACTCCAGGTGCTGCTGGGCGAGCCGAATCCGATGACGCCGAAGAAGCTCCTCCCCGCGCTCGATGAGGCCGGCATCGACTTCATCCGGCGCTCGCCTTTTCTGGTCCTCGCGACTGCCGACGCTGACGGCAACCAGGACGCTTCGCCCAAAGGTGACGGCCCCGGCTTCGTCGCGGTCGAGGACGCGCGCTCGCTTCTGATCCCCGAGCGCAAGGGCAACCGGCTGATGTTCAGCCTGCGGAACATTCTCGCCAATCCCCAGGTCGGGATGATCTTTCTGATTCCCGGCACTGACGAGACGTTTCGTGTCAACGGCACCGCGGAGCTGAGCTGCGATCCCGACTTGCTCGTTCGGCTGAGCGCGCGGTGCGCCGGCGCTGCTGGCGATCCGCGTGACCGTCAAAGAATGCTTCTTCCACTGCGCCAAGGCTTTCATACGCTCGCAGCTGTGGAAGCCGGAAACGTGGGCGGAGCATTATAAGATCTCCTTCGGTAAAATATTGAGCGCGAAGGTTGGCGGCGGCGAGGAACTGGCGCGGCAAGTCGATCAGGCGATCGAGCAGGACTACAAGCACAACCTCTAGTACCGCGCACGCGATGCGAGTTCGCGGCAGCGTTTTCGATTCGCGGTGATTCCGCGGACGCAGCGCTCGACCAACAGTGCGATCGATCGCTGCATCATTTCGATTGCGTCGAAAATATTTGCAGCCGCCGCGCCTTCGAAGACGTTCAAGTTAAGCTCGCCGCGCTCGAGCGCAAGTCGCGTCGCTCGCTCGCAGCCCAACACCTGGAAGCAACATTGCAACATCGTCTCCGGAATCACCGGGTTGATTTTGCCTGGGAAGAATGACGATCCTTCCTGAACCGCCGGCAGAATAATTTCGCCGAAGCCTCCTTCGGGGCCGGAGGCGAGCATGCGCAAATCCTGCGCGATCTTAATCATCACTTCCGCGAGCATCGCGAGTTGCGCGGACACCGCCGCGAGGTCGTCTATATTCTGCGCCGCGTCGTAGAGATTGCGACGCAAAGTAAGCTTTTGCGCGGCGAGTTCGCTCAGCCGCTTCAGGATCGCGCGCCGATAGATAGCCGGCGCTCCGCTTCCAGAGCCGATGACCGTGCCTCCCAGGTTTATGTACGCGAGTGCTCGAATGCTCCGCGATAGTTCGCCGGCGCGGCGCTCGATCACCTCGGCGTGGGCGCCGAAGATTTCGCCGAGTGACACTCGCGCGGCATCCTGCAGGCAGGTGCGCGAGATCGTGATGACCGGCCGCATCTGCGCGGCCTTGGCGCGGAATGCGGCGACGCATTCTGCCAGCGCGCGACGCAATCCGCGCCATCGGCTCAGCACCGTCATGCGAACGGCGGTATGGCAGACGTCGGCCGTCGATTGCGAAGCGTTGACGTGCAGCTTCGGATGCACCGGTTGATAAGTTCCGCGGGCGCCGCCGAGATGCTCGCTGGCGAGATTCGCGATGACCTCGTTCACGTTCATGTTGATGGCGATACTTCCGCCGCCGGCCAGCATGTCTACTGGAAACTGCGCGAGATGTTCGCTGCGAATCAGCGCGTCGCACGCGCGTTCGATAGCGTCAAGCCGGTGCGCGTCGATTACGTGCGCGTCGTGATTGGCGCGCGCGGCGGCCTTTTTGACCGTCGCGAGCGCGCGAATGTAGTCGGGATAGTTGGCAAGGATGCGGCCGGAGAATCCCAAATTCTCGACAGCTCTGACCGTTTGTATTCCGTAGAGCGCGTCCGCCGGAACGGCGCGCTTGCCCAACAAATCTTTCTCGATGCGAGTCCCGCGCGGCGCGGCTGATCTACGCGAGGCGGCCATAGCGGGCCATCTGCAGCCCCTTGCTGCTTCGCGTCCCGGGCTTGGTGTCGTATGCGAGCAGCGCGACCAGGCGCGTAGTGCCGCCGCTGATCGGTGTCACGCGATGGATGGAGTTGCGTCCTTCGAACAGCAGCAGCGTGCCCGGATGCATCGGCACGCGCACCACGCCTTCGCCGGAACCCTCGAGCAGTCGCTGAACGCGCGGATAGTTTTCATCGGCCGCGCTGCGAATCAGCGGCACGTATTCGAAATCGCCGCCGGCCTGTGACGGTCGAAGCGCTATCGACGTGACGAAGTCGGTCTGGTCGAAATGCCAGTGCAGGCGTTCGCCTTCTCCCATCACGGCGAGATTGAGCGCGCCCATCGGATCGGCGTAGCGATAGAGGCGATCTTTTTTCAGTGCCGCCGCGATGAATTCCATCAACGGATCCCATTCGAACAACCGCCGCATCGCGGACTCGGACGGAAACTGATCGTAAGCGACAACACCTACCGAGGTCGGTTCGAAAAATTTGCGCGGATGATTCTCCGGCAGCGACGCGTCGGGCGCCGCGAGATAGGGCGTGCCGGTCACGACGCTGTGATACGCGAGCGCCGCAAGCGAATCGCCCTCTCGCACCAGCATCGCAACGGCCTCGGGCTTGAGAAATCCGGGCAGTTCACAGGCGCCGCTGCGGTCGAGCTGATCGCGGCAATGACGGGTCAATTCGCGCGTGGCGCCACAGATCAAATCGAGAATCGGATAGCGCTCGAGATCGACTAGCATCGCCGGCGCCGTGTCGTTGATGGACTTCGTCTCCATGCTCACTGAATAGCACATTGGCGGGAACTTGCTATTTCCCTAAGGCGCAGTCTTCAGGGGATGCTGGCGAAAGAAATCCAGCATCGCACTCGTCCATTCTTTCGGCCATCGCGTGTGATTGCCAAGACCGACCATTGCCCCCGTCACAGTGGCCGTTGATTTTACGGGCGCCTTCGGATCGGTGCCGCATGAGTCCGTGCATGAATTAACGCGGTCGCGGCGCTCGTCGAGCATTACGTCGTCGACCACGACTCCGGCCGCGTTCAAGTCACTCGCCATTTGCAGGCCATTGGGACAGATGCCGCCAACGTCGCAGCTGTTGCGGACATGCATCGTTCGCGCGGCCGGATTAAAGATCTGAATGTCTTTGTTGTCGGTGGAGGCAATGGCTATCGGCCGCTGCTGACAAGTATCATTGAACGCGCCGAACGGATCGGGCGCGGAGTAAACTGCGGCTGCCGCAATGTTCGGGCGATTGACCGCGTACAAAATACCCATCGCGGCGCCGTTGGACCATCCTGAGATATAAATGCGGTTCGTTTCGACCTTGCCGGTCGCGACTTCGGCCGCGATAAAATGATCGATCGTTGCTGCGTCGGCATTTTCGCGCCAGGTGGTATTTCCGATCTTCACGTCACCCGCCGGATTCAACTGGCGATACCAATTGTCCCATCCGATTCCACTGTTATCGGGATACGGATAGTAGTGAGTCGTCTTGCGCCCTTCGGGAGCCAGCACGATGTAGCCGACTTTCTTCGGATCGTCGCTGAGTGAGACTGTATTCTGCAGGTCAAGGATATTCGTCTGAGTAATCCATCCGGCGCCGAACAGTGACGGATGTAAGTATACGATCATTGGCAACTTGCTATTCGCGTTTTCGGTTTTCGGCATCCACAGGCAGGCGTAACGATCGATGCCGTCGGAGTCCTTCCAGGGACCGAGCAGCTTTCCATCGCCGCAGCTTGGCTTGGGGTCGGAAAGCACCGCGGCGGAAGGATCGCCAAACGGGCCGCATTTAGGTGGGTCGTTATCCTTAGCCGAGCCGCATGAGAATAGGCAGACGAGCATCGCGATGCAGATGGTTCGTTTCACGACGCTGTTTCCGACACTTAGACTACATTGTTTGTCTCGACATACGAAGCATGATCTGACTAATGGAGTGAGTATGCAGATCGATCACGATGAAATCATGCGGCGGGCTGCTGCAATTTCGCCGACGCTTTCTGCGCATGCTCGTGAATGCGACGCTGCCCGCAAGCTCACCGCCGAGAGCATGGCCACCGTCGTCGATGCCGGCATGTTCCGGATTCCGCAGCCGCGCCGCGTCGGTGGTTACGAGCTGAGTCTGCGGACGCTCGCCGACGCTGTGACCGGCATTTCCGAGGCGTGCCCGTCGAGCGGCTGGGTGCTGATGGTCATGGGCGCTCATCACTGGTGCATGGGTTCGTTTCCGGAAGCGGCGCAGGACGAAGTATTTGGCGACGGGCGCGACGGCCTGGTGGCGGGCACGCTGTCGTCGCAGGGAATAGCGCGCGCGGTTGAAGGCGGCGTCAGCGTCGACGGACGATGGCAGTTTTGCAGCGGAGTCGATCATGCTGACTGGGTGATCCTCGGATGCGCCGACGCCGTCTCGCACGCGCCGATTGTCCACGTCGTCGTCCCGCGCGCCGAGCTCGAAGTAGACGACACGTGGCATGTGATGGGTTTGCAGGGGACCGGCAGTAAGGACGTGCTCGCGCATGATCTTTTCGTGCCGGCGCATCGCACGATCGATACGAAGATTTTGTTTCGCGGCGCCAGTCCGCACGCTGCCAATCACGCGACGAATCTCTATCGACTCTCAGCCGAGGCGATGCTGTCGGTGTCGGTGGCGACGGCGGTACTCGGATCCGCGAAATTCGCGCTGGGCCAATTTATCGAGCGCACGAGGGAACGGCGCGTAATTCTGACTGGCGCGCGAAAATCTGAGCACGGCCCGACGCAGGTGCGGCTGTCGGAGGCCGCCGCTGAAATCCATTCGGCAGATCTGTTGCTACATGACGTACTCGGCGAATTCGATCGTTTGATGGCGACCGGCGAGCGCTTCGACAACAGTCATCGCGTGCGCGCGAAGTGGCAGGCTGCGTATTCGGTCGAGCTATGCCGCCGCGCGGTCGCGCGGATGTTCGCGGGCTCGGGCGCGCACGCCGTATATACGCCGAGCGCCCTGCAGACTGCGTTTCGGAACGTCAATGTCGGCGCACAACATGCCAGCGTCGACTTCGACAACTCCGCCGAACTCTACGGTCGGGCGCGACTCGATCTCGGATCGTGATTTCCCAACGTTTCAATTTTTATCCGCATCGAGCGCCTTTCTGATCAATGCACGCCTGAATTCGTCCTCTTCGCTCTTGATTGCATTCTCGGCCAGCTCATTTCGCTCGTTGTCCGGCAGGAGCAAACATGGACGGCAGACCCCGTGATAAGTCAGCGCCTCATCGGGATCGAAGCCAAGGAGCCGCAGCAGCATATTTCGCACTTTGGGGCTCAGCGGAAAGAGGTCGATTTTGGCCTCCATCGATGTCTTGCCACAGAGAACGCATTGCACCGAAATTCTCCCGTCCAAAGAAGCGCAGATGAGATTCGTCGGTCAGACGGTATCCGATTGATCACCGGCGTCGATACTGTTCGCGCGTTCTTCTCGCGACCATTCCATGCGTAATTTCTGCGCCACAATGGACCGTGGCGGAGAAGTTTGGTAGAAGGGGGGCGTTGGCTGGGTTTGCCCCCCTTTTCCAGCCAGCAGCGGGCTGGTGCTTCACTGCGTTGGCCCGTTTCTTTTACGGCAATTCGGTAAGACAGTTCGCGCAGAGCGCCCAGCGAGCGTGACCGCCCGCGGGCACCACCATGATTGCTGCGATCGACAGCTTCGCGTCACCGCATCGGCGGCAGATGAAGTCGTCGCCTTCGCAGCGCGCTTCGAATCCGAACTCCGCGATCGCCGCGGGATCGTCGATCAACTCGATCCGAATAAAGTTGTGAGCTTCCAAAGGATATCCCCCGTAAAACGCGAGTAGCGGACGAAGCGGACAATTCAATGCGGACTTGCTTAGTTCAGATGAGCAGGGGCTTTCGCGTTCATGGAATCGAAGAGCTTGGCAACCTGCACGACCATCTGGCGCCCCTGGCGAATGACAAATTTCTCGCGCTCCAGTCGCGCCAGATGCTCAGTCACACGAGGCCGCGACGCCCCCACCAGGTTGGCTATGTCCTTGTGGCTGAACGAGACGCGCAGGAGAGTGCCGCGAGACTCCTCGATACCAAAGTCGGCGCACAGTTCCAGCAGTGCGATCGCTATTCGCTCGTGGAGACCGAGGTTCAAGAAACTCGAGCTGCGCAGAAGTAGTCGGTACCATTGCTTCAAATCATTGCGATGGAATTGCTTGAAGGCGGACTCGGTAGAATGTCCTGTTATACCGTCGAACTCGCTCCAGCTTACGCTGCCGACGCGGCAGTCGTTGTAAGCTTCGCACTGAAAGCCCGCCTGGCTTATCGGCAGCGAGGGAAATTCAGGAATCGGTCCGGGCGCGAGCATCGCCACCGTGACGCGCTCGTTGCGCGCGTTGCGGCAGGTGATGCGCGCGATTCCTGCTAACAAAATGTGAGCATCCTGGGCGAGCGCAGCCTCGCGCAGGATCACCGAGTGTCGTTTGTAATTTGCCAGCGCGAGAGCGCCGGCCAGGAGGTGGAGTTCAGACTGAGAAAGCCACGATAGAGCCTTGAGGCGGCTCAGTCTGTCGAGATCAGTTTCACGCGAAGTATTTCTTTCATTCAAATGTGCACCCTGCGGAATCTAAAGCCTACTCTGCCGCGACCTATAGAGGAAACGAATGTTATCCGCATAACAAATCACATGTGCCGTAAAGAACTATGATAATAAGGAACGGGGAAACCTATGCTGCCGTGAGCAGCAACCCCCAGATGCGCGCTAGGGTAAGCTACTGCGCGCTTTACCGATCTCCACGCCACCGCGCGAAATATGCGCCTGCGACAGGAAGCCTTCCAGTCGGTCACGATTGACAACCAGCGTACGGCTGTTGCGCGAAATCAGATGCTTTTTCTCGAAGCTGATCAGCTGCTCAGTGATTCGCGGCCGCGAGGCGCCGACCAGTTCCGCGATATCGCGATGCCGCGTCGGCAGGGTCAGCCGGATTCCTTTTGGATCGGGGATGCCGAAGTTTTCGCTGAGTTCCAACAGGATCAAAGCGAGTCGCTCTTCGAGACTGCAGCTCATGAAATTTGCGCAACGCAGCTGAACTAAATCCCAGCGACCGAGATAGCTCTCCGCCATCCGCTTGAAGTCGACGGACGCGATGCCCAGCGATATTTCGACCAACGCTTCGAGTTCGATCGTCCCGATTCGGCATAGGGTGACGGCTTCGCAGCGAAAATTGTAACTGATGCCAGGGACGGGCGGCGGGAAGCCGGGAATCATACCGGGTGCGACCATGATCACCAGCGTGCGCTGACCCTTGCGATTGCGGCAGGTAATTCGCGCCACGCCCGCCAGCAGGATGTACGCGGAGTCCGGTGAGTGCTTCTCGTCGAAAATGATTGCGCGCTTTTCGGCCATGCTCACCGTCAGTCCGTTGGAAAGCCGGTCGAGCTGACGCCCGCTGAGCCAGGAAATATTCTTAAGGCCCCGCAGTCTACGGGTGCTGGATGCGCGAGCAGTCGCCATCCTCACAACCTATCAGACGCGCTGGCACACAAGATGAATATGGCTCGCGCTCGAAGGCTATTCGTCGCAACTTGTTATCTATGTAACCGGCTCGATGTCCCGCCGCGCGATCCAGAGCAGCAACAGCAGCGCTGGAATCGTCGCGACCGTCGTCAGCAGGAAGAACGGCACCCAGCCGAGCTTGTCGGCCAATACTCCGCCCGACGACGCGACCATCGTGCGCCCAACAGCCGCCAGCGAAGACAGGAGAGCGTATTGAGTCGCCGTGAATGCAGGCGAGCACAGGTCGGAGAGATAGGCCACCAGCGCCGTGCCGGCCATCGCGCCAGTGAAATTCTCGGCGGCGACGCATAGCGCGAGATAGTCAAGGCGATGGCCGCCCACCGCCTGCAGCACGTAAAACAAATTGCCGGCCGACTGAAGGACGCCGCAGAGAATCAGCGCGCGCATCACACCGAGCTTGGTCGCCACCACGCCGCCGACCAGCGCGCCGGCCACGGTCGCAAAGAATCCGACCAGCTTGGAAACGTACGCGATCTGGTCTAGTGAGAAACCGAGCGAGATGTACAGCGGATTCGCCATCACTCCCGCAAGCGCCTCGCCGAGCTTGTAACCGACGATGAAAATGACGATCGCGAGCCATCGCGGGCGCAGCATGAAGTCGGCGAACGGTTCGACGACTGCGGTCGCGAGCCACTCGCGGATGGCGTCCAGTCTGCCCGTCGGAGCATGAGGCTGCGCGTTCACGGGGATCGCCGGCTCGGGACCGAATATGAAAACGAGCATCCCGACGGCCAGCAGCGCGGCGACGGTCGCATAGGCGGCGAACCAGCCGAAGCGGGCCGCGATTATCAGCGCACCGGCACCGGAGACGAGCATCGCAATCCGATACCCGGTCTGAATCATTGCGGCGCCGGGCCCTTGCTGATCGGCCGTGAGGATTTCAACCCGGTACGCGTCGATGACGACGTCCTGGCTGGCGGACAGGAACGCAACCAGAATCGCCAGCGCCGCCATCCGCGCAACGTGAAGCTTCGGGTCGCAAGCACCGAGCGCGAGCGTCGCCCCGATTAGTGCGAGCTGAATCGCGAGACCCCATCCGCGCCGGCGTCCAATCGGAATCGGCGGTGGCAGGCGATCTATCAGCGGCGACCACAGAAACTTGAAGGCATACGGCGTGCCGACGAGCGCGAACGCGCCAATCGTCGCGCGGCTGACTCCAACCGAAGCGAACCATGCCGACAAGGTCGAAAACGTCAGCAGGAGCGGCAATCCGCTGGCGAAGCCCAGCGGCAGTATCAGCATCACGCGCCGGTCGGTGTACTCGGCGAGCGACCGCCGCCACCCCGTCACGCTCTTCGCCCCGCCTGTCACATCCTGAACCGCCGGCATCGTAATTTCATATCACGAACGGCCCGGGCGCATCGCTGCGGCTGGTCGCAGCTATGCAATCGCAATCGCGAGGAACGGGAACGGTGTCAGTAATCGGAAGAGTCGCTAAGGACTCGTTCGGCGAGCGCGCTACGAGGCTTGGGAGCTGCTTCGAACCATCGGCGGCGCCCAGCCTGTTCCTTGACGACGGTCGCGCATTCGAGTCGCTTGCGGGTCTCTCGGCGAAAGCCCGCCACCAGGCGCCGCATCTGCGGCATATCGAAGCCCTCGAATTTTTCGTCCATCAGCTCCGAGATTCTTTTCAAACCGTGGATGCGAATCAGTTCCTTGGCGCCTTCGGGCCCGTACATCGCCTCGGCCGATATCCGCAGCATCGAGTCCTGGTCTTTCGCCGCCAGCCATACGACGACATCGGGATAGGCAGCGAGGAACCATCGCGGGTATCCCGCGGGAGCATTCTCCCCCTGCCGGAAAGTAGCGGTCGAGCGGGTAGGCTTGCCAGGTTCAACCGGCGCTTTGACCTGCACCGAGCCCGAGACGTCGACATAGTTCGCCAGGAAGTCGGTGGGATTGATCGAATCGACCAGGAAGAAGAATCGGACGAGTTCGTTCGCGTTCAGCGCCTCGTCCAGCGTGCCTGCGTTGACCAATTGCCTCCACGTGACAGGTTTCCGCGCGCGACGACGCAACTGTACGGCTACCAGCCCCACCGGTCCGGCGGCGGCGAGTAGAACGATGCCTATTTCCTGTAATTCGGTTAGTTGCACTTTCTTTGTTCAGCCTCGCTGCAGGTGATGGCCGGGTCCCCGCCGCAACGAAGCAAACGAGATGCCGACGCAAATCGGGAACAAATCGTTGATTCAGTTGGTATTAATCGATCTACAATCTGTAGCTTGTGCTTCCAGTGTTGCAGCAATGCGACGGCGGTCGCGTATCGGTGACTCTATTTCATCCGAAGTTGACCTAATACGACTGGGCACATTTCCTTGCTACTGATTGGCACTCTGCTACGATTGCAGCCGCTATGGGCGCTTCTTCACCACCCGGAACCGGTTTCAAACCGCGGCTGACGCAGGACGAGAAAACCGCAGAGACGCGGCGCCGATTGCTCGACGCCGCGATCGCATGCCTCGTGGAGCGGGGCTACGCGAATACGACGACTTCGGAAATCGCCGAGCGCGCCGGCTTGTCGCGTGGCGCCCAGCTCTATCATTTTCCCAAGAAAGAAGAACTGCTCACCAGCGCGGTCGAGCATATGTGCGAGCTGATGTACAGCGAGGTAAAGGAGCGGATAGGCAGGCTGACGAACGTGGACGATCGGCGGGCAATGGCGATCGATTTGCTGTGGGAGATTTGCCTCGGCCGGCTGATGACAGCATGGACTGAGATCATGGTCGCCAGCCGCACCGATTCGTACCTGCGCGAGACGGTGAGCGCAGCGAGCGATCGCGCCGCCGAATTCATCAGTCAATCTTTCAAGGAACTCTTTCCCCGGCCAGAGGGAGCCGGCGATTTCTACGATGTGATACCGAATATGGTGATGATCCTGCTCCCAGGAATGGCGCTCCAGGAGCACACGCTCAACCACGAGCTTACGACAAAAATCCTGACCGCACTGAAAACCTTCAAGCTGTAGCGGCGCGTTAAGCTGCCAACTCAGTTCATGCCCTCGTCGATCACCGCGTCCTGACGCTCTTCATCCTTCTCGACCTCAGCCGGCGGCGGCGTCACCGCCATCACTGCGCCTTGTTCAGCTTCGGAGCGGTCCACTGGCCGTCGAGGGCTGCTTCTTTCGGCCAGTAGAGGCGCATATACATTGCAAACGGCCCTTTTGGCGCGGGCAGCCAGTTGGCTTCCTGGTCCTTGCCGGGGGATTCGTTCTGGATCAGCAGCGTCAGTCCACCGTCAGGGTCACGATGGAGCTGCGGCAGCATCGGTGAGTTGATCAGATAACGATTTATAGGATTAGCGACGAGCAGGCTCTCAGGCAGGTTATACATCGTCAACGACCAGAACGCGTTGACGGGCGGCAGTTGGCCGGGCGCAAAGCGTATGGTGTAGCGGTTGGCACCGCTCAGGTTCTGTCCGTCGGCATCAACCCGATAGATGGGATACATCGCCTCCTGCTTCGAGTTGCCGTAGATACCGATGGTCCCGAGCCAGCGGTTCAGATAATTGTTCTTCATAGATTGGCGTGTGCCGAAGAGATCGCCTGACGTCAAACTACCGTCGTTCATCTCCTTCACGCCTCCGGCAAAATCAGCCCACGCATCGGCTCTGCCCTGCTCGATTGCCGTCTTCATTTCGGGGCTCAGCTTATCGGGGTCAAAGGTGTCTCCCGCGCCAACGCCGATCCTGCCGAAACGCGCCCTAAGCCCTTTTTCGGAAGGGACTGTCGGGCAGAACTGAAGCACGAAGTTCACGATGTTGAAGAACTGCAGTGAAGTCTTTTGTTCTTCCTGGGTGAGCGGCTTGATGAAATCAATGGCCGGCGCGGCTTTCGGTACGGGAGTGCCCAGGAACTCAGAGAGCGTTTGTACCTTGTACCCGGCTTGCACTTTTTTCACGTTGTCGATGTCGGATGGACTGAACAACTGTGTGCGATAGACGACGATTATCAACCCCGTCTCGGATCGAATGACCTTTTTTACGCCCTTTGGCGTCCTCCCCTTCCAATTGGGTCCGGCGACGAGGAAGCTGCCGCCATCGTTTCCCGTGGTGCGGCTGCCCAGGTAGGCAAAATTGAACGTGTACGCGTCGGTGAGCTGAACGCTGTAGTAGCGCTGCTTCTCAATCGGCGGCAAGGTGAGGACGATGGGTTCGGCACGCAAATCGAGGCCGAGCCAGGAATAAGGGGTGTCCGAGTTGGGCGTCTGAACCGCCGTGTCTGCCGGCGTAAAGACACGTGGGATGTTGGTGATCTGATTCCAGGGCGCCTTGAATTCGGGATCCTGGCGATCCACGAAATAGGAGTACTCGACCCGATAGTTATCCACCAACGGGTAACCGTAGATATAAGCTTCCTTCGCGATGGCGCGGGCTTCATCTTCTGCGGTGACCGCCGCATGAGCGGCTGAGTTTGATACCAGTCCAAATACTAGCGCGATGGTCAGAGCGAGCAACGAAAGAGACTTCAACATGGCCGCAATCCTCCGCCCTCTCTTTTGTCGACCTCTTTAGCTCACTGGATCCAGCCCCTGGCCTGGAATCTGACTCTCAGCTCCTGCGCGATTGCGTCTGCCGTCGCTTGGGCTCTTCCCTCGAGCGTGTTCCGGCCGCTCGCCTCGCCATAAACTTTGAGCCCGCCGACGACGATCAGCCCGATGGGATTGCCGCTGGCGATCGCGACTGCTGCCGGCACCACCATCCCGGGCGTCTTGTTGCCGGAAGAGCTGAGCGTCCCCTCCCCGAGTTTGCGCCAGCCTTGCGGCGTCACCGCGTAGCCTTCGACCACCGTATCCATCTCCGAAGTTCCGGCGCCGAACCCAATCACAAAGCGCTGAACGGCGCCGCCAGCGCCTCCCCCTTCGGTAGATACAATATAGCCCCGAATCACACCGTCTCCCACTTGCGGCGAAGCTCCGTAGCCTGCCTGCACGGCGTTAAGTCCCATCGCGTTGATATCCGCCACCAGATCCTGCGCGATAATGGCGCCGAGACGGCGGCCCTCCTGGATCTGATCGGGCGTCGGCGGCGTGCTGGACGGACTGATCTGGTTGCGGATCGACGAATCGGACGGCATGTCGGCCGGGTTCGTGATAAAGTTGTAAACCCAAATCCTGTTCGGCCGCGCTAGACCCGGCTGTGCCATCGGGGTCGATTGCGTGACATTGGTCGAGGCGCACCCGGCGACCAGCACCAGCACTAAAACTAACGGCAGCATCCTGCTTAGAGACTTCATCATT
>Ga0210391_10003115_pt1 | contig 14109 bp, 13 predicted proteins | sample IncBWC12OmetaG_FD_160573 | JGI IMG/M metagenome (GOLD analysis project Ga0210391, IMG submission 160573) | Forest soil microbial communities from Barre Woods Harvard Forest LTER site, Petersham, Massachusetts, United States - Inc-BW-C-12-O ... | reverse complement strand
AGGCAATTGCCGTCTTCGTCGATCGTAACCTGCACGACCAGAGGCAATTTTGCCCCTATGTCTTTGGCGGCCAGCATGGCCTGATGGACTTCCTCCAGGTATCCGAAGGTTTCCAGCATAAGCAGATCGACGCCGCCCTCCGCCAGTGCCGCAATCTGTTCGCGAAATGCCTGACGGGCCTCCTCGAAGGAGGTTTTTCCCAGAGGCTCGATTCTGGTTCCCAGCGGGCCAACCGATCCCGCCACCCAGACATCGAAGCTCTTGGCGGCTTCGCGGGCAAGCCGCGCTCCGGAATAGTTAATGTCATGCACCTTGTCGGCCATGCTGTGCCGGGCGAGGCGGAAAGCATTAGCTCCGAAAGTGTTGGTTTCAATGATTTCCGCCCCAGCCTGGAGGTAGTTGTGATGAATACCGCGTATCAGGTCGGGCTGGGAAAGATTTAACTCGTCGTAACACCGGTTAATAAACACGCCGTTTGCATAAAGCAGCGTTCCCATAGCTCCATCACACAGAGCGGGGAACTGCTTGATCCGGGTAAGAAGGTCAGACGCCATATACTTAGTCAGAATACAGGATGAGCGCCGGTTCCTGCATGCGGGGCGGAGAGGCGAGGCGTTTCTTCGGCCCGAGATCAGGGGAGTTCCGCCGCTCTGCTATAATCCCGTGTTTCGCACTTAAATCTCTGGTTTTCCTGTAGTTAGGAGCCTCACGTTTGAAGAAATCCGCTCTCTTGCCGGTTGTGCTCGCGGTCGCCAGTTTCAGCTTTGTGTCCTGCGGATCGTCTCCGAATGCGCTGACGACCCGCGTTCTCGCTTCGCAAAGCGTGTCGAGCGCAACGGCGTCTCCCGGGTTGGACCTCATCAATGGGGAAGACGACACGCTGTTGAGGGGGAGTGGAATCAGTGCCGGCGGGTCCCCTGGCCTCATGGCGCTGACGCCTGATCGAAGCATCGTGCTCGCCTTTGATTCCTCGAGCAACAATGTGGAAGTCATCAATTCTGTGAGGCAGAGTCAAGAGGGGAACATACAACTGCCCGGACCAACCACCAGCATGGTCGCCCTGGCGACCGGCAATGCTTATGCGGCCGTGCCCACCGCGCCCATGAACAGCGGACCCTCGCCGGGAGCGGTTGAAGTGATGAATATTGTCTCTGGCGGCATCGCGGCTACGCTTAGCGTTCCCGGTGCGCAAACCGTGGTGTCAAGTCCCGATGGCACCAACCTTCTGGCTTTCAGTAACGACTCCAATGTTGTGACCGTCATCTATCCCCTGCGGGTGAACTTAAGCACTCCGGTCATGGCCACGGTGCCTGGCTTCGATCGACCGGTAAACGCGGTTTTCAGCGCCGATGGCAGCACTGCCTACGTCTTGAACTGCGGTCCGGAGTGCGGAAGCGGCAGCGCCAGCGCCAGTGTGCAAACTCTGAATATTGCAGCCTTAACGGCGGGAACCCCAGTTCCCGTCGATGGCGCGACCATCGGCTGGCTGAGCGGTTCAACCCTGTACGTAGCCGGCACTCCAACGGCATCGGCTAGCAATCCAACGCCCAATAATTCGTGCGCCGGCCAGACCACTGCAGCCACGGTTTGCGGACGTCTTGACGTCATTAACGTCGGTTCGATGACCGTCACCAGCAGCGTCGTGATCACCAACGGCTATCACGACCGCATCGACATGAGCATCAACGGCCAGCTCTTCATCGGCTCCTATACCTGCGCCAACATCGGCAATGTCGACAACCCTCAAGGGGAAGTGCGGGGTTGTCTCTCGATTTACAACACCACCAACGGGGCTATCGTGATTCCTCCCGACAACGGAGACGTCACCGGATTTCAGAGCTTCACCACTCGCGATGTGGAGTACGTTGCCGAAGGCGGCAACTTGCGGGTATACGACACGCTTATCGACAGTTTGCTGCTGGATAACACCAACAACCCGAACCTTCCAGAAACCGGAACCATCGAAATCACCGGCTACATCATCGACGTGAAGGCCATCGATTTCTTCTGATAGCGCCTCCTGACCTGGATTTTCTGACGCCGCTGACGGAACTATCTTGCAGGTTCCAGCACCAGACGATGTGTTCCGGTCGATTCGACTGCTTGAGGCGTGAAGGGCAATGTGAAGGTCGAGCCCTCATACCAGGCCTTCCACTGATCCATGTAGTAAGGGCTCAGGAAGTTTCCGCCTTGCCCGGTCACGGTGTTTAAGGTGGATTGATCGAGGTCCGCAAGATTTGCGGTGAATCGCTCCGAAGGCCCGTGATGGGCTGTCACAGCTTTTACGGTATAGCCGCTGCCGGACTGTTCGCGGATTCCGGGCGCAGCCCAGCGTCCAATCAGAGGAATTTTCCCCAGCACCGGGTGATCAATCTCAACTGCATTCACGCTGCCCCAATGCCACGAAGCCAGATCTTGAGGAGCTGCCGGTCCGTTCACCGCAGCTTCGACAGCAGCGGTCAGCAGCTCATCGTAGTTGGGATATTTTTCCGGCAGCCAGCGCTTGGACTGGTGCAGCAGAACATTCTGCAGCCACACCGTCTGCATCTCCCAGTGGTAGGTCTTCCAGTTCAATGATTGCTCTTGCTGGGTTGGATCTTCCGGCGCAGTTCCCAAACGCGGTCCTAGCAGCAGTCGGGTTAGCTCCTTGGCCGAGCGGACCGCAATCGTGGGTGCTGCCAACGAACCCAGCATACGCCCGTCCCAGTTGCGCATGATATCGGCGGCTTGCTTCGCCCGGGCCGAAGCTTTCGAGGCGTGGTCGATGGCATAAACGAAACGCTCGGCTGCGAACAGATCGTTCTCTGAGTGGATGTCATTCTCTAATGCGAGCATGTCCGCGGCCGCAAACTTCCTCCCCGATTCCAGAACGTGATAAATGCGCTCCGTGCGCCACGGCGCTTCCCACTCCGCGCTGATCGAATTGGGATAACCATCCGGCGTGATGCGACCGTTCGCCGTCGCAATCACTCCCGAAGGAGGGTTGTAGATATTGGGTAGCTTGTCGAAAGGAATGTAGCCCGTCCACTCGTGGGCATTGTCGGCTCCGCTCACCGGCAGACTGCCGTCGCCGGCAGCGCGAATTGGAACTCGGCCCGTGGTTTGGTAACCGATGTTCCCGTCGATGTCGGCGTAAACCACATTCTGTCCCGGCGCATCCAGTTGCGAGAACGCCTTGCGAAACTCCTCCCAGTTCTGCGCCGTATCGACGTCGAAGAACGGCATGCGCAGGCCGTCGTAGAGCGTCCAGCGCAGAGCAATCTGCCGCGTTTCGCCGGGTAACAAATCGGTAACGATTGGGCCGTGCCGCGTGATCTTCACATCCAGCGTTACATCCGGTTTATTCTTGATGCGGATCACCTCGCTACGGTGCTCGGGTTGCTGCCAGCCCTGCGGCGTCTGGTAAGCGCCCTGCGGGTTGAAGTTCTCGATGAAGGCATCTGCCACCGTCGGCCCCACATTGGTGAATCCCCAGGCAAAGCGTTGGTTGTGCCCGACAATCACGTAGGGCATTCCCGGCAGCGTCACTCCTGCCACATCTAGACTCCCAGATTTTAGGTGTGCTTCGTACCACAGGTTGGGCATCTGATGCCCGAGGTGCATATCGTTCGAGAGCAGCGGCTTGCCGGTGACCGTGTGCGCTCCAGACACCACCCAGTCGTTCGATCCATTCACTGCTTCCGGAGCTTGTTGCGCCCAGATTTCCGCCGCTGCACTCCTCTGCTGCGTCACCGAGGTGTCAGGTCCCTCATCATCGTCGTCGTCATCAAAGTCGCCCTGATTCTCCTGATCGTTGAGGTCTGCCCGCATCACGGTAGGCGGGCGATCGTGCCAAGAGCGGTTCACGTATAAATCGGCCGTCAACTCCGGCCCGAGCTTGGCCAGAATCTTCTCGCGGGCGAGAGTGTCCCCAAAGCTGTAGTAGTTGAGATCCTTCACCATCTGGTTCGCGATGACGATGGAGTCCTCCGCCTGCCACGGCTTTGGCCGGTACTTCAAAATTCGGAACTCAATCGGAAGGCTGCTTCCATGGCTCTCGATGAAAGCATTCACCCCGCGCGCGTACGCGTCAAAATAAACGCGGTCCCTGGCACTCGCCGACTGCAGCCCGTTCCCGGCCGCCGCACGCAGCCCAAGGATGCGCTGCTCACGGTCGATCTTGAGAGTGTCTTGGCCGAGGATCTCGGATAGTTCCCCGGCGGCGAAGCGCCGCATGATGTCCATCTGCCACAGCCGGTCTTGCGCCGTGACGTAGCCTTGCGCCAGAAACAAATCTTCCAGAGTCGCGGCCTCGATCGCTGGAACGCCGTGACCGTCTCGCGTTACTTTTACAGGGGCTGAGAGACCCCTCAGCGCGAGGTTCCCGTCAAGCTGGGGCAGGGCAGAGCGGGCGACGAAATAGGCAAAGGCGACCACACCTCCAGCCAGCAGGGCGATCACTAGTAGCAGCCACAGGAGAATGCGTGCTGCGGTGAAACGCCGGGAAGCGGGAGCGCTGGTTACAGTAAGAGTGCTCATGAGCAAGTTGATTCTAGCAGCCGTTTCGAAAGAGCGCGGCTTCCAGACTCTCGGCAGAGCCGGGCCAAATCAACTGAAAATGAATTTCATTTTCAAGATGCCCGATGCTATCCTGACCGTTCATGCTGCAGAAGCGCATCGATGACCAGCCCTCCATCTCGCGCGAGATGGTGCGCGAGGCTCAGGACATCCTTCACCGCCATCTCAAGCGAGTCGGCCTGAAGCAGACAGGCCAGCGCGACACGATTTTGCGCACATTCCTGGAAACCCGCGACCACCTCTCCACTGATGAACTGCACCGCCTGGTGCAGAAGAAGGACGCAGGCATCGGCTACACCACTGTCTACCGCACTCTCAAGCTGCTGGCGGAGTGCGGGCTAGCCAGCGAAGTCGCCTTCCATGATGGCATTGCCCGTTACGAGCACCAATATAACCGGCGCAGCCATCATCACATGGTTTGCACCGAGTGCGGCAGTTCGGTGGAGTTCTTTTCTCACGAAGTCGACCAGTTGGAGCAGGAAATCGGGCGCAGGCATCACTACGCCACGACGCGTCACACCTTCCAGATTTACGGTGTTTGCGAAGACTGCCGCAAGAAGACGGCGCGCCCGATCTAAAGAAACTGGCCTGAAATTGGTGTGAAGGAAATTGGTCTGAAGGAACCCAGGTCAATCTCGTGTCCCGATTGCGCCGCTGAGATGCCCGACACCGCCGCTTACTGCCCCGGTTGCGGTCGTGCTATGCAGCCTGTCGCGCGTGCGCACGGGATGGTGGGCATGCTTCCCGAGACACTGGCGGGCGCCCTGGCTTATTTCTTTCTGCCGGCGATTGTGTTCCTTCTTGTCGAGCCCTACAACAAGAATCGCTTCGTGCGCTTCCATTCCTTTCAGTGTCTGGGATTGTTTCTGGTCGGCGTGGTACTTGGCGCGACGCTCAGGGTTCTGGGATTCATGTTGTTTTTCGTCCCCCTGATTGGCCACGCGCTGGTCTGGCTGGTTTCGATGGTGGTCGCTCTCGCGTTTTTCATGGTCTGGGTCGTGCTCGTTGTAAAAGCGCTGCAGGGCGAGATGTTCAAACTCCCACTGGTGGGCGACTTCGCGGAACAGCAAACTCCTGCGGAATAAGCTCATGTCCGTCGGCCGAAGTAGTTGATTGCTTCCAGTGGGCTTTTCTGGTATTTTGCCGCAACATCGCTCGGGACCGAGCTCGCGCGCTCTAAGAAAAAACTGAGGGGAACCGATGGCATTTTGCAGTATGTGTGGGGCACAAATTGCCGATGGCACGACGGTGTGCGCGGCATGCAGCAGCCGGGCTGCAGTTGCACCGACCGCCTCCGCCTCGGGTCTCGCCGACAATGTTGCCGGAATGCTGGCTTATTTCACCATCATCCCTGCGATCATCTTTCTCGTGCTGGAGCCTTACAACCAAAGCCGCTTCGTCCGCTTCCACGCCTGGCAGTGTGTGTTCTTTAACGTGGCGTGGTGGATTCTGTGGGTCGGACTGCGCATCGTAGTTCATATCCCGCTGCTGGGTTTTCTCACGCTGCTGGTTTGGCCGCTGGTCGGGCTGGGCGGTTTCATCGTCTGGATCATCCTGGTGGTGAAAGCCAACCAGGGACAAGAGTTCAAGCTGCCCGTGATCGGCGACTTGGCGGAGAAACAGGCTGGCTAGGCGCAAGATGTTTGGACCTCGTGCCCTTGACTTTCTCCGGCTAAGCTGTCATTCCTATTAGCTTTTACCAAGCCCGCCGAAATACTCCGGATGCAGCCCTGCGGGCAGCGGGAATTCTTGCACGACTGAGGATATGGATTGAAAGTCAGAGTCTTCTACCACGACAAGTGTTTCGACGGCGCCTGTTCCGCTGCGCTCTTCTCCCGCTTTTATCGCGAGCGCATTCGCGAGGACGCCGACTTCGTCTTCTCTGGCCTCCTGCATCGCGCGGGCGCGCTCTTTGACGAATCCCATTTCGATGGCGACGAAAATGCCATCGTCGACTTCAAGTACTCGAGTTCGCCGAAGATCACATGGTGGTTCGATCATCACGAAAGCGCGTTTCTTTCCCCGGCCGACGCCGCCCACTTTGAGCGCGACGAGAGCAATCGCAAGTTCTACGATCCCGATTTCAAGTCCTGCACAAGCTTTATTGCGATGATCGGGCAACAGCGTTTTGGATTCGATCCCGCCCCCGTGGCCGACCTCGTGCACTGGACCGACGTCATTGACGGCGCTCTCTATCCCGATGCCAAGACGGCGGTTGAGATGCAGGCCCCTGCGATGAAGCTGACCATGGTCATCGAGTCCGCTCCGGATCAGTTCGTCCCGAACCTGATTCCGCTTCTGGCCAGCAAACCCCTCGGCGCCATTCTTGAAGAGCCGTTCGTCGCTCCGCTCCTGCCCCCGCTGCTCCGGCGGCACGAAATCTCGATGGAAATCCTTAAACAGCGCACCGAATGCATCGACGGAACCATTTTCTTCGACGTCACCGATCAAGATCTCGAGGGCTACAACAAGTTCGTTCCCTACTACCTGCATCCGGAATCGATCTATAGCGTGGGACTCAGCAAGAGCAGCTTCCGCGTGAAGGTTTCAGTCGGATCGAATCCCTGGGCCCCCGAAGAACCCGTCGTCAATCTGGCGAAGATTTGCGAGCGCTACGGAGGAGGCGGTCACGCTCGCGTAGGCGCGATCTCGTTCAACGTGAACCAGCACGCCGCCGCGATCAAGGCTTCCCAGGAGATCGTGAACGAGCTTCGCGCCGCGGTTCGCAGCGGAAAAAGCTGAACCTGTTCAAGGGAGATCGTTCCATCATGGGCTTCGCAAGAAAAGAACGGTTCAGGTAGCCGTGGTAGTCTGAGATTGCTTGCGCCGCATGCTATTGCCGGCAACGAAAATCGATTTGCACCGCGCCCAGAAAAACCTGCTGCGCGTAGTTGCTTCCTTCGAATTCACCAAGGGCGTCTTCGTCCTGTTGATCGGGCTGAGCGCCATCCTGCTCGTACACAAAGATGCTTGGGTGATTGCTGAAAGCCTGCTGGCACTGTTCCACGTCAACACCGACCGTCGATGGGCGCAGGACTTCCTCGATTTTGCCGACCGGCTCACCGACGCCCGTTTGTGGGCGGCAGCGCAATTCGCGTTCGCTTATTCTGTCTTGCGCTTTGCCGAGGCCTACGGCCTCTGGAAAGAGCGCACCTGGGCCGAATGGCTTGCCTTCGTCTCGGGAACTCTATTTCTTCCTCTCGAGATCCGCGGGCTCATGCGGGGCATTACAATTCTCCGTTCGACGGTGTTCGTGGCCAACATTGGGATTGTCCTGTACATGCTTTTCTTGCTGCAGTCGCAACGCAAACGTCGGCGGTCATGCCAACCCGTTGCGCCCGAAAGCCTTGACCGGAGCTTCGACCAGAGCGGCGACCAGAGCCGCAAGTAGGGTCTAACGACTCTGGCCGCGGGAACTTCATTTGCGTCATAATCTCCAGTGCTGCTACGCCGCGGAGGCCCCAATGCGCATCTCTTTCTACTGTGTGTTGTGCTGCACCCTGATCGTACTGTTGACCCAGGCAATCGCCTTTAGCCAGGACACGAACTTCGCCACGGGTCCGCAGTATCTGATGAATTATGGATCTCCCCTGCTCGCGCATCCGATTTCCACGCCATCACTGTCCCTGGCGAGTCCGCCTCTTGAGGTCGGTGCCAGCGACGCCACCGGCGTTCTAAGCGCTGGCATTGGCGATCAGAACGTACTGCCGCCGAGTCCCGACGCCCTGCCCAAGATAGATTTATTTCCCATCTTCTACGGTGGACCTCCGGTCAGCGAAAATAGCCAGATCAGTTTTTCCTATCCAGCGGAACCATCTTCGTTGCCGTCGGAAATCCCGCCCAGCATCTCGGATAACGGAGTCTCGCAGATGACCACCGCTCGGGAATTACGTGAGCGTGGTTACGGAATTACCTTGGCCGAGGCGGCCGCGAACAGCAAAACTCAAACCAGGCGCGCCAATCACATTTACACCAATGACGACATTGCCCGGTTGCACGGCGGCAGCTAGCGAAAATCTCGCCCTAACGGAACGCTAAGGTTCGTAAGGGCTCATGGGGCTCTTCCGGCATAAAGCCCAGCAAGTGACTCCGACGATCACGCCAGATCCGATTCCTATGGCCCAGGGAGTATTCAGCCACGCCGGGATGCTGTCGGGGCCGACAGGCTTAGGTGCTTCCCCGCATCGGTCCTCGTGAGTTGCCTGCCCCCCTTGATATACCGTCACATCCGACAATTCAACGTGCTTTGACCGCCAGGTAGCCGGACCGCTGTAGTGGACCTTGACATCGTTCTGGTGCGCCAATACCAACACTGTTCCGTCGACGTCAGTGACGTCGTAGCGGGCCCACTCTTGCGCCGGCGGACTCACGGTCACACAATTTACCCGCACCCTCATTCCTCGCCAGGTATTCACTTGCAGGCTGCCATGCTCGAGGATGAGTAGGCCTCCTTCGAATTGCACAACGGTCTCCGGCGCAACCGTGACGGTGGATCCATCCGCGTCGATTCTCGCCTTATTTTCCTTCTCGGTCCGCACCGAGTCGTGCATGAAAATTGCCGAGGACGTGGGCGCGGGACTTCCATTCACCCAGGCTCCTCCCTCATTGCGAAGCATCGCCCGAGCCGAGTCTTGGGCCATTAGCGATGTGGGCAGCACGACTACCATCACGCCGCAAACGAGATTGCGCCATTCCAGCAAGATGAACTCCCGCCTTCTCCGCAGTAACCTCTTTCGTCAGAATAACTTGCAGGATGGTTGTCGGCTATTGCCTTGCTTGGTGACCGCAACGGGAAAGGATCGCGGCCATTGGGGTAAGTTCTACACGCGGGCGAAGTCGATAAAGCCGTGCTGCACGTCGGTGCGAATCAGTTTGACCTTGAACTTGTCTCCTACGTCGACGCCCTGCTGCCCCTGCGCGAGCAATCCGTCGACGCGGGGTTGCAGCGCGCGGACAAAAGTTCCCTTGGCGGTTACACCAGTAACGATGGCATCAAAGATGGCGCCGATGCGGTGCTGCAACGCGACTGCGGCCAGCCGCTTAGCCATTTCGCGCTCCACTTTTCGCGCAGCGTCTCCCTTTTCGGTGCAGTTGGCGGCGATCGCGGAAAGTTCGTCGTCCGAGTAGGGATTGGGCTGTCCGGCAAGCACGGACTTTACCAGTCGTTGCGTCACGATGTCAGGGAAGCGCCGGTTGGGCGCGGTCGAGTGCGTGTAATCCTGCACCGCCAGGCCGAAATGTCCCGGCGCGGTCTCGCCCGGCCGCTCGAGGACGTATTCTCCCGGCCCAATCAACTTGATTACGGCCAGCGAAAGATCGGCAAAACGATCCGGATCAGCCGCCTTGCGCTTGATCAGGAAATCGTTGAGCGCTTTGGAATCGGGATCGCCTGGAAGCTTCACGCCATGGCTCGCCGCCAGTTGCACAATACGATCCCAGCGCTGCGGCTGCTTCACAATCCGCCGCAGCGATGAAATTTTCTCCAGCATACGCGCCACTACCCCGTTCGCCGCGATCATGAAGTCTTCAATCAGCTGAGTGGCATGGTTTCTCTGCTCGTTCACGACATCGACCACCTCCGTATCCAGCACCAGAGGATGCAGTTCGTCGGTTTGGAGGTCGAGCGCTCCATTTTCATAGCGCCGTTTCCTGAGCTTCTGAGCCACTTCATCCTGTAACCGCAGTTGCGCCTGCAGATCGCTCGAAGCAGCCACTTTCGGCGGCGCCGCTGCCGTGTTTTCCAGCCACGCTCCCGCCGAATTGTATTGGAGTTGCGCTTGGTTGCGAACCACCGCGCGATACACGTTGCTGGAGGCTACGTGGCCGTCCCCGTCTACCACAAATTCGACGACCACGCTCAAACGGTCCTGATTTTCCAGCAGGGAAGTCTTGCCCGTGGATAGCTCCTCCGGCAACATAGGAAAGTTTCGGATTCCGGTATACACGGTCGTCGTTTCCCTCGCGGCGTGCTGATCAATCGCACTTTGTTTGGCTATAAAGGCGTCCACATCAGCAACGCCGACCAGAACCTTCACATCGCCGTTCGGCAACCGTTCCGCAACCTCGATCTGATCTAGATCTCGCGACGTGTCGTTGTCAATCGACGACCACAGTTGACTTCGCAAGTCGCGTACGCTTCCTCCCGCAGTGATCGCCGGAGGATGGGCGCGCAAGTCCATCAGTTGCTGCTGCACCGCGGGAGGGAAATCTGGGTTAAAGCCGTGCTGTCGCACGACGTCATTTGCAACGGCCTGCAAGTCGATGTGAGCGGAGCTGTTGTTAGGCATGAAGTTTTGTCAGGATTATGAGAACCACGAGAGCGTTCACCCGGAGGCACACAGAAGATCTCTTGTATTGTTCTGCCTTTGTTTCCTCAGTGTCTCGGTGCCTCTGTGGTGAAGAGTTTGCAATGCCGGACTACTCAGTGACCACCGCCTTCACCAGATTCCGCGGATGGTCCACGTTGTATCCTTTTTTCGTCGCCACATGATAAGCGAACAGTTGCAGAGGAATCACCTCAACGATTGGCAGCAGCAATTCAGGCGCTGGCGGAACAAAAAACACATCGTCTGCGACTTCGGCAACCTCCTGGTCGCCCTCGGTCGCTACCGCGACCAGTTGCCCGCGCCGTGACCTGACTTCCTTCATCACATCAAGGGTCCGCTGATACCGCAACACCGAGTCTGGATCGTGTTTATCGTAGGTTGCCAGCACAACGACGGGAAGGTGCTCGTCCACCAGCGCGTTCGGCCCGTGTTTCAGTTCTCCGGCAGGATAGCCTTCCGCGTGAGCATAAGAGGTTTCCTTGAGCTTGAGCGCTCCTTCGCGCGCAATGGCGTAATGCACACCTCGCCCTAGGTACAGAAATTTTTCCGCCTGAAAGTGTCTTTGCCCGAATTGTTCCGCCAGATCGTCCCACACCCGAAGATTCTTCTCAATCGCACCCGGCAGCCTCTGCAGCCGCTGCAGATAAGAGCGCGTGACCTCCGTCGTCATCCGGCCTCGCTTTCGTGCCAGGAACAAAGCCATCAGATAAAGGATCGTAAGCTGGGTGGTGAAACTCTTGGTTGCCGGCACGGCCAACTCCGGCCCTGCTCCCGTAATCAACGCCGCGCTGGCTTCCCGGGGAATCGTAGCGTCAGCCACGTTGGAAACCGCTATGGTCTTCACGCCGCGGGTGAGCGCCTCGCGCTGCGCGGCAATCGTGTCGGCAGTTTCACCGGATTGCGTCACCACCATCACGATCGGATCCACGGCCGCATGCGTCGATCGGTAACAATACTCGCTGGCGTATTCCACGTCCACGGCAACACCCGAAAGGTCCTCGATCATGATTTCGCCCGCCAGTCCAGCATGGCGGCTCGACCCACTGGCGGCGATAATCAATTTCTCGAAGGTGAGCAGCGCACTCTCAATCGCATGCAGTTCCCCAGGAAAGAGAATGTCATCCTTCAGATGCTGCTCGATAGTTTTCGCGATGGCCTGCGGCTGCTGGTAGATTTCCCGGCGCATCGCATGTGAAAAGCCATCGGTGGCGGCGTTGGAGCTGGTGTTGTTTGGATTCATGATTGACTGCGGCGAGAGTAAATCATTTGCCGCGCCCGGAGCAAACCTGTGCAAGGAGGTCCGGGAGCATTCAGAGCCCTTTCCACGCTCCACATTCCAAACAACTTTTACCGCTGCATCCGCTACTAAGTTCCAGTGCTCAGGTTTGAAGAACAGAATCGAGCCAGACTCCGGGCTCCGAATAGGCGGGTTCGGAATAGGAATGTCAGAACGGATCTGACCGAAGCCGTGTGCAACGGGATCTTTGGCCGATCATGGTTCGACGATCGTGGTTTCGACGACCACGGTTTTGAGGACCATGGTTCGACGTTTGACCCGACCGTGGCGCTGCCCACTTTCCAGGCAAGTGCGCCGGTCCAAAGGAAAACACGATGAAAACTCACCCTGCAGTTCGTTTTCTGGTATTCGGTCTTCTGCTGCTGGTCATTCCGGCAGCTCTCTTTTCCACATCTTCAGCGCAGATCGGAATCGGCGTTGGCATCTCGGTTCGCATCGGCCCGCCTGCGCTTCCCGTTTACGAGCAACCCATCTGTCCGGGCGCCGGCTATCTGTGGACGCCCGGTTACTGGGCTTGGGATGATGACGCCGGATACTACTGGGTGCCCGGCACCTGGGTGGTCGCTCCCGTCGGCATGCTTTGGACGCCTGGCTACTGGGGATGGAACGACGGTGTCTATGCCTGGAACGCTGGATACTGGGGCCCGCACATCGGCTTCTATGGCGGCATTAATTACGGATTCGGCTACGGCGGCGAAGGCTTCGTCGGCGGCGAATGGCGCGGCGGCTCTTTCTTCTACAACACCGCCGTGATGCATGTGGACACCGTCCACATCACCAACGTGTACGTTAACAAGACGGTCATCGTCAACAACGAGTCCCATGTCGCCTTCAACGGCGGTGAAGGTGGCGTCGCGGCCCGCCCGACTGCCCGGGAAGAAGAATATTCCCGCGAAAAGCATACGCCTCCGGTCGCAGCACAGGTTCGGCAGCAACATTCCGCCAGTCAGAACAAGGCTCTGTTCGCCTCGAACAATCACGGCGCGCCCGCCGTGGCCGCCACAGCAAAACCTGGAGTATTCAGCGGACGCGGCGTAGTAGCTGCTAAGGCTGCGGGAGCTCCGTACCATGCCCCGGCCATGTCGCCCAAGGAGGCGCGCGCGTCCGCACCCGCCGGCAATCGTTCCACTAGCCCGAAGGCGGCGAAGCCCGCGCGCCGGCCCGCTACTTCGCCCGCTAAAGGCAACGCTTCCAATAGCAGCCGCTCTGAGAACGCGAACAAGGAGAAGGCGGATAGTCCGCATGAGAGTCATCCGGCTAAGCCTTCCACTCCGAGTTCGCATGCCTCGAGCGAGGCGCGTGAACCGAAAAGTGCGGCACCCGGCGAATCGCACGCTGAGGCGCGCCCCACGGCCAGGGAAAGTGCTCCGAAGCCGAGCCACACTACCGCCCCTAAGCCCGAGAGCAAGGCGGCAGCGCCCAGGGAGAGCGCTCCGAAAGAAAGCGCTCCGAAGCCCAGCCACACTGCCGCCCCTAAGCCCGAGAGCAAGGCGGCAGCGCCTAAGGAGAGTGCTCCGAAAGAAAGCGCTCCAAAGGCGAGCCACACTGCCGCTCCGAAGCCCGAGAGCAAGCCGGCAGCGCCCAAGGAGAGCGCCCCGAGAGAGAGCGCACCCAAGCCAAGCCACAGCGCTCCTGCGCCGAAGCCGCAAAAGGCAAGCCCCCCGCCCAAGCTGGCAGGCGAGCCCAAAGAACGCTGAACCGGTTGGTTCGCAAGCGCATTCAGCCAGTGCCGATTCCAGCACTGGCTATTTTTTCTGTCTGTCCGAGGCGGTCATGTGAGTTTGCCGCCGAAGGCGTCACAACGCCGCATTTCAAATCGGGCACCCGCGCAGTGCTGGTTCGCTGAACTAGCGTGAGATAATCAGTTCAGGTCCGCGGCCCCGTAGCTCAGTTGGATAGAGCAGCGGTTTCCTAAACCGTTGGTCGGCG
>Ga0210391_10003111_pt1 | contig 14111 bp, 8 predicted proteins | sample IncBWC12OmetaG_FD_160573 | JGI IMG/M metagenome (GOLD analysis project Ga0210391, IMG submission 160573) | Forest soil microbial communities from Barre Woods Harvard Forest LTER site, Petersham, Massachusetts, United States - Inc-BW-C-12-O ... | reverse complement strand
CATAAAATCAATAACTTACGAAGAGAACGCTGAAAAACCGCCACGCCAAATCACGCCAATCTTAGGCGAAATTATTCATTTAGCAAGAGATGCGTATGCCATCCCACCTTTTTGTAGATGCCGGCCGTAATACGGCCGGTTGGATAACCTTTGCAAGGAACCGTCTCGGGCCAATACGGATCGGCTCCATTTCTATGAGGACTGGCAAAGATCCAATCCTCAGGACTGCAGCGCTTGCTCGTTTCTTTCCAAAGCCAAAGGTCGGCGGCCACACGTTCATCCAGCGGAAGCGGCCTCCGAGATGTCTCCGTTTTGCAGTCACCGATCTTGCCGAGGTAGATGGAGCGTCGAATCAAGACTTCTAAACCGGAGAAGTTGACGTCGCTCCACCGAAGAGCGAAAAGCTCACTCCGCAGAAGCCCCATCGTAACTGCAAGCTCGACCATCAGGCGAAAACAAGGTTCCAACTACGCGAGGAGGGCTTGCAACTCTTCCGGTTCTAGAACCACAGGTATTTTCTTCCGTCTCGCGCTCTGACGAACGAACGTGATGGGATTGCGGCCTTGTTCTAACCATTCGCAGCGGATGGCATGATTGAAGAGCACACTGAAGATGTTGCGGATCTTCCCCTTCGTTGCATCTGCCAAGGGGCCGCCATCTGCTCGTCGCAGCCCTCTGAGCCAGTGTTCCACGGCCAGGGTCCGAACCGAATGGAGAGCTATCTCGCCCCAGTCAGGTAATCCACCTATCTAGAAACTAGAAAATAGAGGTAGATCGTCCTTGTCGCGTGAGAGTGCCAGCCAGTGTCCGCGGAGAGATCGGTATGCACGTAATGATCGATCAAGTCCCGAATGGGAATGGGTTTAGCCGAATAGTGATTTCGACTGCCGTTCAGATACACTCTCAAACCATTTGCGGCTGTCCAAGCGAATTCTTCCGTTGGGTATTGGTCGACCGTTCCGACGATAGCCGTGCGATGGACTCGTCTTCCCCTCTCGTCCGTCTCCCGCCAGAGAGACTCCCATACATGTGGTCCCGATTTCCGTCGTGCGCGGCGCAGATGCCCCGTCTGATGACGTTGGCTCACTGATTACCCTCCTATAAAGAGGGTAGTAGCAACCCTCTTGCAGAGGCTCGCAATTACGTCATCGTATGAAAAAGCGGAATCTGGTCAAGCGCTTTCGCAGGAGCCGAATAAATTAAGACAGGCCTACAATCTCTCAACGGGACTGCACACGCGACGCAGCCGAAGAGGGAGAGAGAAGGGAATCGCTTCCGTTAAGCTCACTTATCATTACTGATCTGACTCGATGAGCCATCTATTTGCGATTCTCCGTAGTTTCCGAAACCCCGTTTTTCGCCAGCTACCTGAGCACTTGTCCGAGATGCCGACTCTTCGTCCAAGTGGAAAGTTCCCCACTGGAAGTCAGTGGCGATGAAACTAGACAGCTAGAATCCGATCCGATCTGCTTGGATGAGCGCAGGGAAATCGGCAGATGTGTATAGTGACTTAGTTTATAGCTGGAATCGCCGAGTCTGCTTCCACGTCCAGACAAACAATATCTTTGCAGCAACACGAAGCCCCGCTAAACTCTAGGGTGGGTCGCGTATCCAATCGACAACACATCCTTATCCGAGGTGGATTATCCGCGACACAGTCCCGAACACCGTAGAGGGCCAGCGCCTTCTCGAAAACAAGGCTCGAACCAAGAACTGGCAGCGATGGGGCACCTATCTTCCGGAGCGCCAATGGGGCACCGTTCGAGAGGATTACTCGTACAACGGTGATGTGTGGAATTCGTTCCCGTATGAGATGGGGCAGTACCGCGCCTACCGTTGGGGTGAAGACGGCTTGCTCGGATGGACGGACCGCCAGTGCCGTCTGTGCTTCAGCACGGTTCTCTGGAATGGGCAAGACCGCACATTAAAGGAGCGGCTCTTTGGTCTCGGCAACCCCGAAGGCAATCACGGCGAAGACGTCAAAGAGCAGTTCTACTATCTGGACGCTCTTCCAACACATAGCTACTGTAAGGCGCTGTATAAGTACCCGCAGAACGCTTTTCCTTATGATCAGCTTCGCCAGGAGAATAAGCGGCGAGGCTATGACCAGCCGGAGTATGAACTGCTGGATACCGGCATCTTCGACGACAACCGCTACTTCGACGTCTTCATTGAGTACGCGAAATTCAACGAGGAAGATACGCTGATCCGAATCGCAGCGCATAATCGTGGTCCAGATGCGGCGCCGCTCACAATACTGCCGCAGCTAACGTTACGCAATAACTGGTCATGGAAGAATTTGGAGGCAACAGGAAAGACAAAGCCCAATATCTCACAGACCGGCCCGTTCCGTGTACGAGCGGAACATAAGATTCTGGGCGCTTATCGTTTCGAGCCGCTAGATGGGAATGAGTTGTTGCCGGAGCGTCTTCTCTTCACCGAAAACGACAGCAACATGTACCGTCTGGACCCAACCTACAAAGGCCCCGACCATTTCAGCAAAGACGCCTTCGATCGCTATCTCATCCATGGCGAGCAGAAAGCGGTGAAAGAAACCAGCGGCACGAAGTGCGCACTTTTATACCGCTTTACGCTGCAGCCTGGCGCCAGCCAGACGCTTTACCTGCGTCTTGTACGGGTCGACAACGAGACTTTACCTCGCAACAAATCCGAGAACTCATCGGACATCGAACCAGCGGCGATTGACGTGGCACATGCGGAACAGATATTCGCAAGCCGAAAGTCTGAGGCAGATGACTTCTACGCAAAGCATATTCCGCAAGAGGCTACGCCAGAGGAGTGCAACGTATCACGTCAAGCCTTTGCCGGTCTGCTCTGGTGCAAGCAGTTTTACTATTTCATTGCAGAGCAATGGATGACCGGCGACCCCACACAGATTTCACCTCCGGCCGAGCGGATGGGAAAGTCGGAAGAGTGGCGGCATCTGTTCTGTCGTGACGTCCTTTCGATGCCCGATAAGTGGGAATACCCGTGGTTTGCTGCGTGGGACACGGCGTTCCACATGATCCCCATGGCAAGGATCGATCCGGAGTTTGCGAAGAATCAGCTTCTTCTCCTGCTGCGCGAGTGGTACATGCACCCGAACGGGCAGATGCCCGCGTATGAGTTTTCCTTCGGTGACGTCAATCCGCCCGTGCATGGATGGGCGGTGTGGCATGTGTATCGCCTCGGAGTGGACGAGAACGGCGTAGGCGACCTCGACTTTTTGGAACGCGCTTTTCAGAAGCTTATGCTGAACTTCACCTGGTGGGTGAACAGGAACGATGAGAAGGGACGCAACCTCTTCGGCGGCGGCTTCCTGGGGCTCGACAATATCGGAGTATTCGATCGTTCCGTAACTCTGCCGGACGGGGTACATCTGCACCAGGCTGACGGCACAGCGTGGATGGGACTGTACTGCTCCGTCATGCTGCAGATCGCACTCGAGCTCGCGCATCATCGCTCAAAGGCCTACGAGGACATAGCCAGCAAATTCTTCGAGCATTACATCGCTGTCATCGACGCCATCAACTCAGTTGGAGGAACGGGGTTGTGGGACGAAGAAGAGGGATTTTATTTCGATCAGTTGGAGCACGACGACGGGCGCAGCATGTCGCTGAAAGTGCGATCTATGGTTGGTATCGCCCCGCTCTTTGCTGTGTGCATTATGAAGCGCAGCACCGTGGAGGGCTTGAAGGATTTCGATAAGCGGGCGGATTGGTTTTTGCGGTACAAGGAACAACTATCGGAGTACGTCAGTACGGCTGAGGTTTCCAACGATGAAATCAATGGCTCGCAATGGATTGCTATCGCGCCGCGCGAGCGGTTCCAACGTATTCTGCAACGAGTCCTCGATGAGTCGGAGTTTCTTTCCACGCATGGCGTACGCGCACTATCACGGCATCATCATAACAATCCCTTCGAAGCAGAACTTCGCGGACAACACCTCAGCGTTCGTTACACACCGGCAGAAGGAGACAGCGGTATGTTCGGCGGCAACAGCAACTGGCGCGGGCCCGTTTGGTTTCCAATGAACATGCTCTTGATCAACGCTTTGGAACGGTACTCACTGGTCTACGGTGACGACTACAAGCTTGAATACCCAACAGGCAGCGACCGGCAGCACACCCTTGTCGAAATTGCTGAGGACATTGCACGACGGTTGGTGAATCTCTTCCTTCCGGGCAAGGATGGCCGCCGGCCCAGTCACGGCAGTGAAGAACGTTACGCGACCGATCCCAACTGGAAAGACTTGATCCTTTTCAGCGAGTACTTTGATGGCGACACGGGTCGCGGCTTGGGCGCCTCGCATCAGACGGGCTGGACCGCACTCGCTGCCACGCTCATCCAATACCTCTATACACGTCGCGAGATACGCAACCGTGCGCAGTAAAGCCTCACTACCCTGAGTATCCGTGGATGACCTAATCCCTGCCTGTCTTCGGTAGAAGCTTGCTGCCTGTCTTCTGCATTCTCGAAAGCGCTGGCAATCGCCGCATTCAGCTTCTGCTTATATTGCTGAAGGGGTGCATGTCGCTGTTGCGGCAAAGCTAAACAGCTAGCAGGAGTTACCCCGATACTGTGTTTCGTAGCGCGTGCCGCCACTTGTGGTCGAGTGACTGGCCAACCCGAAGTAATCCCGTAGTGCCCGCAAAGTCGGCTTTTCGGCAAGTTCAATCTGTAGCGGTCTCCGATGCACTCGTCGAAGTGTTCACGCGCAGAAATAAGAGACTTTGAGTTCCGGTGCTACACGGAAACTATCCTGCTTTCCTGCAAAGTCAGCTTTCGACAAATTGCCCGAGTCGGCTTCAAACTGGCCGCTACCCGAAATTCTGTTCCGTTGACATTTGCGCAGGAGTATCGTCAAAAGGGGTCTATCCCTCTTCCGGAGCTGCTCATGAAGAAGGTTTTTTTCCCCGCTCTTGTGCTGGTCAGCCTTGCCATACCGATTGCTGTTTGTGCGCAGCAGCCACCGATCATCGACCGTCAGCTCTTCTTTGGCGAAGTACAGATTGCTGGCGCACAGATCTCGCCAGACGGGCAGTATCTATCCTTTCTTAAGCCCTATAAGGGCGCGCGAAATATCTGGGTCAAGAAAGCGACTGATCCGTTCAGTGCGGCGCGCCCGGTAAGTGCTGAACCTACGCGGCCTATTCCGGGCTATTTCTGGAGCCGGGACTCCAAGTACATTCTGTACGTGCAAGATGTAGGCGGTGATGAGAACTTCAATGTCTATGCTATCGATCCGACACTCGCGGCAGATCCAAAGACAGGCGTGCCGCCAACGCGCTCTCTGACAGACCTGAAGGGCGTGCGGACCCTGATATTCGCCGTGCCCAAATCGAAGCCGGACATTCTTTACATCGGCCTGAACGACCGCGATCCGCGCTGGCACGATCTCTATGAATTGCATTTGTCAACGGGCGAGAAAACGTTGATCCGCAAGAACACGGAGAAGATCTCCGGATGGGAGTTCGACAACGATGGCGACCTGCGGCTGGCGGTCCGCACGAGCCAGGCGGGCGACACGGAGATCCTACGTGTCGATTCAGACGGCTTCAAGCAGATCTACAACTGTACAGTCCTGGAAGGTTGCAGGGTGGCAGGCTTCGACGCAGCTAACAAACAGGTCTACCTGATCACGAACAAGGGATCATTGGACCTGACCGAACTGGATCTGCTTGACCCCACCACTGGCGCGACGATCAAGGTCGAGAGTGACCCGGAGAAGCGGGTCGACCTGGGTAGGGTGCAGAGATCCGAGGTCGACTACCGCATGCTCTTCACGCAGTATGAGGACGACCGCGTCCGGTTATATTTCAAGGACAAGGCGTTCGAGAAGGAGTACCACTGGCTGCAAACAAAGCTGCCGGACAAGGAGATCGCATTTGGTGCGCGGTCAAAGGACGAGAACATCTGGATCGTAATCGCGCACAACGACACTGAACCAGGCGAAACCTATGTTTGGAACCGCAAGGCGAAGACGCTTGTCCTGCAATACCGCATCCGCGAGGAACTCCCGCGCACGTCGCTTTCAGAACGCAGGCCCTACCATTTCAAGTCGTCCGACGGTCTTGATATCCCAGCTTATCTGACGTTGCCGAAGGGACTGCCGACAAAAAGCCTGCCACTGATCGTCCTGCCGCATGGCGGCCCATGGGGGCGCGATGCGTTCGGTTATGACACCTTTGCTCAGTTTCTGTCCAATCGCGGCTACGCGGTATTGCAGCCAAACTTCCGCGCATCTACGGGTTATGGTAAGAAGTTCCTAAACGCTGGCAACGGCGAGTGGGGCCGCAAGATGCAGGACGATCTGACCTGGGGGGTGAAGGCACTGGTCGCCGACGGTACGGTGGACCCGAAGCGCGTTGGCATCTTTGGCGGGTCTTATGGCGGTTACGCAACGCTGGCCGGCGTGGCTTTTACTCCGGATGTCTACGCGGCGGCTGTGGCCTATGCTGCTCCGTCGAACCTCATCACGCTGCTCGACGCGATTCCGCCGTACTGGGAGTCAGAGCGCAAGCAGATGTACACGCGCATGGCCGATCCGACGACGCCTGATGGTAAGGCATTGCTGATTGCCGAGTCTCCGCTAACCCAGGCGAAGGCAATTGTGACACCGCTGATGGTGGTGCAGGGCAAGAACGATCCACGCGTGAATGTCCGCGAAAGCAACCAGATCGTGGCGGCAGTGCGCGATAATGGAAAACCGGTCGAGTACCTCGTTGCTCCCGACGAAGGCCACGGCTTCGCCAGACCTATTAACAATCTGGCGATGGTCACGGCGATGGAGAAGTTCATGGCCAAGTATCTCGGCGGCCGCGTCCAGGAGGATGTCTCGTCCGATGTTGAGGCGAAGTTGAAGGAGATCACCATCGATCCGAAGACGGTCAGTGGAGCTATAACGCTGAATGGAACTTCACCGGCACCGACGAAGTAATCGACACGCAGTCAACATGGGCGGATATATTGCTACGAATGCTCTTGGCCAGTTGAAGGGCCCACCAAAATTCACTCACCGAACCCCTTCAGCCACACTATCCGCTTGCGCCCGTGAAGTCTGGTTTTCGCCAAGTTCGGTGAAGTTTCCCATAACGCCGTTTCACGGGAACTTCGGTCAGGTGGCTGACTTTCAGCGACTGAGTTTCGATTTTCTAGACATCAAACCTTACTTTGGCCCTAGCCAGTCGGTCGCGTGCTTCTCAACGGCAATTCGAACCAGCTGGCTTCTTGTTCGTACTCCAGTTCGGGCAAACAACTGTTGGAGTGTTGCCTTGACTGATCCCTCCGAAATTTTGAGTCTTTGGCCAATTTCTTTATTGCTCAAGCCCTCAAATACGCCGCGTAGCACCTCTTGCTCCCGGTCGCTCAGAATGTCCCGCATGTTGGCTTCGTTGGGCTGATGGGCCATGGTAATAAGCGCCTTCGCCACGCCTGGATCTATCCAGACCTCTCCTCGTGTCACGCGGCCAATTGCCTGAATCAATTCTGTGAGTGGGCTGTTCTTTAGGAAAATACCCGCAGCGCCTTCGTCGATCGCGCGCAGGATTACCGTATCGCTCATCCCACTTGTGACCATCAACACTCGGCCCGTAAAGTTGCGCTTTTTGCTTTCTGCTAAAAAGCGGACACCAATCTCTTCATTTAAATCATAATCAAGCAGAACGACATCGATAGGTCCTCTTTGGGTTGCAATGAGTGCCTCTCGCACGGAAGCACATATGCCAGCCACTACGAAATTAGCGTCGGCTTGTAGAAGTCTGCTCAAGCCCTCGCGAAAAAGTGTATGGTCATCGACTATCAGAATGCGAACTCGTCTGTCCATCAGTGATGGCCCTCTTCTTTCCATGTTGTAGCTCGATGACGAAACTTGCTCCAATAGGGCTGGTTTCATAGCGCAAATCTCCCTGGAAAGAACGCACAAATGCGCGGGATAAATACAATCCGAGGCCAGTGGCTTCTGCTTGCTGTTGAAACGGTTTGAACAGCTCGTTTGGATTTGTCACGCCAAGCCCAGTATCTAGGATATGCACAAATACCTTTTGCTCTACTGCTTTGGCGACGATGGAAAGCTCTTTGCGCGGTTGTGAGGCCATTGCTCGTTCGCTGTTTTTTACTAGATTTAAAAACACCTGCATCAAACTGGGCCTGTCAGCGAAAACCTCGGGGAGGTTGGCCTCTTCCGTGATCGTAAGTGTTATACCAAGGTCTTCCAGAGAAGGCTCTATGACAATACGCAATTCGCCCAATAGGGAGTGTAAGTCAACGTTAGCAGCGTGGCCGGAGTCGTTGGGAACATCTTTGGAAGCTATCTTCTCCAAAGACTGAATCAACGTGCCAAGGGCCGCCAAGTCATTACCGTTCCCTTGGGACGGACTGCGCTCCAGATTCTGATGAACTACTGCGATCGCCGCACAGACATTGCGTATCTCATGAGAGACTGCGGCGACCAGAATGCGGGAGCCCGAAAGCAACTGATGGAGGCTGGACTCTTCGTATGTCCGGAGGCCTTCGGAGGCGTCAACGACCATCGCTGCCAAGCGGGTACCGACACTCGTCTGGTAGGTCGAGAACCACACATCGGCCAGGAATATCTCGCCATTTTGCCGCGTGCCCTGGCACTGCATCACTGTTCGAAACGCGTGTTGAGTTGTCGGCAGATTGAGGAGAGAGGGGAGATATAGATGGACCGATGTTCCCTGAAGTCGACCAGGCCTCACGCCGAAGAGTCTGTGCGCCGCATCATTGGCGATCGAGAAACTCCCATCCGCGTCAACGGTAAAGATCGCGGCGGGGTTACTTTCGATCAAAACCTTGAGCTGCTCCTCGGCGTCCTGTCGCGCTGTGATCTCGCTTTGTAATTCTCGCAGGTGCTCGCTGGAAGCTCGCCGGCTGCGCCCTACTCCGTAGACGAAGAGGCCAATTCCAGAAAAAGCGGAGAAAGTAAGAATATCGCGCGGCAGGCCAACCGCAGCGGTCCATTTCAGGCTATTAAATGCCTCTGTAAGAAACGTGCACACGGCTGCCGCAATACAAATTTGCCAACGATTCAGCACACGGCCAAAGACCTGCATTGGCAATAGATATAAAAAACCAAGAGGAATAGCTGCGTCGATCAGCCAGTCTGCGAGTGCTATTAGGAAAATTAGAAAACTGGCGCGCAGAAGAAGCGATCTGGTGCTATTTCGAAATAGGCGTGAGGCCATAGACTTTCGCAGCTTTACCGTGCTCGAACATGAGAGATGAAGTGTACTTCATGACGGACAAACTTTAGGCAAGATTCATGTCGTTCCCTTGAGGTGTTCGTCGGTGCACAGCGCACGTCCTATACATCATCAATTGTGCTGATTCCATCTACCAAAACGCAACTGGATAGCCAAAAGAATTGGCGGAGTTAGCCGAAAGATAGGAGCAGCTGTGACTTGCGCCGATCTAGACTTCGGCTTAATGCAGTCGCATGGAATTGCAGCCGACTGCGTGCGGGGTCATACGTTCGGCTGCCGGACATGTTGCCCCAGCAATGTGCAGAAGATCAAATCCAGCGTGCGGGATGTGATGGAGCAGCAATGATTCGCGGTTTGGTCGATTTTGCGCTGAATAATCGCTGGATGGTTCTTGGTCTGGCGATCATGCTCTTCGCCTGGGGCATAGTCTCATTCCATGACCTGCCGGTAGAGGCTTACCCTGACGTTGCCAATAACTACGTCCAGGTCATTACGCAGTGGCCCGGTCGAGCGGCCGAAGAAGTGGAGCAGCAGGTCACTATACCGCTTGAGATTCAGATGGCGGGCATTCCACATATGACGCATCTGCGGTCTACCTCGCTGGCGGGTCTGTCTAGCCTCACTATGATCTTCGACGATGATTCGGTGAATGATTGGAATCGCGAGAAGGTGCTGGAACGGCTTTCCCAGGTCACACTGCCAGCCGGCCTGCAGCCCCAGATGGGTACCGATTGGAGCCCCGTCGGTCAGATCTACTGGTACACCTTGCGCTCCACCAATCCGGCTTACGACAACATGGATCTCAAGTCGATCGAGGACTGGACACTGGAAAAACAGTTCAAATCTGTGCCCGGTGTCGTGGACGTTTCTAGCTTCGGTGGTATTACGCGCGAGTATCAGGTTCGAGTCGACCCCGATAAACTCGTCTCCTATGGACTGAGCATTGGTCAGATTGAGCAGCAGATTGCCAACAACAACACCAACGCTGGCGGCAGCTTTATCGAGCAGGGGCAGCAGCAGATCAATGTGCGCGCGGTCGGTCTTTATAGCAACGTCAGGGACATTGAGGACACAGTCATCAAGACCCAATCGGGTACAGCTCTTCGTGTAAAAGAAATCGCCACCGTCGTGCAGGGCCCAAAGATTCGGCTTGGTCAGATAGGTAAGGCCTGCCGGTTTGGTGCGCTGCCGGAGTCCGATCCGGTGAGTTCCTGGAGCGCCACTGACCCCTGCATTGATCATCAGAGCAAAAGCGGTGATTCTCGGGCCATCCATCGCGAGGACGGCAAGATCATCGATAACGATGACGTCGTGGAAGGCATCGTCCTTCTGCAAAAGGGGCAAGACTCTCAGTTTGCCTTGAAAGGCATTCGCCAGAAGGTCGATCAGCTCAACAATGGCGTTCTCCCGCCGGGCGTAAAGATCGTACCATTTCTCGACCGCAGCGATCTGCTGAGCTACACCACCCACACGGTGTTGCATAACCTCACCGAGGGCATCATCCTTGTCATCATTGTTCTCTTCGTTTTTCTAGGGAACGTTCGTGGCGCTCTCATCGTCTCGCTCACCATACCGTTTTCGCTCCTCTTTGCTTCCATCTGCCTCGACCTCCGCCATATCCCGGCGAACCTGCTTTCGCTGGGTGCTCTTGACTTCGGCATGGTCGTCGACGGGGCTGTCGTCATGGTGGAGAATATCGTCCGCCACCTCAGCCACCAACGCCGGGACTCCGTGATACCAGCCGAGCAGATCCGCGAGGCGGCCCACGAGGTACAGCGCCCGGTTTTTTATGCGATCGGAATTATCATCACGGCTTATCTACCGATCTTTACCTTACAAGCCGTTGAGGGCCGGCTCTTTCAGCCGATGGCCTGGACAGTCGCTTTTGCACTTGTCGGCGCCCTGATATTTTCCATCGTAATAGCTCCCGTGCTGTGCAGCCTGATGTTTCCTCGTGGCGCATCGGAATGGCACAACCCTGTCATGGAATGGCTCACCGACCGGTATCGCCATGTCGTACGTTGGGCGATAGAACATCGGTGGGTCACCATCGGCGGAGCCGGTTGTGCTTTGCTTTTGGCGCTCTTTCTCGGCCTCAGCGGTGTTATCGGCTCAGAGTTCCTGCCCCATCTCGACGAAGGTGCGATCTGGGTCCGTGGCACCCTGGCTCCCAGCACCGGCCCCACCGAGAGTCTGCGCATTGTGAATCAGGCCCGTATCGTGCTCTCGTCCTTTCCTGAAGTGACCCAGGTCGTCTCCCAGACTGGCCGGCCGGACGACGGCACCGATGTTACCGGCTTCTTCAATACCGAGTACTTTGTCGACCTTAAGCCCAAAGAAGAGTGGCGCCAGGTCTTCAAGAAGAATAAGGACGAACTCATCGGGGCCATGAACCGTGAGTTGGAAAAGGTCCCGGGAGTCATCTGGAACTTCTCTCAGCCGATCTCCGATAATGTTGAAGAGGCCGTAAGCGGTGTCAAGGGCGAGCTCGCCGTCAAGATCTATGGCGATGACCTGAAGACCCTCGAAGCAAAGGGCGATCAGATCGTCTCGATCATGAGCAAGATCAGAGGGGTACAGGATCTCGGACTCTTCAGGGTCATTGGGCAGCCCAACCTCAACTACGTCGTTAACCGAGAGACTGCGGCTCGCTTCGGTATCAACGTCGCTGACGTTCAGGACGCCATCCAGACCGCCGTCGGTGGTAACGCGGTCACCCAAGTCCTCCAGGGTGAAGCACGCTATGATCTCGTTGTCCGCTACCTCCCACAATTTCGAAATACAGAGGAGGCGATCGACAACATCCGACTGCTCTCGCCCTCGGGAGAGCGCGTCTCTCTCGCGCAACTCACTATCGTAAGGATGAGAGACGGCGCAGAGACCATTGGCCGCGAGGGTGGTCAGCGTTTCGTCGCCATCAAGTACAGCGTCCGGGGCCGCGACCTCGGCAGCACCGTAGAAGAAGCCATCCGCAAGGTCAACGATGAGGTTAAGTTGCCCCCTGGCTACAAAATCGACTGGGCGGGTGAATACGAGAGCCAGAAGCGATCGTCCCGAAGATTGATGCTGGTATTACCCATCACGATTATTCTCATCTTCATCATCCTCTACACAATGTTCCATTCCGGTAAATGGGCTGGCCTGATTCTCATCAACGTCTCTATGGCGCCGGTCGGCGGCCTGCTCGCTCTACTGTTCACTCACACTAACTTCAGCGTCTCCTCCGGTGTCGGCTTCCTCGCACTCTTCGGAGTCTCCGTGCAAACCGGCGTCATTATGCTGGAGTACATCAACCAGATGCGCGTGCGCGGCCACGCGATCGAAGAGTCCGCCATCGAAGGGGCCGTTCTCCGCCTTCGCCCCATTATGATGACTATGCTTGTTGCCACCCTGGGTCTGCTTCCCGCCGCGACCTCACATGGTATCGGATCGGATTCGCAGCGGCCGTTTGCCATGGTCATCGTCGGCGGTCTCATCGGAGCGCTTCTCATTAGTGTCTTTCTTCTGCCCACTTTGTATGTCTGGATCGCAAGACCGGGCGATGTCCTTCCCACACCCGAGACAGAGTTTGAGAGCTGAGGCTCGTCGACGCGAATGGTGCCAGTGAAATGCATGTTGTGGGCTCTAACGCTGTTCCTGGCCTCCGGACCCCTGGGTTTCAAAGCATTGGGTCAAACGGGCTCTGTCAGTAAGCAGAGCGTTAGTGTGCCGACGGTCGACGCCGGCGATGGGCCCGCGAGAGGATCAACCTATATCCCCATCGACAGCTGGATATATCCTGCGCTCGACCGCTTGCAGGCGCTTGGTTATATCAACTACGCCTATCTCGGACTTCGACCTTGGACACGACAGAGCATCACACACGTACTGGATCAAACTGCGAATTTCCAGGATCTCACTTCGAAGGACGCCGAAGCCTATGAGATTTATTTCGCGGTCCGGAAGGAACTCAATACCGGCACCCATAACGGAGACATCGTTGTCTATGCCATCCATCCAATCTGACTTCGCCCAGGGATCACCGGGTTGGGCTTAGCCCTGCGAGGCCAGGTCTCGCGCCTCGAGTTCGATGGCTCGGTTCCATGCTTGCCAGTCCGGATCCGAGGAGAGCGCCTGCGGCCACTCAGCATCTAGAGTGGAGTACTGTGGCGCTCCACGTTCCGCATCGCTGCTTGCTTCGTCGCCAGTGTCAGGCTGGGTGAAATGGACCGAGTTCCAGAGGAAAGGCACTCGGCCGGGCTGGCTGGCCGAGGAGATCGCCGTTTGCAGCAAACGGATGCGCTTATCCCAGGAAAGTTCGAGGCAATCTCCAAGAGCATGCCGGCCCGCGTTTGCAGGGCGTTCGATCGAACGCAGCCAGTCACGTTCGTTTTGGCGGACTGTGGCGCGGGCATGAGTGGGTACGGTTGCCAGCAGATTGCTGTATGCTGCGGCGAGTTGGTCGTCCAGCTGGCTTAGTTGCGGCGAGGCGCAGATAGCATCTCCCGGGGCGTAGAAGCTCGAGCGCAATCGAAACTGGCGGCGAGAGCCGGAGAGGTGAGAAGAGCCCCGAGGAGAACAACGGAGGGAACGCGCATGGATGGCCTAATTTTGCCACGGTTTCGGAGGAAGTCAACGAGCGCGTTATCGCCGAAGCACTCGTCGACGGCAGATAAAGTAACGAAATGTCGGCTTAGCGGAAGTGATCTTCGTAGTGCCCGCAAAGTCGGCTTTTCGGCAAGTTCACCCAGCGGCGCGATTGGGGAAGCATAATTTCCGAAACCCCTCGTCAGCGGCGACCGGGCTGAAAGTACATTACCGTATACCCGGTACCAAATTCGATCGGTGAGTTACAATTCGAGCGAACCCGTAATGAAAAGGAGAATTCCAGCAACATGCCGGCCTTCC
>Ga0210391_10003110_pt1 | contig 14111 bp, 6 predicted proteins | sample IncBWC12OmetaG_FD_160573 | JGI IMG/M metagenome (GOLD analysis project Ga0210391, IMG submission 160573) | Forest soil microbial communities from Barre Woods Harvard Forest LTER site, Petersham, Massachusetts, United States - Inc-BW-C-12-O ... | reverse complement strand
CTGCCGGGTAGACCCGGGGACTTTCACCCCGAGTCCCCCACAGATCCGGACGTGAACCTCTCGATTCATCCGGCTCGTACCACCCAGAGAAGGCTGCCGCCTTCCATCAAGACAAGGAGTTCCTCCGGTTTCCCGTTGACTCCACCCTGACGTGGGTGGCCTGCCCCCTTTGCTCCACGGGCATTACCCCGTTTCATCGCTCTTACGAAGCAGTGCGCCCCTGATCGATGCATCGGTACTTTCGGCCTCGTGGGTTCTCCACTTGCGCCTTTTCCCTTCGCATCACCGACCCGGTTCTCAAGTTCCGTACGAAAGCCCAGATAAGAGTCATGCCGCCTATACACCGGACACCCGCATGGCCAGTAAGTAGGTAACCTGCCATGCTGTTCCCGGGACAAGGTGAAGACCCCGGTTTTGAGTGCCTTCATTCCTGTTTTCGATGCTTCATCAGCGGATCGTTTGCACTCATCTCTCTTATCCACACATGACGTGATCTTCTGTCCCGCCTTTTAACCATAACGTTCACCACCGCGATCTTTGGACCGAAGCAGCTTATGGCAGTTTGAAGCCTCCTCCTACAAGGCGGCTCCGAAGGACCTACCTTCATCTTTCGTACAGCATGACGATTTCTCGTCTTCTTGACACAATCACCTCCATCAGGTTGAGTAGAGGACTTGCACCTCCTAGCTGTCGAACATGCTCGGCACACATATCAAAGGCCGGACTCGGTGGTCCGGCCTTTGGCCAGCCTCTTAAGTGGCCCCTCAGAACTCGTATCGTAAGGTCGCCTGCAGCGTTCTTGGCGCATTGACAACGCCGTGGCCTCCACCTCCCGGCACGCCGAAGAAGGGATCAGTCGGGTTCCCGTCGATGGCCCCAAAGACGTGCCGGTTAAACGCGTTGGGAATATCGAGTTTAAACATCAGCACCTGACCTTCCCGGATTGTGGTTCGCTTGATGACCGAGAAATCTTCGTTCTTGTACCCAGGGCTCCGCCACCAGGAGACCACCGTGGGCAGATTTCCGAAAATATAGCCGCCGCCAAAGGGCACCGAGGTGTCGCTCGGATTCTCAAAAGAAGAGCAATTTACTGTGGCCGGACTGGTCGTCGAGGCGGGCTGGAAGATGCCGTTCGCGTTTTCCACACATCCGCTGTTCCACGTACTGTTTTGCGCCGGCGTCCAATGTGCGGGATGCGCGGGGAAAGCAGTGCCAATCAGGCTGTAGCGGTAGTTTCCTGTGCTGAATGGGTTGGCCGTCGCATATTCATTAATTACTGTGGGCGAACCCGACTGGTAGCGCTGAATTCCACTTACTTGCCAGCCCCCCAGCACTTTGCTGGCGACGCCGTGGTTCAGAAATTTCTTTCCCGGCCCCACAGGAAGTTCGTACAGATAGCTGAGTACAAAGGTGTGCGGAATGTCCTGATAGCTGACCGCCTTTTCGGCCTTAAGGTTGTAGGGGTTCTGAGCTCCAAAAACGTTCGAGTTGAAGCCAGTCTCGGTGGAGAATGAGGAGTCCGCATCGGTGATGGTCTTGGAGTACGTGTAGGAGGCCAGCAGGTTCAGACCATTGTGAAAACGGCGCTCCAGCTTGGCTTCCAGAGCGTGATAGGTGGACTGTCCGAGATTCTCAAGACAGCAACTGGTGGTGATGGCCCCGTATTGCGGGAAGGGCCGTAACAATTGGCCAATCTTATCGTTGCCGCTCGGGCCCCATCCCGGGACAAACCAGGAGGGCACCGCGATTCCAAGTTTGGCGAGAATCGCCGGACCGCCGTTTCCGTCGGAGCCGTCTACGAGATCCTGCAGAGAGCTGCCCAAGAAGTTGAACTGAGGATTGGGAGTGTTGAACTGAGCTAAATTCGACAGCAAGCGGGTCGCATGTTGCCCGACGTAGCCCAGGCTGAAGATAAGATCGTTAGCAATCTGGTGTTGAAACTCAAGATCCCAGTTCTGAACCATGCCCGGACGCCCATACTGCGGAGCAACATAGTCGACAGTATTTTGAGTAAAAACGTTCAGCTCCGGGTTCGGGACGTTGCTGGGCGGGGTATAAGCAGGAAACCCGGCATCGAGCGACTGCACTGGCGTGAAATTATCGTTATTCCTGAAGTTCGGATTCGCCGTACTCCCGCCGGAGAGCGCGCCGCCGAAGTCAGAGTAGACCAGCGCGGCATAATAGATACTGTATCCGCCCCGAATCACTGTGCCGCGCATAAAGTCCGGCGCATAAGCGAATCCAACTCGCGGCCCAAAGTCTTTGAAGTAAGTGTTTGCGCCGGTCTTACTCTTGCCAAAAACAAACGCACCCAACTGCCCCGGAGTGGCAGAGTTAACGGCCGTGGGCGAAAACACCGACTGCAGTCCTGAAGCCTCGTGGCGCGGCGTGTCCACATCCCAGCGCAGGCCAAGATTCAGCGTGAGGTCGTGTCTCGCCTTGAAATCATCCTGCACGTAGGTGGCGTAATAGTTCTGGTTCCAACGCGGGTAGTGCGAAAACACGGTCAGCTGTTCCTGGTCGGGTTGACCGATCAGAAAGCTGGCGAATGGGTCGCCGGTGAGACTCGCTCCCGGTTGCTCGGTGATTGGCGCGAAGGACGTCTCGTTATTTTTGAAGTTGTACTGCGGTGAAGTCTGCGACTGCGAAAGGATCGAATATTGGTAGGAGCGCCACTCGAAGCCTACCCGCAAAGAATGTCGCCCTTTCGTCAAGGAGACACTGTCGGCCACGACCAAGGAGTTAGGAACTTGAATGCTGAAGTTTTGCGTGCTCAACTGCGAGTAGCCGACTCCGAATGGAGAGCCGGCAAACTGGAATTCTGGAAACACTTGTCCGCTGGCGCCCGTGATACCTAGACTCTGGTCCCAGTCAGTCCCGTTGACGCTGGGCGATCTGCTGGCCGTGTAGACGCGGTTAAATCCAACCGTGAAATGGTTCAGGACCGAGGGAGTGGCAAAGTAATCCCATCCATAGCGGAGATAATGCGTGAAATAGTAATTGAAGTAATTCCCCGGCGTGAGCGGGGCAGGAAGATCGAAGTTGTTGCCGTTTAAGTAACTCTGCTCACGGCTACTGTAGGAGAAGAACATTTTGTTCTTGTTGGTCAAGTTCTCGTCGATCCGAAAACTCGTCTCCGTAGTTATCACATGGTCCAGGGAGGTCGGGTTTTGATAGTTGTTTATTAGCCCAGCTACGCCGTTGGCGGGAGTGCCGCCCAGGTTCGTCCCAGGCAGATAACCAAGAACCTTCTGAGCGACAGCACTCAGGTTCGTGATCTTGTTGCCCGCAAAAGGCAAGCGGCAAGTTTGCCCGCCGACAACCTGCGTAGTTGAAGGGTCGAAGATCTGACCCGTCAGGACCTGTTGCCCGGTGCAGGGATTGATCACAGGCGTGGTCACGCCGCCGACTGTTATGGTCGCAGGCGGGCCCAACAGCGCCGAGAAATCACCCCCGCGTTCCGCCGCTGTGGGCAGGGTCAGGATGTCATTCGTCAGGCCCCGGCGGTTGCGGTACTGCTCCCAGGCGAAGAAGAAGAAGGTTTTGTCCCGGCCATTGTAGAGGTGAGGAATTCTGACCGGGCCGCCCAGCGACCCGCCAAAATCGTTCTGCCGGTCTCGAGGCTTCCGATTCAAAGCTGTACAGGGGATGGTGGTGTTGTTGCATCCAGCGGCCTGGTTGGCCTGCGCTATCTGCGCATTTGCGAAATCAGTGTTCCAGGAAAACGCATCCAACGCCTCGTTGCGGAACAACTCGAATAGCGATCCGTGATATAGGTTGCTGCCGGATTTGGTGGTAAAGCTTTCGATGCCGCCGGAGGTGCGGCCATATTGTGCCGAAGGCATTGAGGTGGTGACTTTGAACTCAGTGAGCGCTTCCACCGTGGGCGCCGTCTGGTCGAATGCGGCGCCGGAATCAGAGCGAACTACGCTGACCCCGTCCAAAAGAATCTCGGTTCCGAAATTCTGTCCGCCAGATAGCTTCGATTCGTAGATTCCGGCGGAGGCGTGATCGCTGTTGGTGCCCGGACCGGCGGTTCCCGGCGTCAAGAAGACAAACGTTTCGGGAGAGCGCACGAAACTTTGCCCGGTCGAGTTCAAAGCCAAAGGCAGGTCTTCAATTTGCTTGGTGCCCACCACCGTTCCGATGTCGGAACTCTCCGTCTGCAAGGTGGGAGCATCTGCCTCCACGCTGACTTCTTCCTTCACATCGCCGGGTTCGAGGGTGACATTCAGGGCCGAGGTGGTACTGATTTGAACCAAGACCCCTTTTTGTTGCGACACCTTAAAGCCCGTGGCTTCTACCGTGATGTTGTAGCGGCCGGTTTGAATGTCCGCGACGCGGTAGACACCTTCGGCTGTAGACACGGTCTTGTAGGTGTTGCCCGTGTCGACTCCGCTGATCGTGATCGACGCTCCGCCAACCGCTGCTCCCGAACTGTCCAGAACGGATCCTGCGATCGTTCCGCGGTCCGATTGCGCTGTTGCACTGCCGATCAGAGTCAGACACACGGCTGCGATGCTGAGGCCTACCAGCCTATGGAACTTCATATGGCGCTCCCCCGGGGAAAAAAAGTCGCCTAACCTCGCACGGCGTTCCGCGAGTCAACGTTCGTCGGATGTCAAAGTAATGCAAACATAGTAATAGAGAACAATTAGGGAGGGGTGTCAATCATACTTTCGTACAGGGGCTCAACCAACGGATTTCGGCCGGTGGGTTTGCTTGCCCATTTGGGGAAAGCCGCCCGTTTTCAGTCAAGCGAGATGATTCCTCGTTGCAGTGCGACCGTTGCCGCCTGGGTGCGATCCTTCACGCTAAGCTTTTCGAGAACGTGACTCACATGCAACTTCACCGTGACTTCTGCGATATTCAGCGCACTCGCAATTTCTTTGTTCCCCAGTCCCTTGGCCACCATCCGCAGCACTTCCTCTTCGCGGCCGCTCAACGAGCGATGGGACCGGCGCTCGGCCAGGTGCGATGCCACGATTAGATCCACATACTGTCGCCCTTGATGAACCTCGCGCACGGCGCGCAGGAGCTCTTCCCGGATGATGCTCTTCACAATGTATCCCCGCGCGCCGGCCTGCATCGCGCGGTAGATTTCTTCCTCTCCCGAGTGAGTAGAGAGCATGAGGATGGATGCGCCCGGGAATTCGCGTATCATCGCCGCGGTGCAGTCCACGCCACTCATTCGCGGCAGCCGAAGGTCCATCAACACCAAGCTGGGAAGGTGTTCGCGGTACGCCTGTAACGCGTCCTCGCCGTTTGCTGCCTCCGCTACCACCTCCATGTCCGGCTCGACGTTCAAGGACGCAGACAGACCCATCCGAACCATGAAGTGATCGTCAACCACCAGAATACGTATTGGCTTTGAGCTCTTCACCGATTGATTCGCTCCAATGCGCGGGAACTTCCACAGCAATGCGAGTACCGCGTCCGGGCTGGCTCTCAACTGTCAAGCGGCTGCCCATCGACTGCGCGCGCTCGCGCATGTCGAGAAGCCCAAAATGTCCGGTGGGAGAAGCTTGATCTGCGGCAAAACCCTGTCCATCATCACTCACTGTCAGACGAACCGATTCAGGTGCGTATCGCAATTCGATCGAAATATGTCTCGCCAGTCCGTGTTTCATGGCGTTCGCCACGGCTTCCTGCCCGATGCGAAGCAAGTTCATCTCGGCTGGCCTGGGCAGGCGGACCGGAGTACCTTCGAACTTAGCCTCCACCTTCACGCGCTCGCGCGGGGTGAGAGGCTCGACAATCTTCGCCAGAGCGAAGACCAGATCCCCATCTTCCAGTAATTGGCAACGCAAATCCCACACCGAACGGCGCGCTTCGACCATGCTGTGACGGCTCATGTTACGCGCCGTTTCCAGTGCCTGCTCTGCCACGCGTGGCGCTTGCTGGAAGCAATCGACCGCCAGATCCAGCTGCATGGTGATACCGGCCAGTTCCTGCTCCAGGGTATCGTGTAGCTCGCGGGCAATCCGGTTACGCTCTTCCAGCACTGCGCCGCTTCTCAACTTCTGGCGAATGACGTCCATCTGCTCCCGCAGCCGCCGGCCCAGCACAACCACCCACGCTACCACGGTCAATAGGACAACCGCGGTCATACCAAGCAGCCAAAGTGTGTGACGCAAATTCCACCACGAGGGAGTCTTAAGCACCACCAGATCCTGAGGCATGCGCAGCAGCACGCGAATCGACTGCGGGATTCGCCACAATCCTCCGCTGCGAACCAAACAGATGCCAGTAATCCGCACTTCGCTATTCAGCGGGACGGACACCAGGCGCTCCCCCGCGACACCGGGCGGCAGGGCCGCGTCAAAAAACACGTCGCCGCGCTGCAGTTGGAGTCGAAGACCGTCCGGTTGCGCCTGCCGGTTCAACAACCTCGCCTCGGTGGTTACGACCGCGCCGTCGAATGGCTCCCAAGGCGTCGCCAGGTTTAGCTCGACCGGAGCTGGTGCTCTCTCGTGGCTTAGGCGCTGGTACACCGCGTCCTCCAACATCGGCGCCGAATCACTGATAGCAGGAAAGCCCAGCACTTCAACGAGATCGCCAATCTCCACGGGCGTATTTTGCTGCGTCAGCACGCGAAGTCCCTTGCCTTGGCTTACGAGAAAAAGGGCATTCCCCAATTGCTGATATCCAACGACACCGCGCACTCGCACCCGGTGCCGGATCCCCTTGGCTGGCGAAAACCGCAGCAAGTCTGACAGCGAAGCTTCGCTGGCGGGCGCTTCAACCGTTATGAAGTTCAATCGTGGGACGTAAAACAAAATTCCCGTGAGTTGCCGGTTTGTGTTGTACAGGCTGCCGCACACGCCTTCGATCAGCACTGCGCTGTCGACCCAGGAAGTTAAATCCTGATCGCGGCCAATCGGCACACGGACATTGAACTCACCTCCGCCGGACGCGACTCGCATAGCCAGGGTGGTCCCTTGCCACGAATTGCGGTCGATAGCTACGGACCGCACGATGCCTCGCACTCGCGCCCACTGACTGTCCTGGCGTCCGTCTGCGAGCTCGGAGAAGGGAAACAGTTGCGCCTTGGGCAAAGCACCCTTACCCAGCACACGCAACCTCTGCTCCCGAATCACGGGAGCGAATTTGCCTGGGCCAGTTACTCCTTCAACTTCCACCAACCGGCCGAGGAGGTGGGCGTACTTCGGCGAGACACTGCCCTCCGCGAAAATGCCAGCGGTCGCATCTTGAATGAAGAAGTCCGGTGCTGGAGCATCCATGGTGATTACGCCACGAACCCGCACGGGATAACCCAACGCAGCCTGCTCAGGAGTCAACCTGCGGATCTGCTCGGCGCGAGTGAGGATGGGGAGTGGCTTCGCCGCTGGCTGAGCCCAAACCCTAGCGCTCAGGGCGTGAACCATCACCAGCGAGGCAGTGGTGAGCGCGAAAGCGCACAATCTTTCAGCACCAATTTTCCTGGCTCGCGTAGGACAGTGTTTCAACATGTTCGCTACCGGCTTCCGCGCAGAGTTCGGGCGTCATTTGACACGCATGAGATTCTAATCCACAAATACCTACTGGGGTTGCGGAGAGGCGAAATGTCCACTGAAAGTACCCGACGCGAATTTCTGAAATTGTCCACGGCAGGAGTGGCAGCCGGCGTCGTTGCTGAATCCGTGCCGGTCTGGGCTTCCCTCGGTTCAGCCAACCCCGGCGAGATCACTGTTCGGGTTACCGATGAGAAGCGGCGCTTCGAGAGTACGTCCACTCTGGCTTGGCGGCAGGTCGCCGGACAGCCTTCTGCGGAAATCATCGCTCTCAACCCTGAAAAGAAGTTCCAGGAGATTCTCGGTTTCGGCGCGGCTTTCACGGATGCAGCCTGCTACATGTTCAACCAACTGCCCTCGAATTCGCGCGCAACTTTATTCCATGAACTATTCCACCCGTCGGAGCTAGGACTTAACGTCTGCCGCACCTGTATCGGGGCGAGTGACTACTCGACTGAGTTGTACAGTTTCGATGAAGGCGCACCCGATCCGGACTTGAAGCGCTTCTCGATCGATCACGACCGTGCCTACATCCTGCCGTCGCTGCTGCAGGCTCGCCAGGAAAATCCTGACCTGTTCCTGTTTTCTACTCCCTGGAGTCCTCCCGGTTGGATGAAGGCAAATGGCTCCATGCTGGGCGGCTGCATGCGCAAGCAGTATTATGCGAGCTACGCACAATACTTCGTGAAATTCCTGCAGGCGTACGTCGCCGCAGGTGTCTCCATTCAGGCCGTCACTTCGCAGAACGAAGTGGACACCGATCAGGACGGCCGCATGCCCGCGTGCCTATGGGGGCAGGAGTATGAGATCGAATTCGTGAAACAACATTTGGGACCGGCGCTAAGAGCCAATGGAATTTCCACGAAAATCTGGCTCATTGACCACAACTACGACCTTTGGGGCCGGGCAATTTGCGAACTCGACGATTCGGACGTGCGCAAGTACGCTAACGCCATAGCGTGGCACGGATATGCCGGCAGCGTGAGCATGGCCTCCAGGGTCCACGACGCCCACCCCGATGCGGAGATGCATTGGACGGAGGGCGGCCCAGATTACACGCGGCCTGACTACGCCACCGATTGGGCCAACTGGGGGCAGACCTTTACCGGGGCTCTCCGCAACTGGTGTCAATCGATTACAGGTTGGAATCTCGCGCTCGACGAACAGGGTCGTCCCAACATCGGCCCGTTTCCGTGTGGTGGGCTCGTCACCATCCACTCGCAGACGAAGGAAATCACCCGCAGCGGCCAGTACTGGGCCTTCGCTCATTTTTCTCGCACGATTCGCCGTGGTGCACGCCGCTTCGATTCCGCGGGCATTGTGGCAAACGTTGAGCACGTAGCCTGCGAGAATCCCGATGGTCTAAAAGTCCTGGTGATGGCCAACACAGCCGCGACCCGTCCGGTGGTGTTACAGATGGGCGCGATGCAAGCGGACCTGGTCCTGGCAGGTAATTCCGTAACCACACTCACATGGAAGTGAAATGTTTCAGTATTCGTCAACCGGGCCGCGGCGGCACCGAATGATTGCTTGCCGTCAGTATTGCCCTTTGGTATCTAGTCGGCAGTGGCCGCGATCAACTGCTGCAGCGGCGCGACGATCATAAGCAACAGGTCGGCTTTGGGCATTTTTGCACGCTCAATCAGCGCAAGTTGCTCGGTTCTCCACACTTCGGGCGAGGGCTGGGACTTGTCCAGATAATCCAGGGACTCGAGCCCAGCTGCAGCGAGGGCGGATAGGTCTGCGGAGAGAGGCGCGATGTCGCGCAGGAGAAACGATTGTTCCAATAACGGATACAGTTGCGCATGGTTATCACGCCAAATCGTGAGGGCGTTGCGAATTTGCGCTTCCGCGGCTTGGTCTTTGTGGCCGCCTTCGAGGTAAGCCCCGACGAGGTTGCGAAAATGGCGTGCGGCCTCGCTCTCCGGACTGGCCGCGTCGACCAGGTGATTTAAGGGCGCCCGAACGTCCCAGGGGCCTTTCACGGCGTTCATGCGGGTGTAATCCTTTACTGGTTCGACAACCTCGGCGAACCTGCGGAGCGCCCCGATGTCATCGGTTCCAGCCATGCGGTGCAACATGGGAACTTCACCGGCTCGGTGCTTCAGATCCAGCCATTCCAGCCGCCAACTCAACTCTTCAAGTCTGCTGTACATCGAGCTCGAATCTTGAACCTCTTGCGGGGACCATAACCGCTCAGCAATCGCAGCGGTGCGCGGCCAGATGCGCGAATCGATGTTCTCGGGAGTCGCCAATTCCGTCCACATGCAGGCTTCGCCGCCGAGGATGCGGCTTTTCTGTTCAGGATTCAAATCGGCCGCGGCGCCACTCATGGGATCGACGGCATAGTGCCGCGCCGCCGGCCACATGAGGTCGAGATAATACCCGTAGGAGAGGAGGCCGCTGTAGCCTTGCTGTGCTGCGATTGCCAATGACTCTTGCCCGCGCCAGGACTGGATGACGATGGTCTTGGGCAGTTCAGGGTGCAGTACCTCATCCCATCCGATCATGATTTTGTGGTGCTTGCTCAATATCTCCTGCAGGCGTCGATTGAAATACGCTTGCAGATCCTGATTATTTTTCATGCCGTGAGCACGGATGAAGGCTTGGATTTTGGGATTCGCATCCCAATGCTTGCCGTTTACTTCATCTCCGCCAATGTGGAAGTAGGCATCGGGGAAAAGTTGAGCCATCTCGGCAACGAACTTGTCGAGAAATTTGTAAGTTGCCTCCCGGGTAGGATCTGTGACGGAATCGATGGCGTCCGGCTCGAGGGTATAACGACCGGGATTGCTGGCGAGTTCGGGATAGCCGACAAACCATGAGCCGCTATGGCCAGGAGTGTCGAACTCCGGAAGAATGCGGATACCGCGGTCGTGAGCGTAGCGGACCAGTTCGCGAATCTCTTCTTGGCTGTAGTACAAACCGTCCGAGCCCATCTCGTGCAACTTGGGAAAGCGCTTGCTCTCGACCCGGAAGCCCTGGTCGTCGGAGAGATGGAGGTGCAGAACATTCATCTTCACCGCCGCCATACCGTCGAGGTTTCGCTTGACCACGTCGAGTGGAATGAAGTGGCGTCCAACATCGATGAGCAAGCCGCGCCAGGGAAACCGGGGTCGGTCTTTGATGGTGACGGCGGGCAGAGCAAATCCATCCGGGCTTGGCCCCACAAGTTGAAGGAATGTCTGAAGACCATGCAGGATCCCGAGCGAATTCGGCGCCGTGAGCTTAGCTCCCGATTCCGCCACTGCCAACTCGTACGACTCATCCTCGCCGAGCCGTGAAACCGCCTCACTGCCGTGCTCGGCATGGATCACCAGCGAAGGATTAGCGGATTCGGTAGCCTTGTTCTTGAGCGGCATTCCGGTTTCCAGGGAAAGCTCGGCAATAAATCTCTGAACACCGCGTTGCAAGGTTGCATCCTTGGCCCCTTCGACAGCGACGGAGAAGGATGGCTGAACATGTAGTCTGCCCGTCCCAGATTGCACCACGGCTGGCATCGGCATAAGGTTGAGCAGCGGCGGTTGCTGCGCCGCTGCAACTGCTACCCATAGAATTGCTGCGCTCGAGACGAAGAGTTTTCGCATAGTTTCCTTAAAACGCGACAGCCTCGAGGAAGGGTATTTCTTCCACCCGACGGCGAGCTGCCATGGTGGCTATCACTCCGTCTCTACGGTGTCAGAGTGAACTTGCTCCGCAGTTGGATGTTATCCGAGGCGCCGCCCACCAGAATTGTGAATTCACCTGGGCCGGCACTCCAGTCGTTCTTCTTAACGTCGTAGAAAGAGAATGCTCTCCGATCAAGCATCAGCGTTAAGCGCTTGCTCTCGCCCGGCTTGAGGTCTATTTTCGCGAATCCCTTCAACTCTTTGACCGGCCGGGGAACGCTGGGGTGAGACTCACCGACATATAGTTCGGCGACTTCGGCTCCCTCGCGTCGACCTGTGTTTTTTACCTCGAACGAGACTTTAACCGGCTCGTTCAGATTTCCCCTCTGAGGTGTCACCGATAAATTGCCGTATCCGAATGTCGTATAGGAAAGACCATAGCCGAATGCGAAGAGTGGCTTGGTCTCGGAACGGTCGAAGTGCCGATATCCCACGAAAACACCCTCCGAATACTGAACTCGCTTCTGGTCCTTCTCAGGGTAGTAGCTGTGAAACGCCGGGCTGTCTTCCCAACGCCGCTCAAACGAGACCGGCAACTTGCCGGAAGGGCTGTAGTCACCAAAGAGGACTTGGGCCAGGGCCGTTCCTCCCTCCTGTCCTGGATACCACGCATGCAGAATCGCGGGAACACGGTCAACCCAATCGGTCATGTCGACGTTGCCGCCAGCCGTGAGCACAATGATCGCGTTCTTGTTGACCGCGCTGATTTGACGGATCAGTTCGTCCTGTCCGCCGGGCAACTGGAAGGTTCGGTCAGAACCCTCGGACTCCGTCTTAGGATCGAATCCCACACAAATGATGACTGCGTCAGCCTTCGCGGCTAGGCCCTTGGTTTCGCGGCCAATGAAAGTCTCGGCTCGAGTCACACCGAAACCAACGATGGCACTCCCGACTGCTTCGAAATATTCGAGGCGGATCTTGTACGCCTGGCCCGCTTCCATATGTCTGCCATAACTGTCGACCGTTTGGGAATGACGTTGCCAGTCGTCGATCACCGTGTCATCGCCAATGTAAAGTCGAACCCCATCATCCGCGGAAGTGAAGAATTTGTAATCTCCGGACCGCTGCGGCACGAAATATCCCGTCCAGCGAACCGAGAAATGATCGATGGGCTGGTTCGGAGCAAAGCTACCTTCTCCCCAATCGAAGTCGACATGCTGGTCGGTGCGCACGAGCGCGGGAGGACCTCGCAGTTCTTCGTTGCTGAAATATTCTCCCTTTAATCCCCTCTCGCCACCGGGCGCAGTAACAAACTCGGAGCTCTCAAAAACTTCGTCCAGCGGTGGCGCGTCAACCGCGTAGAGAACTCTAGCTTTGATCCCCAAGCGATTGCTGATACCTTCCAGGTAACTGACGGCGTTGAACGGTTTAGTTTCAGCGCTTCCACCCCCGCTCGGCACCGCGGGATAAGCGTCTGGACCAATTACCGCGATCGTTTTCACTTTGCTCTCATCGAGCGGAAGCAGGTTGCCGGAATTCTTCAGCAAAACCATGCTTGCTCTGGCCGCCTCGAGGGCAATCTGCCGGCCTTCCTGACTGTAGGACGGGATGTCGCTATCAGTCTGCGGTTGGTCGAAAAATCCGAACTCGACGGCCTTTCGAAATATTCTTCGAACCTTGTCGTCCAGCATCGCGAGCGGAATCTTCCCTTGCTTGATCGCTGGCAACAGGGTTTCGCGGTTCATAAAGGTGGGTGAAGGCATCTCCAGATCGAGGCCACCGATGGCCGCAGCAATCCCGTCGTGGGTGGCGCCCCAGTCTGACATGAGGATGCCGTTGAAACCCCAGTCTTTCTTGAGGATCTCATTATTCAGATGATCATTCTGTGTCATGTAAACGCCGTTCACCAGGTTGTAGGCATCCATTACCGCGCCCACCCTGGCTTCCTTCACCGAGGCTTCGAATGCCGGCAAATAGATTTCGCGCAGAGTCCTTTCATCGATGTCGGAGCTAAGCGTCATGCGTGCGAACTCCGAGTTATTTCCGGCTAAATGTTTTGCGGTAGCGATGACATGTTGCCCCTGAATTCCTTGAATGACAGATACCGCCATCCTGGAGGCAAGAAAAGGATCTTCTCCGAAATATTCGAAGTTACGGCCATTCATTGGCGCCCGATAGATGTTCATGCCCGGAGCCAGAATGAAATGCACACCGCGGGCGCGCGCGTCCTTGCCCATCGAGGCACCGAATCGCTCTACGAGTTGAGTGTCCCACGAGGCGGCCAGGGCAATGCCGGCGGGATACGCGGTGGTTAGCCCGTAGTCGTGAACTCCCATCGGGCCGTCGGACATCTTGAGAGCGGGTATGCCGAGCCTGGCGATTGGCCGAGTATAGAAATCATCGATGCCCCCGATGATCTCGATCTTCTCTTCCAGCGTCATTTGGCTCAGAATCGAATTGACCCGCTTCTCCACATCTGCTTTCGAGGGCGGGGCCTGTGCAATCGTGAACTGACCAAGAGAGAGAAGAACAAGAGCGACTAATAACCCTCGGTTACTCATAGTGGTTGGCTCCGTAACCAGTGATGAAGAAACTTGGCCGCGATTCGCCAAATTTCAGAGATCGTATCCTACTCGCCGGATCGCTGGTACACCCGGATATGATCCACCAGCATAGTTTGCGGGAAAATTGTAGCGGGGTCTGGATTTCCCGGCCAGTCGCCTCCCGCCGCGGCGTTAAGCACAAGGAAGGATGAAGGATGATCGAATACCCACCTCCAGCCAGGACTGAAGATGTGATCGAGAGCGAGCCACGAAGAGCCCGTCGTTGACAAAGAAGCGAATGGCGTTCGCTTCCCACTCAACGGCGAAAACATGAAAAGCCGCTTCTGAAGAATCATGCCAAGACATGTGAAATTAAACGGCGGCAAGGTAGACTCAGCCAAGGTTCTTGAGGCGGCAAAGTCTCCCTTTTCTCATGCTGAACTGGG
>Ga0210391_10003104_pt1 | contig 14138 bp, 10 predicted proteins | sample IncBWC12OmetaG_FD_160573 | JGI IMG/M metagenome (GOLD analysis project Ga0210391, IMG submission 160573) | Forest soil microbial communities from Barre Woods Harvard Forest LTER site, Petersham, Massachusetts, United States - Inc-BW-C-12-O ... | reverse complement strand
CCCCGCGCCTGGAACGAATGGGTTTGGAATGGACTGGCCGAGAACGTAAGCGTATCCGCGTCGAACGACGACCACTTGATCTTCGACTCGAGCTTTTCCACTCCCGCCCACAGCTCCGCCGTTCCCGCCATCCCGAGCCCTTTGTAGTCGATCATTTTGTGCTTGGGATTAGCGATTTCGATCTCTTCGGCCCGTCCCAGCAAGCCAACGCCGTCGATATAGATATTTGCATTAGTCAGTGAGTTGATCTGGATATTCATTCTGCTTCCCTGGGTGCGCGAGCGTTACGAAGTCGCTCCCGCCGCTGCGGTAATCGGGCTCGTCTGTCCTAGCTGCGCCAGCAGCGTGACGTCTATGAATGCCTCGAAGGTGATTCTCTCCGCAGGTGGCGGCGGCATTACGTCGATGTCAAACACCAATTGCCCGGCAGCGATCTGTGTCGCTGGATTTTCCGCCGGGTCGAAGCTCGCTGCTCCGGCCACGAGGGCGCCGCGCTGAATGAGCGATCTGATGAATGCGTTCGCGCTCGCCAGGATCGCGTCGATCAACGCATTCGAGATTGGCTGATCGATGAACTGGAGCATCGCGAGCTCCACCGACTCCTCAATTATGTCCATCGTGCGGCGCACCGAGATAAAATTGTCCGGCGCAGTCGATGTCGGATACGCGGCGCTACGGTTTCCCCAGACCCGAAGACCCGTGCCGAAAGCGTTGAACACGGTCACGATTCCCGCCGCATTAAGATTGTTCGTATCTGACAACGGGTCGAGGATTGAGGCGTAGAGCGTAACGTCCGGCCCGAGTATTCCGTCCACCTGCGTGTTCGACGGCGACCACCAGTACCCCTGCGCCAGGTCCTTAGCCGCGATCGCTCCCGCCACCCACTGCGAGTATGGCCCCACTGCGTTCGCATTGAATTGCGCGGGCAGCGGCGTCCCCGAAGCGTTCAGCGTAACCCCGGTCGACACGATCCCTGTGTCGTAGAAAGTCTCTTGCGGATAACACAGAATCGTTCGGTTGCTCGACGTTCCGAAAGCATTGCCCCCGACTCCTCGATTGCTTATCGCGGTCACCGCTGAAGTGGCTGGCGGCGAATCCACCAGCGCCATCGCTCGAATAGTGTTCGCCATCGCGGTAATCGCTGTCGCGACCGAGGCGTCCTGCGAGTACCCGGGTGCGATGAGTATCTTGGGAAAGAAACCCATCGTGCCGTAGGTCGTCTGAAATGCCTGCAGCCCCGTGTAAACGCCGCCGGTGATTGCCCCGATCACGTCAGCATCCATCACCTTCGACGGATCAGCGTAGTTGAACGCGATCAACACGCTCGCGCCGGCACTGATATGACCACCCGAACCCGTCGCTACGATACTGATCGCACCGTTTACCGCGTCGAGCGTATAGTCAATACCCAACGCGTACGTAGTACCCGCCGGATTACTAGTGACTACAACGTTCAACACGCCCATGTGCCCGAGACTAATCGCTCCCTGGGTATTGAAGCTGAATGCGGTCGCGGTTATCGCAGTAAAGTGCCGAGTGGGATCGAATACGTTGACGACGATCGCCTGTCCTGCGCCCTGCGCCTGGATCGCCTGCAGCGCATATGGAATCGAGTATCCGCGAACCAGCGGTCCGAAATTTGCTGCGTCGAGCGCTGAAGACGCCAGCGTCGGGGTGTTCGGCGCTGGCGCAACCGAAGGCGATTTCACCGCCCAGCTCGGCGCCGTCCCCACCAGTCCGATCACCGCCGACTTGACGACCGTGACCGGGACGGGCCCATTAGGCACTTCGACTATCTCAACTCCATGCAGGAAACTGGCTGGCATGTATCACCTGTTACTCAGTTGAATCGAATTACTATTCGGTCGCTTTAGTTAACCGGTACACTCTCGTCCGCCGTCACAACGACCTCTTCCGCGTATGAGTATGCGATTTGCACCGTTTCGCCCGCCGTTATCGCGCCGGCCGCCAGCGCAGTGACTATTCCGTCGGCTCGATCTATCGAGTAGTCGGTGCCTGCGATCAGCGATGCCCCGCCCGGCCCCGTGATGCTGACGGCAAACACGTTGCCTTGCGGAAGCTGTATCTGGCTATTCGAATTGAACGTGTAGGCTGCCGCGCCGACTGTGATCGAAGTCTGTTCCCCTTCCTCTAGCGCGATACCCTTGATGAAGAGCGGGAAGTCGTCCGGCTGCGAGGCTTCGCAGGCAACCGTGCTGAGCGCGAACGTCGACGCGTACGTCCACACCCCACCCTGCTTATCGCGCTTCACGAACTTCTCGCGCACCGGGTACATCTTGCGGCAGCCCGGAATCAGAAATCCCGTCAGCGCGGTCCGAATACTTTCGATGATCGAATATGCGCCTGGACTTGTGCCCGACGGGTCGCCTCCGACCGCCCATCCGAGGTCGCGCATCATCACTTCGATCTCGAACTCGAGTTTGCGTTCCTGGATAATCGCCGAGGTATCGAGCAGCTCGCCATATTGCGCGCCTTTGAACATCACCAAAGCCGCGCCCACGCGATGGGTGAGGCGCCAGCTCTCGGGCCGATCCGGATAGTGCGCGATCTCTATCGAGTTGATTTGAGAATTCAGCCGGCTGACGATCGCGTCTCCGATTGTTGCGATGTCGATCGCTGTCGGTGGCGCGAAGGTCACGCCGTTCCAGGGTGCGTCCAGCATCACGCCCATCTCAGAAGCCCCTCAATTTGCCGCGGGTGAAGATGCGGTTCGGGCCCCGCACTGTTTCCACGTTATCCGCCAAGGGCGGCTCCAGGCCGTCATCTGAAAGGCCGAGAGTGAGTTCTCCCGCTGCGACTTTCGTCAGCATCGCGACTGCGTCGTCGTAACGCTTTCGCGCGTCTTCGAGGTCGTGCAGCGGACGCAGCGACTGCAGCCGGTACATCGCGATGTCGGTAGCTAGTCGGTTCAGAACGGCGGGCGGATCAGTCAGTGGGAGGGTGAAGCGGCCTTCGATATAGCCGTCAATCTCCGCGGACGCGTCGGCCAGCGCCTGTGTGATCGGAGTATCGTTCACCGTAGTCGCGGTCGGATCTTCATTAGTCAGTTGCACCAGGTCGCGATTCGGGTACCGATTGATCACATCTTGCGCCGTAGCGTAACTCACTGTCCTAACCTCACTTGCGCGGAACTGACTATTGCGCCGAGGGGTCTCTCCGCGGGCGACAGGCTATTTGCTTGCGCCCGCGGAGAGTGGCCGCGCACTCCGGCGATAGCGCGGGAAGGAGGGGGACCCGCGCTGCGCCGGTTCAGGGAAACTTCTTCCAATAATTCTCTTCCCATCTCCGTGCTCTTACGCGAGGAACTCGCTGACGATCAGATCGGCGCTGTTGCGCCAGATGTTTGAGGTGGAGACGTTTGCGCTGGCCCCCGTGCCCGCCATGAACTCAGAGTTCAGCAATTGACGCGCGACTTCTTCCAGCGTCGGCGGCACCAGCAGGTACACGCCGCTGCGGCTCGACAGCGCGCCAAACGGCTGTCCTGCATCGGTTTTGAACGCGCGCATCGCTGCCCGCGCCGCACCGTAGTTGGCCGGATTGCTCAGGTCCATGTTGCTGGCGTAGGCCAATTGCCACAGGCCCACTCCCGTGTTGGCGCGGCCGTCGACGCCGTAGCGGAACTCGCGGCGGTTGAATACCGCTTCGTCAGTGACGTTGGTCATCCGCGTGACGGCATACTCGCGCCGCAACTGAAAGATGAATGGGCGAATGACGCGCGACGCGTCGATCAGGTACCAGTAGGCGCCAGTGCCGCTCGAGTTGATATTCGAGGTTGGACTGCCGGCCTGGCCCATCAGGCCGACCGGATGGCTCGCGGAAAAGAACGGCTGGCCGTCGAAGCCGACCACCTCGCTCGGAGTTGCCACCGCGTTCTTGATCATCGCGAACAGCAACATGTCCGGATGGACTTTCGTATCCCATCCGAGCTGCTCGATGATCGGCTCGTACGCGCCGTAGGTGTCGTCCTCGATATCATTGCGATCGATCGCGACGGTGTCTTCGAAGTTGCGATTTACGATGGTGTATTCGTGGGTCTCGAGCGCCTGGATTACCCTGTCGCCCAGCCATTCGCGGAACGTCGTAGTGCGCCCCAGCCATGGATACGTCGTCTGGCGCGAGGCCGAACGGACGACGCTGGTGATTTGCTCGTAGTACGACGGCGGCTTCTCGAACCCGCGCTGGAAGACGACGTCGAAGCCGGTGAACAATGAGGTCAGATTCGCTGCGCTGATTTCCATCTAATTATTCCTCGTCTCCTTTTTTCTGCGTCACGCGCTCGCGGTCGACTGATGCCAGAAATCCACCCAGACCTGGCCGCTTGGATCGATCGCGACGACGACTCCGGCCGCCGCGTATTGCTGGACCGAGGCGCCACTGGCGCGATCGGTGGCGGTGACGTTGTTGTCGTCGAGCGCGAAGCACACCAGTCCGACCTGCGCGGCGCCGACAGTTCCGTCGGTAGCGTAGAGAAACACGCCCTTGCGCGCCGTGATCGAAATCGCGCCGGCTGCTCCTGGATTGTTGATCGCGTTCTGGCCCGGGATGCCGTTGGTGACGTATTCGGCGCGCCCGCTTATTTTGAGCGCGTTGGCTACCGTGGTGGTCGCCGACGCCGGGACCGCATTGCCGGCCGCGTTGAGCGCGACCATTCCGCCTAGGTAAATATTGGTGTTCGCTTCGACCGGATACGTGCGCATCCGGCCGCCGCCGGCCATTTCGGGCGTATTTCGCGCATTGGTTAGAGCCGCCATCTTTTCACCCTTGTCGATGCGCGCCCGCGCGCCCGTTTCGAGAACGGCGCGCGGCGCGAGTTAGTCCTGTTTGTTTCGAAAATCGGCGCGGCGAATTTCCGCGCTGCGTTGATCGGCTTCGGCCCGCTCCAGGCTCAGGAAGTCCGTGCGTCCGCGCTTGCGTCGAATGAATTCCGAATGTTTGAGGCCGAGCTGCGCGCAAATGGCGAGTTCTGCCGAGTTCAATGCGCCCGCGCGCCGGTCGGCCGGCGGCTCACCCGCAAGGCCAAGGTTCTCGCCAATGATCGAGGGCTGCTTGGCGGCGAACGCCTGGAAGCCGCGCGCGTCGGCGGCGCAGTACGCTATTGCCCATTCGCGCTGCGCGGGCACGATTTTGCCGGCGCGAATCGCATCCTCCACCGTATGCGCGGCGCGCTCGCGGGCGCGCTCGGCCTTGAGCGCGTTGAGCTCGGTCAGCGTCCGCTCGAACTCTGCGATCGCGACGTAGTGCGCGGGGTCGTGTGCGTGCGTGCTTGTCAATTGTGACGCCGTCGCATCGCCGGCCGCGCGCAGCTCGCGCACTTTGGCGACGACTTCCGCCACGGTCGCATCGTCGTCGAGATTCAGCAGCTCGCGTATCTCATCCGTTGGAAATTCCATGCGTTGGTCCTTGATGTCGTTGTCGGCCGCCGTTGTGCTCGACGCCGCAATTGCGGTCAGGTGAAGGTTTGGATTGTTGGTGAGGCCGGCGCGCAGGAGCCGGGTCACGCTTCCGTCTTTCGGATCGAATTGGAACACGGGCGACACGTATCGGTACTCGCGAGCGACGATCGAACCCGCTGCCCGCATGGTCCATTCGACCCGGCCCCATACGGCCCCGGCGCGCACCTCGAGTTCGCGAATCCAGCCGGCCGCCGGAGCGGGTCGCCCTTCAGGCGCGCCGAAGTCGGTCGCATGGTCGTAGTCGATGGGAAGTCCCGCGGCCATTTGCATCGCGGTGGTTGACGCGATGACGGCGACGGGATCGTCGAGCCGAAATGGTCCGCGTCCGTCGCGCCCGTAGAAGACACCGGCCGGCAGCAGCTCGATCCATTCGGGAGCGGCGACGGCGGTCTGGTCTTCGGGTGAGCTCGCGGAGGCGGGCGCACCGGCGGTATCGATCACGAACGAAGGAATCAGTTTGCCCGCCTGCGTCTCGTTTTCACCGCCGGTGCGTGTAATGAGGTGTTCCATCGAGGCGCATTGTGACTCGAAGTCAACTTCTGCGTAAGGCTGAAAAGTTCATCCTGAACTTTTGTGGCCACATGAAAGATTAATGTAACTAATAGTAGAGCTTCCGTTCACTGTCTGTCTCCTCCCCCAGTTAGTGAGAGGATGAAGGCGAGGGTCCGATTACAGCGCTACGCGCGATTCACGATTCTGCTTTCTGTCTCTCTCCTATCGTTCTCGCATTCACCCACATCAGGCTGTTACAAATTTGCCAGCATGAAAGCTGACGTAATCGAAGTGACGAAACTGCGCGTTGAGCGCGAGGCGGTCATCCTCGAGGCGATCGATTGGCGGGTCGTGCGCGGCGAGCATTGGGCGATTCTCGGCGCCAATGGTTCTGGCAAGACTTCGCTGCTCCGAGCCCTCACGGGATACTTGCCGCCGACTTCCGGCGAAATTCGCGTGCTTGGTGAGACCTATGGCCGCTTTGACTGGCGCGATCTGCGGACGCGAATCGGGCTTGTTAGTTCAAGCGTGCACCAGATGATGGAGGACAATGAGACCGCTCTCAAAGCCGTCGTCAGCGGACGCTACGCGCAAATTGGTTACTGGGGCGAGATGCGCGACAAGGACCTCCGTGCCGCCGACGCTATCCTCCGCCGAATCGAGGCGCGGGATCTGCGCGATCGTCCGTGGCGATTTCTCTCGCAGGGCGAGCGCCAGCGTGTGCTGATCGGGCGCGCGCTGATGGCTTCCCCGCGCCTGATGATCCTCGACGAGCCTTGCGCCGGACTCGACCCCGTCGCGCGCGAGCATTTCCTGCAGTTCCTCAGCCGCCTCGCCCGAACCCGCGGCGCGCCGACGATGGTGCTCGTGACCCATCACGTCGAAGAGATCGTCGCACTGTTCTCGCACGTGCTGGTGCTGAAAGCCGGCCGCGTGCTCGCCGCAGGACCGCGAGCGCGAGTGCTGACCTCCGCAACGCTGTCGAACGCGTTCGCCGCCCCTGTGCGTCTCACGCGCGCACGGGGCAGATACACGCTCGCTGTGCAGGCTGCCCGCAGCGTCGTGATTTAAACACCGGGTGCAGGGGTCACCCCTGCCGAGGAAGTTTGAAACCACCGTGGTTTCAAATCCAATAAATGCAAAGCGGCGAGCCGTTTAGGCCCGCCGCTTCGGTTGCTGCGTTATGGTTCGGAATCCGTCCGGCTATTTCTTCTGCTTCGGCGCCTTACCGGTTCCGCTCAGCGGGACCGATTGGAACGTTGCGGAGGCGCTGTCAAAGACGATCAACGATCCAGTAGCCGGAGTGGTGTCGGTCGGGGCGAAGGTTACTTTAATTTTACAGCTCTTTCCCGGCGCTAGTACCTTTTCGATGCATTTCGATGTTACCGCGAATGGCGGCAAAGCCGTCTCATTGATGACGGTAACACTGATATGGGATTTCTTCCCGTCAATGTTCTTGATCGTCACCTTCTTGCCTTTGCTCGTATGACCGACCTCGGTCTTGTCACCGAAGTTAATCGGATCCGGTTTGATCGAAACCATGCCGACCGGCGTCGGAGTAGGTGTTGCGGTCAAGGTGGGAGTCGCAGTCACTGTCGGCGTCGCCGTCACCGTTGGCGTCGCGGTCCTTGTCGGACTTGCAGTCGGAGTGCCGCTCGTCGTCGGGGACGGTGTGGGCGTCGCCGTCGGAGTCCTGGTCGCAGTTGCAGTCGGAGTGCCGCTGGTCGCCGTCGCCGATGGGCTCGGCGTGGGGGTTGCGGTCCTGGTCGCAGTCGGGGTACCGCCGGTCGAAGTCGGCGACCCGGTGGGCGTGCCGGTCGGCGTCGCGGTGAGCGTTGCTGTCGCGGTCCTAGTTGCGGTCCTGGTCGCAGTCACAGTCGGGGTACCGCCGGTCGAAGTCGGCGTCGGGGATGGCGGCGGTGTCGCCGTTGCCGTTACGGTCGCCGTCGCCGTCCTAGTCCCGGTTGCCGTCGGAGTGCCTCCAGTCGCAGTGGCCGTGGGCGTCGGCGTCGCCGGGAACGTGAACGGCGTCGGACAGGTGCTGCCGGACGGGTTCAGGACGGACAGGAATGCCTGGCTCGAGTCGTTGCCCGGCGCTTCCGTATTGTTGACGAATTGGAAGGCATTCGGGGTCACCGGGAAGTCATCCGAGAAGGTGAGGCCCGCGACTACGATGTCCGAGTTGGAATCGACCTTGATGCCGACACCGCCATCGACCTCGCCTGTCCCTCCGAGCAAGCTCGAAAATGTGAGCTCCGCGGGTCCGGATGCTGCCCCCGGAGTTAGCTCGGACACGAACGCCGTGAGCGGAACCGTCAGGACGCCGGCGATGCTGATTCCAGCGCTCTGGTTCTTGGAGAGTTCGTACTTGGTCGTGCAGGCCTTGACGTTGGTGCTCAACGGGAACGAATTCGCGACCGTACCGCCCGTGGTTACACCGGTGATATAGACGTTCGAGCCCGCGAGCGCGATATCAAGCGACGCGTCGCCAAATCCGATCGAGCCCGATCCGCCGAATGGTCCCGACGAACCCAGGAAAAAGATGCCGCATCCACCGAAGTAGGTGCCATAACGAATTTGAGCGAGGGCGGCAAAGGTCGGATCGAGTTTCGTGACGAAACCCGCTGTTGCAGGCGCATTCGGATTAGGCGCGCCGCCTGAACCACCGCATGAGGTGCCCGCGTTATTGGTCGATTGGAATGGCGTGCCCACGGTACCGAGCGGGAAGTTGGTCGAGGCAGTTAGACCCGTAACCCAAATCTTGTTGCTTGAATCGATCGCGATTCCGGTGCCGACATCGCCGACCGAGATACTGGTCGTACCTATTACATTCAGGACGATTGTTCCGGTCGCGCCCGATCCGCCGAGATAGGTCGCATAAACGAGCGACGCCGGACCATTAGCTGCCGTCGGATCGAACTCCGCCACGAAGGCGTTGCTCACGGTAGTGTTACTGCTCCCCTGGAACGTGCTGATCGCGGCGTTCTTGGTGACCAGGTCGGTTGAGTAGGTCGCACCCGTGATGTAGCCGTTACCGGTGCTGTCTACCGCTACTCCTATGCCCGCGTCTGCGTTGGTGCCGTTGCCGGTACCGCCATAGTAAGTGCCGTAGTCAAGCATCGACCCGTCCGGATGAAATACGAGAAAGGTCGCGTTGCTCTTGCTGTTGGTGCCCAGCAAGCTGGACTGAAACGCGTTGCTCGTGATCGGGAAATCCTGCGCCGTCGTGCTCTGGGTTGCACCTGCTACGTAAGCTTGGCAATCCGGCTGGCTGGGCGCTCCGCAATTTGCAGGATACACAGCGACGCGCGACTCGATGGCGTTGTCCTTACCCTCGACGTAGCAGGACCAGTCGATTGCGCTGCCGCTACCTGTGAGTTTCGAGATGTAGCCCTGATTGGTGTTGGCATGCTTGCCGACGTTGGCCTGTCCGAATGCGCCGCAGCTGGCGGTGCCAGGAAAAACTGGGCCGCTGGAAAGCGGATTGCCCGAATAGGTCTGACCTACGACATAGACCTCACTGCCCTCGGGATTGACCGCAATCCCAAAGCCCAGGTCGCCGTCACCGTTCCCCGCGTCAGCGGTTGTCGTGTCACCCTCCGCGCCGAGGTAGGTCGACCAGACCAGCGATTCCGCGGGCGTTGCCGCGTTGGTGTAATTGAACTTGGCGACGAACACGTTGGGATTCTGCTCCGGCGGAGTCCCTGCCCCCGCTAGCAATGTTTGTAGTCCGCCCGGAGTCGGAAAATTGTCCGAGAAGGCCGTGCCCGTGACGTACGCGTTGTTGCTCGAATCCAGCGCGACATCGAAGCCCACGTCGGATTCCGTGATTGCGTTGTTGCCGGTCACGAAAGAAAACTGTTCGAGATTGAGCGGCGCGCTGCTGGATCCGTTGCCGCCGAGGTAGCTGGAGTAAACGAGGATCGGCAGCACCGGATCGATTACCAGTTGGCGCGAATGATCGTACGACGCGATCCGAATTGCCACGTCACGCCGCGGTATGTGATTTTCGACAGTGCCGTCCTTGGCCAGCACAAATCCGCCGTCGACCGGGATACGGCTGCCGTCGGCTCGCTGCTGATAGATGACCGGCTTGCGCATCACCACCATGCCGGCGCCGGTCGCGATGAAAATGTTGCCGTCCTTGTCGGTGGTGGTCTTGGCAGCGCCTTCGATCGAGAATTTTATCTTCGAAGTGTCGGCTCCCGGTGCGGCGACGATGTCGTATTCGAGCGTGTCGTGCGACCCGTAATGAATGATATCGACGCCCGGATACACATTGGCAATCTTGACGCGGGCATAAGTCTCAACATTCGTATGGAAGTTAGCCTTCTCGCCGACTAGGTAGTTCACGCGCGCAGGTAGCGGATCCAGTCCGGTCATCACCGGATGAGGATTCGCGCCGACCATGCGGATTCGCACGGCGGACTCAACCAGCTTGTCGGATTTGGCGGGAAGCGGCGGATTAGCCGAAGCGAAATTCTGTCCCTTTTGGATTTTGCCGGCGACCATCGTGATGACAGTGGCGTCGTCGGTCAGGTACATCGAATGCCTGCCGGAGTGCGAGAGAAATTTCACGCTGGGATCGGTCTGCCCATGGTTCGGTTCGAAGAACAGGGGCATCGCGGCAAATTCGCGCTTGGCTTTGGCCTTCGTTGCCGCGTCAGCTTCCGCCCGAGACGTGGACGCGGATGCGGTAGTAACCGGCGCCGTGGTCGACGCAACGGTTCGCGATCCAAAGGTCAGCACCACGAATGCCAAAATCGCTACTGCCCCAAGTGATACGGCCGCGATCAGCGACCGCGTCTTTATCGAAATGCCCGAATTACCAACAGCCATAGTGTCCTCCCGTGAAAATCCCGCCTACTGATTGAACTGAAACTACTACCCACGGCTAATGTTCCCGCAGGCACAACCTGATGTTGAAGTGGTCAATTAGTACCATTACGCCCGTCTAAAGACAAGGAAATTGACCAAGCGACCCAAAAACCATCGGGCCCAAACGTACCGCGAAGGCCGAAATCGATGTCATATGTAGCGAAAATGGGCGCCGTCAGGACCAAAATCGGGCCAAAACGGCCCAAAATACCGGCTTGGAGCCCCAAAAAAATGCGAAACCTAAGGTAGGTTTCGCATTGAAACGACCGATCTTTCCCCCGTCTGTCTCCTCTACCTGTTAGGGAGAGGATGAAGGTGAGGGTCCGAAGACAGCGAAGCGAGTCAAGATTCTGCCGCCTCGCAGTCGCTTTTACGGGGTCGGCTTTTCGGCCGGCTCCTCGTAATACAGTACCCTCTGGCAGTTCGGGCAGAAATGAATCTGCAGATGCTTCTGAATCTCATTATATAGCTGCGGCGGCAGCCTCATCCGGCACCCCTGGCAGGTCCCGCCCTTCGCCACCGCGACCGCGACCCCGGCGCGACGGCTGAAAATCATCTGGTAGCGCGCCAGCAGATTCGCATCGACATTCTCGGCAATTTTCTCGCGCGCCTTGCGCGTCTTGCCGATACTGCTCTTGAGCTCTTCGACTTCGGCCGCGATCTCTTTCTCGGCCGCCGTCAGATCGGTGCGCCCCTTTGCGAGCGCCTCGGTCAGCTCCTTGATTCGCGCCGTCCGCGAGTCGCCGCCTTCCATCGACGTCAGCAGCTCGCTCTCGAGCCGCTGATTGGTCTCCTTCAACGACTCGATCTCATGCGTCAGCGCCTGCAGTTCCTTGTCGTTGCGGACCAGCGTCAGTCGCATCCGCTTGTTGCGGATTCTGACTTCGCCCTCGGCCAGCTCGCGCTCGGCCTTTTTCCGGGCCGCGGTTATTTCCTTGTCTTGTTCGGTGAGGCGATCGAGTTCAGCCTGGTTGGTCTGGTTCTCGCCGCGAAGCTGGTCGACTCGCCCGGCAATCGACGAAAGCGATTGCTCCAACTCTTGCAGCTGCCGGTCGATAGTCTGAAGCTCCATCAACCGGTTTATCTCTTCACGCAATTCGTCTCTCCGCTAAGGTTGTGCGCCAACGCGCAAATTTCTTTTGAGTGTTCATCTTCACGATAGTGGCAGCGCTCCGTTCGGACGGCGCCGCGGGCACGAATAGTATGGGCCCACCAGGATTTGAACCTGGGACCAGCCGGTTATGAGCCGGCAGCTCTGAACCTGGCTGAGCTATGGGCCCTCTGAGATGCATCAGGCGACTATGATGGTAGCAAGTTCGCGCGGCAGACTTAAGGGCTGTTCGCCGGCACATTCGCTCATCTGAATTCCTGTGATGAATTCGCGTGACGGTCATGCTCCCCGCCGATGCGCGATCACGGCCTGCGCGCCGGCTGGGTCGCCTGCGCTCTCGCGCAGCCGGCCCAACTCGCGTGCGCGGCGCCGCCGCTCGAGCGCAACGACGAAGTCATTGACCAGCGCGCGGCTTCGATCGAAGTCGCTGCGATCTTTCTGAATGTCGTCCGCGATGTCATCCGTCAGCGGCCCGACGGCGAACTCGCTCACTCGTCCCTGCTCGTCTGCCGTCAATCGCTCGGCGATCCATTGTTCGAGCGCCGTGTAAGGCTCGTCGGTGCGGCACAACTCGGCGAGCACTGCGCCGAGGCGAATTTCTTCGAAATTCGCCTCGGCTCCGGCCTGCGCAATTTCATTGCGCAGTTCCGGATGCAGCAGCGCCAGCGCGATCAGGCCGATCTCGGCCTTCGCGCCGGCGTCGCCGCCGCCCGCCGCTGACGCGGCGGCCGGCGCAGTCGCGTTCGCGCGCGTATCGCGCGCGAACCGCGACGGCGTCGCGGAACGTCCCGTTCCGCGCGCCTCCTTGCGCAACACTTCCTCGCCGATCGACAACAAGTCCGCCGCCTTGCGCGCCAGCATATCGAACTGGAACGGATCACCGACCAGCCTGAGCATCTCGGTCACGCGATTCGCCGCGCGGGCGCGCTCGGCGATCGAGCCGCGCGCCTCGGCTGCCTGCTCGCTCAGAAAATAGTCGACCAGCAACTGGGACTTCTCGGTCAGCTCCGCGAACGCGGCGGCGCCGCGCTCGCGCACGAAAGTGTCGGGATCGAATCCCGACGGAATAAATATCCCGCGGCCCAACAGACCGGCTTGAAGAAAGATTTCCAGCGCCCGCATCGACGCCTTGCGCCCGGCCGCGTCGCCGTCGAAGCACGCGATCACATTCTTCGTGTACCGGCTCAGCACGCGCAGCTGATCTGCCGTGAGCGCCGTGCCGCATCCCGCGACCGCTTCCTTGAACCCCGCCTGCCACAGCGCAATCACGTCGAAGTAGCCTTCGACCAGGATTGCGCGATCTTTCCCCGATGACGCGCTCGACGAAATCGCCTGCCGCGCTTCGAACAGCCCATAGAGGGTCCGCGCTTTCGAATAGAGCGGCGACTCGGGCGAGTTGATGTACTTAGGCAGCCGCGCGTCGAGCACTCTCCCCCCGAATGCGATCGCCCTGCCCTGCGCGTCGCGTATCGGGAACATCACGCGGCCGCGAAACATGTCGTATGCGTCGCTGCCGTCTCTTTTTACCAGCCCGACCTTCACCCCTGCGTCGCGCAGTCCGCGCTTTTCCAGCGCCTTCGCCAGCGAGCTCGGCCGGCTCGGCGCAAATCCAATCATGAACGCGCGCGCCGTCTCGACACTGATCCCGCGCGCCTTCAGGTAGTCGCGCGCCATCGCGCCGTCGGTCGTGTTCCACAGCACGTGCGTGAAAAATTCGGCGGCCACCTCGCTAGCCTTGAGCATCGCTTCGCGCTCGCCCGCGGCCGGCCCCGCGATGTCGTGCTCGGGAATCGTCACGCCGTATTTTTTCGCGAGGGAGCGCACCGCTTCGGGGAAGGTCAACCCTTCGACGCGCATTATGAAATTGAAGGCGCTGCCGCCGACGCCGCAGCCGAAGCAATGGAAAAATCCGCGCTCGGCATTGACCGAGAACGACGGCGTCTTCTCATTATGGAACGGACACAGCCCGACGAAGTTGCGCCCCGCGCGACGCAGCCGCACATGCGCACCGACAATCTCGACGATATCGGCGCGCGAACGGACTTCCTCGATTTTGTCGTCGCCGAAACGTCCCATCAGCCGCCCACCACCGTCCGCAACCGCTCCGGGTAGTTCGTCATGATCCCGTCGACGCCGCATTCCGCCAGCGCGCGCATCCGCGCGTCGGCATCGACCGTCCAGGT
>Ga0210391_10003103_pt1 | contig 14139 bp, 16 predicted proteins | sample IncBWC12OmetaG_FD_160573 | JGI IMG/M metagenome (GOLD analysis project Ga0210391, IMG submission 160573) | Forest soil microbial communities from Barre Woods Harvard Forest LTER site, Petersham, Massachusetts, United States - Inc-BW-C-12-O ... | reverse complement strand
TCGTCGGTCAACGGCACGACGGTCACGGTGGTCAGCGGCGACGACGTCACGTGTTTCTACTCGTCGTCGGTCAGCGACACGACGCCGCTGGCGTTCGTCGAGCAAGACGAAGAGATCATCGGCGGAAAGGATCTCGCCCATGTCCGGCTGACCCTCAATCCGGACTTCGTGGACAATACGTACGGGGCAAACGCCGTCGGATGGGGCGGGACCGACGCGGGCGGACCCGGGATGGGGATGGCGAGCCACGGCCACACGTTCTTCGACCTCATCGACAGCGACCACGCCGAGTTCGACTTCGCCGACGCGAAGGGAGACATCGTCCTCGCGTTCGACGAAGACTACTGTTCGGCCGACGCGAACGCTCCCTCGGGCTACGCGTGCCTCGGCGTCTCGGGCGGTGACGGAGCGATGATCACGGGCAGCGCGTCGTCCGTCGAGTACTACGCGACCTCGCTCGACCGCGACCTCAACGCTTGCGGCTACGAGCAATACACGACCGACTCGCCTCCGACGGACGCTTCGTACACGCCTTCCCCGGAGGCGCCCGACTGGGACTTCCGCGTGGTCTACGACGTATGGGTGCTGGAGTCCGCCCTGCCCGCCGGGTGGACCGTGTCCATCCCGTACGTTCACGCCTCGCCCAGCAAACTGCAGTCGACCTACACGGTCACCGCAGCGCCGTGCCCGCCCCTGCATTGCGTGGGCGAGGGCCGCAACCCGGGGGGCACGTGCGTCGGCCCGTGGTGCGACGCCGGATCGTGCGTGGGCGAGGGCTGCAACGGTAACGGCGAATGCGTGGGCGCCGGATGCGAAGGCGGAAGCAGCGGCGGCGGCGGATGCGTGGGCGAAGGCTGCAACAGCGGCGGCGAATGCTTCGGTTTGCTCTGCGACGCGGGCTCGCCCACGGAATGCATTGGCGAAGCTTGCAATGACGGTGGCGGCGCGACCGGCGGATCCTGGTGCCTCGTCGACGGCGCGCAGTGCACCGACGACTCGGCGTGCTGTTCCGGCGGCTGCGACGACGGAATGTGCGTCGGCGAAACGCCGCGGTAGAGCCCTTTGAAGCGCTCTACGTACGCGCCTACCGCCGTTCGCGACGCTTGCGGGCTCCGCTGCGATCGCGCGACGTGCCGAAGTCGTGATCCGGGTTGCGTACCGGCGGGGCGGTCGCGTCGAGCGAGGCGCGCACGCGCTGGACGTCCCCGGCGAAGCGCGTGACGAGCCGCTTGTCGCCAAGGAGCGCCAAGACGAGCGCGCGCATCTCTGGATCCTTCACGCGGCTCCATCGCGCCAGCACGTCGAAGACCGGCGTGCCGAAACGAACCGCAAACGCCACCGGCGTTCGCGCCAGAGCGTCGACGAGGGCCTTTCGCCCGGGGTACCGAGCCGCCGCGCGCGGCGCGTTGACGGCGGTCTCCCAGGCCTCGTCGAGGCGCTGGAGAACGACGGCGGAGTCCTGCAGCTGGCCGAGCCAGGCTTCGCGCGACAGCGCCATGATCGCCGCCGCCGCGTGGAAGTAGCCGTCCGTCCAGGGCTGCAGCTCGGGGACCAGCGCGTCGCCGGCGGTAGCCCCGATGCGCACGAGCCCCGCAATGACGGCGTCGCGCACGCGAAAGCGCGGATCATCGGCGTGCGCGTGGAGCTCCGCGAGCACGCCCGGGCGCAGCGTGGATTCGGACGCGGCGCGAACGGCGAGCGCCAAGAGACCGCACACCGGAAGAAATTCGCGCGGACCCGCGCCGGGTGCTTCGTCCGCCGAAAGGCGCGCCATGGCGAAGGCCAGCGCGTCGGCCCTGGGATGGCGCGCGCGGCAAACGAGGGCGAAGGCCTCCGCGAGCGCGTCGTTCGCGGTCGGCCCCGGGAGCCGTGAGCCACGCTCGAGGAGCGCATAGAGTGGCGCGACGCGACCCGCGAGGGCCTCGTCGAGCGCGCGGTTCAGCGGGTCTTGCGTCGAAGGCGTGGATGACATGGCGCGGGCGGAGACTAGCGCGGCGCAGACGAGGATGCGGACGACGGCGCGGGCGGCGGGATCTGTACGACGGGTCGACACACGCGGTCCTGCCCGCACTCTTCGTTCGGGCCGCACGGGGGGGAGCAAACCGCGCGGCACGCGCCGTCGTCGCAGGCATAGCCGGCACCGCAGGGCGGGTCGCAAGCGGGTGGAGCGGCGATCGCGGATGCCGGTGCGGGGGCGATCGCCGGTACGGGGCCCGGAGCCACGCGCCAGGCCTGCCCGCGCAGGACGATTTGGTTGGCGTAGCAGCCGTTCTCGAGATGCGGAGTGACGACGCTGGTAATCTGCACGTAGTCGCCGCCTTCGGAGGCAACCTCCTCGCGGAGGAGCGCGAGAGCTTGATCGCGGCTGCCATGCTCGCCGGAAAGGCCGCAGCCCCGGCCGTGGACGGCGGTTACGGGGCCGAGCGGCCGCGCGCTGGGCGGCGCAGGGTGATCGGAGACCTGCACCGCGAGCCCCTCCGGCGACACGGCAGGCGCCGCGGCTTGGCAAGCCGCCGTGGCAACAACGGAGAGCGCGCCCAGGAGCACCGTGCGCGCAATCCACCGAGGGAATCCGTAAGGCATCGGGCGCACTCTCTCCGACGCGAAGAGAACGCGTCAAGCGGGAGCCGCCGGGGAGCGTTGCTCTAGAGAGTCACGATCGCGAGGCGCCCGGTTCCGATCCGGATCTCGTGGGTACTGGTCCGCCGCTCGACGATCGCGGCGGCGCCGGCGATTCCTTTCGATGCGAGCAACTTTCTGGCGCGGAAGACATGCAGGTTCACGAGGAGGGACTCGTTTCCGGCCTCGCGATGCAGGTCGTCCGCGTAGACCCACCCGCAGCTCGTTTCCGGCAAGCCCATCGCGCGATCCGCGAGCCGGCGCTCCGCGAGCGTCGCCAGCGCGCGGTGGTGCACACGCCCGCCCAGATCGATGGTGACGCCGTCGCCGGTGAGTTCGAGTCGAACAAATTCGCCGTCGCGCGAGATGAAGAAGTGGAAGTCGAGTTGATCCAGCACGAGCGGCGCGCGCTCGGCGCAGAGTCGGGGCCGCGCGGCAGTGCCGTGCGACGCCGACGCGCATCCCGCCGTCCAGGCAACCTCCGGGTTTCCCAGCGATGCACACGTCACGAAACGCGGGCTCCTGGCGTGCTCACGATGCGGCGGCACCGCGCGCAGCGGCTCCCGCCGCGAAGAGGGAGGGACGGTGCTCTCGAAGATGGTCAGGGGGGTCATGGTGGATGCTCCTCGTGACAATCGAGAGCGGCGGGCTTCCGCTTTGTGAACGTCGAGGTCGATCTTTTGTCGTCGTGGCTCTCTCGCGGGGCTTCTTCTCGCAAGGACGCGCCTCGCGCACTGGATCGCGCTATCTCGCGCGCGGGCCGGATGCCCGCGAGGAGGGCGTTTGCCCGCAGCGAAATGATGGGGTGCGCGCGGAGGTGCGGCGATGAATAACCTGGCGCGTCATTGGCGTACGCGGGACGCCCTGGCTGCGCGAGCGCGTGGACGCCGCGCGCCGCATGCGATAAGTCGTTGAAACTTCAGGTACGCGCCCGTAGCTCAGTTGGATAGAGCAGCGGCCTTCTAAGCCGCGGGTCGCAGGTTCGAGTCCTGCCGGGCGTGCCAGCGGGATCGTTGGGGATTTCGCTGAACCAGAATTTGGTCATGACAACCGCATGACAACTGCGAAAGCGCTTCTCAATGCCATCGCAGAGGGTCGCGAGCAGGACGCTTGGGCGGCGGCGCAGGGGCTCGCGAAGACCGTTCTCGAGCTGCCACTCGTCACGGTCGCGAGGGCCGTTCTCGACGGGGGCCCCTTCGCCCTGCGGCGGGCGGTGGAGCTGGCCTGGCTCGACGTCCCGCTCAAAGCCCCGTCGCTTCTCATTCTATGCGGAGAATCATATGGGCAAGCGCCCCGACCTCAGCACCCTTCATCTCGATCTCGCGGCACGCTACGCCTTGTACGAGACGCACCGCTTCTGTATTCACCTTCCGCCAGAAGCGTCGCTCATCGACGAATGCGGGGTGCCCAAGAGTCGTCTCGACGCAGACACCCTTGCCACGTTTCTGCACGAATACACGCACTTCACGCACAACGTGTCAACGCTCGCAGGATTCGCCGCGTATGAGTTGATGCTCCAGCTCGTGGGGGCGTTTTCTCATGCGCTGGAAGACACGGGTGAGTGCAACCCCGACCTTCTTGACTCCTCTCTTCGAGCGGATGTTCAGACGGCCACCCGTGCACTCGTCCTCTTGGAGGGTGCCTGCTGCCTGCCAAAGCACCCGTCCTTCCCGACGAAGGTCAGCGTCGTGTCCGTCGTATCGCGAACGGAGCGGAATGGCGACGTCGACTTCCCCGTGCGGACAGTCTGCTGGGAAGTCACATACCGAGACACATCGGTGAAGCACGTTGGCCTACCCCTGGGAGCGCACCTCATCGAGGAAGGCATCGCTTACCTCCTGGAGTCCGCCGTTCGACGCGGCTCACTGGGATTCGATACAGCATGGTCGCCGGATACCGGCGTGCCCCTATTCCCGTACATCGCGTACCAAACGCTGTGCCAGTTCTACGCGCCGAACATGAGCGCGCTGACCGCCGTGCGCATCGGTTTGCTGGCCCTCAACTTCAATCGACCGGGAGAAGCGCTCATCAAAACGCTGGAATACTATGCTTCGTACCGAGCCAAAGAGCAGAACGACACAAGCGCGTGCGAGGCGCTACGAGCGAGCATCGCCCCGGGTCTTGCCCAGATGCTGGGCCAAGCCCGCACGATCAATTTGCGGGCTATCTCCTCACTGTTCGAGGAACGTGGCCTGCTCCAGCAGGGAATACGTCAGGTTCGTCAGTGGTTTTCCGATGGCCTGGGAACCCGGGAATTAGATATATGGTTCGATCTGGACTGGTGCTCTGGTCAGATCCTGGACGAAGAGGGTCTCAGCGCGCGGCTTCGGTCGAAGATCCCATGCGACGTCATTCAGAAGCGGTACGGCTTCGACGTGCCCAGAGACGCGTTATTGTCGTTCGCGCCCGCCCGAAAGGATCCGCGCGACCGAACTCTCGGTGGTGTCCGGGCGCTTCAAGCACAGCAAGACTTCATGCTTGGGCATCTAGATGTGAGCACCGGGTTCGTCAAGACCGGGGAGCGAGGTGCTGGACGAGGTTGCCCATACTTCGACGTCTGCGTTCTCCGGATGCGGAAAGACGATCCCGATACGTGCGAGCGTCGCCCGTGGACGCTCTGGAATCACGATCCGACCTGTTGGTATGGCGCGGCCGTCGCAGGAACTCTCGGGCGGGTAGTCCAGCTCGACGACCTCGACGAGGCAGGGGCGCATCTGGATGGCCCGACGCGCGTCGACCCTATCCGCGATGCTTGCGATGGGCGCATCAATGGCTGGATCACGGACGAGTGCTGGAGCCAGCATGTTGAGCCGCTCATGGAGAAGCACAACGATGCGTTGCCGGGCGAGGAGAAGAAGGCCGTCCGGGACCAGATCGGCCACGTTTTAGAGCGCCTGATTCGAGGCCATGCTCTCCCGTAGGCGCTGCGCCCCGTCAGTGCTCCCTTTCTTCGGCAGTGCTCGCGTGACTATTCGGAGCCGCGCGGCAGCACGCCGGCTTCTATGAGCAACCAGAGAAAGTCCGCGGCGTTCTCCATCGCATAGCGCCGCAACCGGCCGCCGCCGATCTGGTCGAGCGCTGCCTTGCGGTCGTCTGCAAAATCCGAAACGGCGCGGATCACGAGCGCGTCTCGCTTCGCGGCGTTCATGTGAGCGGCGATCATCAAGCCTCCGCCCTCCATCTCGATTCCGAGGCACGCTCGATCACCGTCGCGAATCCAGGTGACGAAGTTACGCGACGTGACCACTAGGGGGCCGCTCGCGAGGTGTCCCTCCTTCTGCGATGGCTTCAACCCGAGAAGGCCACGGGGCCTTTCGGGCGACCCGGACCGCGCTTCGGAGCGCCGCCTTTGGTTTCGGCCAGCAGCTCGTCGAGGCTGGACCCCCTGATGGCGGCGAGGACGGCATCTGCGAAAGACGCCGCGAGATCATCGAGGCTTGAGCGGAGAGATAGCGGCATAAGTGACAAGGGTACACCGTAGTTCGAAGATGGCCGAGAATTTGACCACGGGTGCGTCCGACTCCCCTCGCCGGCTCGGTAAAAGCGACCGGCGCCGAGCGACTTTCGGACTCGAAAGGCGAATGGTCGCCAATCGTGTAAGGGGTCAACGATTCCCGCGAAGCCGGGCGCGGGCCGCGATCACGTTCGCGGCGTCGTGCTGCTTCGTCTGGACGGTGGCAGAACCTGAGCGCTCCTGAACCTCGCGCTCAATCCAAAGGCGAACCAGCGAACTGAGGGTGATGGTGGCTGGGAACCGGACTGACGCGCCCTTTCGCGTTCGCCCTCGACAACACGAATGGCAGCGGCAGCAGTTTCTGGCGCCAGACGAACGGTAACTTGAACACTTTGCTTGGAAGTCGTGAGTGGACGCATTCCGTAGGTTTACGATGGATTGTCCGACAGTGCAGTCGGCTGACTACCGATGTCGGGTCAGTTCGAACGTTCGTAGTCGATTCTTCATGAACCTTCACGCTCGCGCTGTACTATAGATATGAGTCACCAAGTACCGCGCTCGAAACGCAATGTTCGTGTCGGCACCTGGCTCGTAGCGCCGAACAAGTTCCTGACGCCGGGTCAAGTCGCCGTCCTTCGGGCAAGCCTCCAAATCGCTCGACAGCAAGGCGTGGTGCAGTGCGATGGCCTCGCCATTCGTAACGCCGTCCTCGTCGAGCTACTGCTCGGGACGGGACTGCGCGTGTCCGAGGCGTGCGCTCTTTGGGTCGGCGACCTCTACCTCGGAGATGAGAACGCCGACCTGGCCGTCCGCAACGGCAAGGGCGGCAAGGCCCGGATGGTGGCGATCTCGGGGCGTCTCGCAGCATGCTTGCAGGACTACCTCAAGACGAAGGCGGTGGCAGGCGCACGCAATCGTTCCAAGGAGCCACTCTTTCGCTCCGAACGCGGCGGGCCGCTCTCGCGCTCGGCCGTCCACCGAATTTGGAAGGGCATACTGCCGTCGGCCGGGCTCCCCACCACCTGGGGTGTGTACGCCACGCGAGACGCGCGACCTTCGGCTCACCCAACGTCTTCTTGGGCACTCGAACGTTTCGACGACCACCGTCTACGCCAACCTTCTCGACGAGGACGTTCGGCGCGGGGTCGAAAAGGTCTAGGCGGCGTAGACAATGTCGACGACGTGGGGACCCAATGGGCGAGTGGCGGAAACGCGTTTCCGCGGGTTCGTCCACAGCGTTCAGCGCAAGGCGTTCGTCGCAGGACCCTGAGGCGCGTCGTCTGCGGATTACGGATCCGGGTCGGGCTCGCGCACCTCGATCTCGGGTGGCTCGTGCAGCTCGTCGTCGGGAACGAACACCACGCGCGTGCCCCAGCCGCCGAAAGTGCTGACCATCTTTGGCGAACTCCATCGGCGTGAAGTCTCGGTCGTCGATCGAGAGAAAGGGCTCGTCCGGATCGCCCACCGACCCCAGGGCCACGCACCGGAGCCCGTCCCTTCGCGGCACCATCGATCGTGCGGCTCGAAGTAACCGGACCTGCGGTCGACCGAGAGGGACCTCGACGGCCACATGGTCGTGTTCGCGCATGAACTCGTCGGGTGCCTCGATATGCTGGTTCCAGAGCGCGAGAACTTCCTCGTCGCTGATCGCAACGACCTTCTCGCGGCCGATTTCGAAAGGAGGCGTCGCGACCTTCGGTCGGCGTACGTGATGATGCCTCCTGACAACGCCGTCCGCGTGCGAGCGCAATGCTTCTCTCGCTTCCGCACGTATGCGACAAATAGACAAGGTGCGCGCAGTGCGACCACCCAAACTTTCATAGGCAATGACCCGCCCCGCTCACCACTTCGCGAAGATTGTCGACCAAGGCTATCTGTTGCGGCATTAGTTCATACCCATCTGCCGTTCCGGTATTTACTGTAAGCTCGGCATTCGGGCGAACTGAGTACGTTACACGAAAATACCGAATACCAGAGTAGATTGGACTCGCGATACTGTCTTCTCGCATGAATCGCGTTAGGTGCTCGCGCAGATGGCCGATATCGGGGGACGTGAACCCTAATGTTCGAAGCTTGCCGAGATCTACCTTCTCCGGGACCAACTGAATTGACAGCAAGTAGTCGCGGAGCCTCGTCTTCATGAGCGCGTTGTCGCGATACGTCTCGTTGAACAGCATGCACTCTCGCTCAAACGCGCCAATTTCTCCGACGGCATGCGACTCGACTTGCGGGTGGATCCAAATGTCTATTGAATCTTCGGAAGAATCGCGAACCTCGGCAACAGAGTCATGACTTTTAGCCCATGCGGCAGCGCTGGCTGCGACCTGCGGGACGCATGAAGGGCCCGCCGCGTCCAGCTCCGTGATTTGCTGGATTCCCGGCACCGGTGGCGATGGCGCGGAAAGGTTGGGTGGCACAATTTCCTTGGAGCACTTTAGGAGAAGACCCGCCAGAAAAATGGCTGGCGTAAGTAGACCCACATAGCGGACCCACCTAGTATGGCCATCTCTTCCTAATAGAAACGAGACCAGTCGACGCAATGTCATTTGTCGATCTCTTCTAACGACTGCATCGCGTCGTAACATTTTGTGTAGGCGAGCCGCATTGCCTCCTGAAGCCGTTCGGCCGGCCGAGATGAGGCGCCTTCAGGCCCCTCGAGCCCGCTGAGGCTCTCTCGGCAGTTCTGGACGTGCTGTGCAGCAATCAACGCCCGCCGACGGCTGTCATCCTGCTCGCCCGACAGACGTTTTGTAATGTAGTCGAAGCCTCGATCGATCGTATTAGCGGCTAATACACCAATCGACAAGTAAAGAGTGTACCTGGTAAACGTCCCTAGCGACTGGATGACGTTAATGCTCGGGCTTCTCCGCTTCATCTCCAACTGGATTAGCCGATAGGACAACACGGCCATCGCGGCGGCAAAGCCAGCGAAGCCAAATTGCAGAAGCGTCGCGAGGTCTCGTATAGCCATTTGTCGATCTCGGGAGCCCAGCTCTACGCTCGGCCAAAAAGAAGGCTCCGTCAAGCGCCTGGCGGGACACGAGGATTAGGGTGAACCGATAGGTATTGACAACCAGAACCGTAAGGGTCGCGCCCCCACGCTGCGTGCAATGGCCCGCAACCGTCTGCAACGAGAAGCCGAGCGGTCGGCCAAGCGGTCACCGCCACGTACCGCATGGTACCGCCGCCGAAGACCGCAACTCGCAACAGAAGAGAGGAACTCTTGCGAGCGTCACGCCCGCGCGTGATTTCGGCTCCGCCGTGAGCAGTGTGCCACGGGCGCTTCGGCGCGTGTGCCAGGGTACGCCCCGCCGCACCCGAACGTCCGAGCCACCCACGGCGGTCTACGCGCGTGTTTCGACGCTCGGCGGGTATGTGTGCGCGGACCCAGGGGGATTGGACGCTCGGGACCGCGGAACGCACGCCATGCACGCAACACGAACGAGACGCCACCGGTCGTGCCGCGCCAGGACCGCCGTGAACCGCCCGCGTTGCCGGGTCTCAACGAGACCGGACTCGCGGAGCGTCGCCACGTGAGCGGACGTCGTCGAAACGGCGAGTCCGCTCGCCTGCGCCAGCTCGCCCACCGAGATGCCCTCATACTCCTTGCGCGAGCCGGAGGAGCCGTAGGCGGGTCGGGTCGGAGAGGGCATGACCAAGAAGGTTTACGATGCTCATACCCGTGGAAAACCCATCGAAACTTCCTCGTGAGTCATCGTCGCCCAAATCGGTTTCACACGATCCGTTCGTCGGTAAATACGCTTATTGTAAGCACTCGATTTCATGAGGCACTTGGTCCCCTTCTATCGAAATTGCGCTTTTCGATAAATGGACCGCACCGAATGCGTCAGGCGAGGTCCCCGCCTTTCAGGCCGCGGAAAGACGGCTCCGAGGTCAATGAATCGGTTCCTGGCGTGGTATCGTGACCGGTTTACGAACCGGTGTGGGCGACCATCTCGACGGCTGCACGCTGTGCACGTGGTGCAGGATCCTTCGATACCACGCGATAAGCATGACCACGATCGTTCGTCCGCCGCGCCCCATCGCCCAACGAGTTGCCCGGCGCCAGGCGGCGCCATGACGTCCGGACCACCCAACGCGACAAGACTTTCGCTCGTGTACTCGGACCGTCTCATCGCTGCGGAAGACGTCTCGAGAACCATCTTCGACCAGGTCGGTCGCGATATCGGCATCGTGTTTCGGACAGACAAAACAGAATACGGAATCATCGTCCCGTGGGACGGCGTCGACGAAAACGGCGCCAGGTCCGCGGGCCGTCTCGTCCTGCACGCGGCGGTTGCGTGGGACCGCGTCGTTACGTCGGGAGAGGTCGAAATCGACGGGCCGGGGCGGAGAACCGCAAGCCATAGGGACGAAGGGCTTCGAGCGACGCTTCACGAGATTGCGGCGATGGGGAGGGACCTGGTTCGGACGATGACGGAGCGGCCCACGTTTTCGACCGACGAGACGATCGCGGCGATACTGCGGATGGTGGACTTGGCGGAGGGGGCCGGCGCGGACGATGAGGGGCCAATGCGTTGAACCTGGTGGGTGCAACCTTTTGCCGGGCTTCGACCTTTCGCCCGTATCGGGCTCGCTACGCAAGAACCCTGGCCATCGTGCTCTTGGCCGCCCCGTCGTAGCCGGGAAACGTGGTCGCTGCCGAGACACCGAATTTGGCGCACCGATCCAGCAATTGCGACGCCGCCGCACGAGGCAATGTGAGCTTCCACAGGGGACACGCGTTCGGATCGTGCGAGAACTGGTCGTTGATGACATCCTCAACGCGAGCGTCGACGTTCGGCTGCCCACGTGCCGCGGTACCCCGGACTAGCGTGAAAAGACCCTCTTGGGCGGCCAGGTTCTTGCTCGTAGCCCCCGGAACACGGACAACCTCGATATCGCGGAAGAGCCCTCGCCGTTCAAGGTCCAGAACCCAAACGGCAAAGCTGTCTCCGCCTTCTCCGCGGCCAAGGGCGCCCTCGGCAGCGAAATACGCCGCTACGTAACCGCGCCGAGTCCAGTCGAGCAGTCTCGTCGGGACCCTGTGATGTTGCGCCATCGCCAATAGGTCGAACAGTTCCTTCGGTGGCCAGATAGCCGGATTCTTAGCGACATCGTTGAGCCCCTGCGAGTTAGGAAGAATCCATCGTTCCCGGAAGCCCGAAGAGTCGATGGGCAGAGAAAGGCCTAAGAGGTCGCAAGCTTCAGCGAAAAGCTGGAGTATCCTTAACTCCGCCACCACCTGTTGGTCGGTGGTAAGGCTGTCCCGCTTCCAGATTAGCTGTGCGGGGGTGCGCTTCTCGCATCGGTACTCGCGACAGACCGAAGGCGCAAGATTCCACCTCGAGTCGCTCATTCCTCGAAAAACGAGATCGCTCGGGTTGCGTGCCAAACCCGCGAGTGGGCACATCGGGTCAAGCCTCGCCCAAAGCTCATCGACCGTTTTGCAAGGGACCACTATGGGCGCTATCGGCGGCATGGGTTACCTCTGATGGCTACTGAACGGAGGCGCTCAGGACTGCGTCCGCCAGATCGAAGCAGTGGTACTTGGCGAAGAGATTGGGTCGCTTCCTCATCACATTGAGGCACAAAGCCCGTGCAGACTTCGTCATCCCTGGCTCGTGCAGCGCGTCAGTCATCGCTTCGAAGGTGTTCGCATCGATCGAGAGCTGTACGTCGTCACCGCCCGCGGCGCGATAAAGTCGCTGCCGTGGCTTAGAGACCAGTCCCCGGCGCCTAAGACGCTCGATCAAAGACGATGTGCACGCGGAACGCGACACGTTCACGAGGCCCCACGGCTCCCGGCGCTTCGGGAGCCATCCGACCACGAACATCTCCATCTCCCCAACGTTGAGCGCGACCCATCGCGGGTGATGCGCATTATTTGTTGATGGAAGGCAGCTAATACTCCAAAACGATAATTCGGTGCGCCGCGCAACGGGTATGTATTCTTGGACATAGAGGCGTACGAGCGCCGTCACGCGGTCGAAAGCGGCGTCTGCCCTGAAGCGGTCGAACTTAGCTCGGAAGCGCAGACGCTGAGTTTGATCGGAGTCCAATTGGAGCCGAGGCTCCGCCGCAAACGTGGACGGGTCGTCTAGCCACGCTTCCTGCTCGGCAAGGGTCAGCACCTCGTCGAGGTCCGATTCGGTCAGGAGTTGCTTCACCAACATCCTGTTGCGCAGTCGAAGGCCTCGGGCTTCCGCACCCTGAATGCATCGGCGCTCCTCCGCATCGAGGTCGGCTCGCTCAACCGGGAAGAAGCTGAATCGCTCGATGTCCGATGATACCTTGCGGTGCTGGGCGAACCGTCGCACGACGTCAACCGCCTGCCCGACGTAGTGCATGCCGTCCGCGTGTGCCAGGACGTAAATGCCGCATCGCCTTGGCCTTGACGGGTGAAGATCCGCCACCGAGACCCGGCCCGCGACCAAGGTAAGTGGCGGAAACCCGAGTTCCAGAAGCCCGACGTCGCGGGAGCTTTCTTCGCTCTGCGGATCTGGAACCGACCTCTTGAGCATCGTGCGCTTTTTCGCTACCTCCAGATTCGTAACGTAGTCGGTTCGCAGGGGCAAAACAGCAGCGTCACGGCGCCGAGTTGCAGGGCATTGGGCCTCCCGCTCTTACCCTCGTTATCCTCACCGAGATGCGCGCGATGAAAACGAAGCTCGTACCCATCAGCAAGATCTTGCTGGGTGCCCGCCGAGCGGTCGGCAACGTCAGCGACCTCGCCGAGTCCATCGCGTCGGTCGGACTGCTTCACCCCGTGGTGCTCACCGAGGGCCTGCGCCTCGTCGCCGGTCTACATCGGCTGCGAGCCTGCCAGGCCCTCGGCTGGACCGAGATCCCCGCCACGGTCGTTCCGCTCAAGAAGATCGAAGCCGAAATCGCCGAACTGGACGAAAATCTCGTTCGCAGCGAAGTCACCCTCCCCGCAAAGGTCTCATAACCCGAGATTCTCCAGCAGTGCATCCATCTCGACAGCACCGCGATCTCGACGCTTCTGCGCACGTCGGCGCTCCGCCCGAAGACGCGACTGCTCTGCGCGCTGTTCGTCCGTCAGGGCGGCGCGCGCCGCCCTCTTGGAGGCCGCTCGTTCGGCTCGGTGCGTCCCCTCGTAGTTTTGCCTCGCGAGTTTCGAGTACGGGCTCCTGCCCCACCAAAAGTTCTTCACATGGCCGAAGTGAACGAGGTCTGGATGGCCTTTCCAGCGCTTCCACAGAAACGCGTCCATGAGCTTCCTCGCGTCCTTCGTTTTTGGAAACTCACCCGCACGACTCATGGCCGCATTCCGTATTCTCGAAAACGCCGCTGCGAAAAGCTTTACGAAATGAAGGCACTGCTTCGCGTGCTCGTACGCCGCCAGCGCCGTCTCCGTCTCGTGATCCCTGTCCCTCGGATCCGGAACGCGGCCGAGCAGCGCACGGAGGGCGCGACAGTGCAGATCGAGCCGCGTCTCCAGGCTCTCGATGTCCCACTTCGCAGACCTGAGGGCGTCCTCGGCGTCGTCGCGGCGACCTCGCAGCGTTCGTGCCTCCTCTTCTGTTCTGACTCGGAAGCGGAGCTTGTCCCGATCCCACCAAACGAGCACAAGCTCCGCGAGGGTCGCATCCTCCTCACTCCAATCAGGAAGCCCGTCCAGCCGATGCGGGACGGGCTTCCTGAGTTTCGCGGCGTGCTGGTTCACCGTCGGTCCCGAGCGAGGAGGTATGCTACCGCCGCGCGGAAGTCACCCCAATACGGATTGAGCAGGAACTCCAGGGTCTTTTGGGGAATGTTCAGTCGACGAATAAACTCGTCGACCTCGGACAGTGCGTTTCGCTTCGCGCGCTCTTCTTGTGTATTCGGCATGATGGCAGGTGTCCTTTCGTCGCTATGGGAGAAACTGTTGTTTAGAAGATCACAAGGATGGCCGTGGAACCCCCGCCTACGGCGCCTTCGATTTGTCGGTTACACGGGCCGACGAAATGCTCCGCACGCTCAAGCAGAGTCGCTTCGACAATTCGCGTGACGCGCAGATGATCGCGCTCACGTCCGTCGACTTGCTCATCCTCGATGACTTC
>Ga0210391_10003102_pt1 | contig 14139 bp, 14 predicted proteins | sample IncBWC12OmetaG_FD_160573 | JGI IMG/M metagenome (GOLD analysis project Ga0210391, IMG submission 160573) | Forest soil microbial communities from Barre Woods Harvard Forest LTER site, Petersham, Massachusetts, United States - Inc-BW-C-12-O ... | reverse complement strand
CGCTTTATGAGACGGGATACGGTTCGTCCAGCCGCGTATATGAACGGAGTAACGCACAACTTGGAATGACACCAGCAACTTATCAAAAGGGAGGAAAAGGTATGAAAATCGAATACACGATTGCGAAGTCGCCACTCGGAAAGGTTTTAGTCGCCGCCACAGAGCGCGGTGTGTCCGCGGTTTATCTGGGAGACGCGCAAAACAAGCTCGTCGCGGAATTGCGCGAAGAATATCCGCGCGCGGAAATCTCGCCCGCCACCGGTAGCGTGCAGCGGTGGGTTCGCGAGATTGTTCAACGCATCGAAGGCAAACCCGCACAGGTGGAGCTTCCGCTGGACCTGCAAGCCACGGCCTTTCAACGGCGCGTCTGGCAGGAGTTGCAGCGGATTCCGCGGGGAACAACCCGGACGTACTCGCAAGTGGCCCGCGCCCTCGGCAATCCCAAGGCCGTTCGCGCTGTGGCACACGCCTGCGCAACCAATCCCGTTTCCATCGTGGTCCCATGCCACCGTGTTATTCGCGAGGACGGTAATCTCGCGGGTTATCGCTGGGGTCTTACGCGTAAGGAGCAGTTGCTGGCAACCGAGCGCGCCGCTTCAAAATAAACGACAGATTCGTGGCGGCAGCTTGGTTGACTAAGCACGTCTCCATTCAGAAGCGCCGTTTGCTTGCGCGGGAAGCAAAACACTGCCAGAAAATAAAAACGCCGCTAAACGCGGCGTTTTTGCTATTAAGTGCCCACTATTCGCTATTCACCGCTACACGTGAGGCTTTTCGTGGCTCGCGTTTTTCGGCCAGTCCTGTTTGAATTCGGATTCGTTGATCTTGAGGTCTTCTAAGGCATTCGTGTAGTGGAACAAAATGTAGTCGCCTGAGCCGGTCTCATAAAACTTCTGCTGAATTGGCAACCAGGTAGCTTCGTCGATCCACATCTGAATCCGTGTGATCTGGCCGCGCATCTGTTCGGATTTTGGCGTCAGCTCCAATAGAACAGCTTTCCTCTTGTCTAGTTCTTCCTCGCTCGTGAACGTCACCAGGTAGCTTTTCTTCAAATCCTCACTCTTTGTTCCAAAGCCAAGACGAATGTACTGGTCCACCATCGCGCTGTTTTTGCCAAGGTCATATTCTTCCACGCGATTAAGTTTGGGATTGTAGAGGAACAGGGAGTTGCCCGTGCGCAATATCGTGCGCGGCTCGGGTTTGGTGAATTCTATACGCATTTTTTGATCGTGCCGGACCCAAATTTTCCCGGTCTCCGTCGACGTATCCTTCACTACGGCCGTGTACTTTGTGTTTTCAATGTCCGCCGTGAGGCTGCGGAAACCCTTTGCGGACCTATCCATCATCCCGAGCACGCCCTCGGTCGTCCATTTAGCGGTAGTTTGCGATGCGCCTGCGCCGACGACAATGGCCATCGCTCCTAGCGCAAAAATCGGTGGAATCAAACGCCCTTTGGTCAATAGAAGCCCCTAATGGTACTCGGTTGTGCGGCTGGTTAAGTTCTCTTAAATCCTAGCATATAGATAGAGATGCACGAACTTTGCCCCAGGTTACGGTTTGGCCCTCGCAGCTTGGCCACAGGTTAGTGGTTAAGACTGAACTTCGATTGCTAACGGTGGATTTCCACGTGGTAGGCGATTACAGTGCCCTGCTCATCGCGAACTGGCTCGATTTTGGAAATGGTGAATCGCTTGTTGCCGAGTTCGGGGAGCGATTTTTGCATCGCGTTGTGGAGCTCATTCTCCAAGGCCGGTGTTTGCTCGGGAGGCGCGAGGATGCGTGCAACTACGCGGTAGATTTTGCTGTCGCCTTGCTCGCTAACAAGCACCACTTGTCCCGGAGTGTTCGCGGGAAGGCCCATCTGCGGCTGGTCATGAAACCAAGAGCGTGGCGTGGCCAAAACGAAAATCAAAATTAGAATAACCGCGGCATCGTACTGCCACGTGCCGCGCTCGTAGGCCCAGAAAAACGTCCTCGAGAATATCTGTCCGAGACTCGCCATCTCAGTCCGCAGGAATTCCGTCGACAATCACGCCATCGCGCATGTGCACCACACGGTCAAAATACGTGGTGGCTTCGGGATTGTGCGTGATCATGACGATCGTCTGGCCCAAATCCTTGTTGAGCTGCCGAAGCATCTGGAGCACCACTTCCGAATTTTTTGAGTCGAGATTCCCCGTGGGCTCGTCCGCCAGCAAAATTTTGGGTTCGTTGATAATCGCCCGAGCGATCGCCACGCGCTGCTGCTCGCCACCAGAAAGCTCTGACGGCTTGTGTTGCAGGCGTCCGGCAAGACCCAGCAAGCTGGTCACAACATCGAAGCGGTGCGGGTCAAAACCATCCCCGTGAATAAATTGCGCGATGGCGATATTGCCTTTGGCGGTTAGCGTTGGCAAGAGGTTAAAACGCTGGAAGACAAATCCAATTTTGCTTCGCCGCAGTTTGGTGCGTTCGGCATCGCTCATTGCTGTTAAATCGTTGCCGTCTACCAGTACATGGCCCTTGGACGCCTGTGCCAGGCCGCCAATCACATACAGTAGAGAGGATTTCCCGCAACCTGACGGCCCCATCACCGCCACCGATTCGCCCGGCGCCACGGAGAAGTTCACCCCACGCAACGCGGGGACGTCCACTTTCCCGGCGCGGTAGAGCTTCCACAAGTTTTCTGTTTTAAGTATCGGCTCCAAGCTCTTTTTTCCTGGGACAATCAGCCCTTCGGCAGGTTGCTGTATTGTAGCTGCGATTTCCATGTCTGCCTAGCCGCCGCAAGCTTGCGCGGCGTTTTCTCCTCTTCTAACAGTGCTATTCCTTCGTGATTCTGCAACCTTGGCATTCCACTTATTCTCAATCGTAAGAGAGCGCCTCGACTGGGTCTTTTCGGCTGGCCATCCACGCGGGATAGCTGGCGCCAAGCATTGCTCCAACCAGTGCAATCACTCCGGCGCGAAGGATCCATGGCCACGTTATGAGAATAGATAGGGTGGGGAAGCCTGCCAGAAATGCAGCGCGCACCGCGTAGCTCAGTCCCACGCCTGCCACGATGCCCATCAGGCAAAGTCCGGCCGACTCCGTCAGCAGTGCGCGCACGATGAACGCGCGGCCTGCCCCAAGAGATTTCAGCACACCAATATCGCGTGTCCGCTCGATCACTGTCGTATACATCGTCAAAAAGATCACCAACAATCCGATGGTGACCGCGAGCGAAATCATGGCGTTGATAAATGTCTGCAACCCAGGAATGTTGGTGGAAGTCATCAAAGACAAAAACGAACTGAGAGGACGGACCGTATAGCCCGGTAGTAGATGGCGAGTCTCTTCCATGACATCTTCCGCGTGCTCAGGGCGCGTGCACTTAATCAGGAAAATGGAAGCTTTGTCATGCGCGCCCACCAGGTCCTGGAGAGTCGCCAGACTAACGAATAAGCGCGCGCCTTTTCCATGTTCAATGATGGCTACCACGTGCCAATCATGATTCAGGACTTTGTAGGTGTCGCCGACTTTGATATGTCTTGCTTTTGCCGCCCAGTCATCCACGAGCAGATCATCCGGGCCTTCCAAGTCATGGCCCTCCAGGAAGACGAAGCCGCCCGAGACGGCGCGAAAGCTTTCCGGCTCGATACCCCAAATGGTCTCGATCACGCCTGCGGAATTGAACTGGAGTAGAGCCGGTGCGGTCGCCTGGACATGTTTCAATTCCGCCAGTCTTTCGCCAACTTTTATCGGCATGGGTGCGCCACTGAAGTTGATGAGCATCGAAGCCGCTGGTGGCTGGACCATCACGTCCGCTCCGATGCCTTCAATACGCTTGGCTGTTTCCGTCAGTAATCCTGATGTCAGTCCGACGATCAAAACGACCAGCGCCACTTCGACAGCGACGGCGAGAACGCCGATTAAAGTGCGGAGAGGGCGGTGCAGCAGGTTGCGGACAATCAGCTCGCCCATCATGGCTTCTTCACCGCTGAGTCCTCGCCGACATGAACCAGTTCCGAACCCGCGGGCTGCTCGAGTTTGAAGCGTTCCGCCGGAATGTCTTCATTCAGCATCAACTTGGTTACCTGTAAGGCCAACCGGTAATCATCGTGCGATCTATCGATTTGAATCGTGCGTGGGAAAGAAGTAACGCCAGACGGCATTGCGGCTTTTTGCTCTTGATCGGCGGCAAGCGCCTCCCAATCCGAGTAGCGCACATCGGAGAGCAATGTACCCTTAGGTCCAAACTCCTGCAATCGCGCGATCTGTAGATCGGCACGGTTAAACCAAATCTTCCGCAAAATTTCTCTTTCGTATCCGCCGCGTAAAACTGTCAGCACATAATACCGCGCCTTCTCATCATTGAACTCTTCAAACAGCACGTCTTCTTGCTTGCGAATTTCGCTCCACAGCAGTGCGTCCAGTAAATGTTGCGGCCTCAGGTTTTCGATGGGCTTGCTGCTGGTGCGCTCCAGAGCGATTGGTCCCACGAGAAATTTGTTCTTGGACGGAATGGACACGCGAAACGATTCCGCGTCGCTGGCCATGTCAAAAACTGTCTTACCAATCACTGGCGCCTGCCCGATCATCCGGATGTACGCTGGCCGCTCCGCAAGTAGAAATGCTTTCACTTCGTGATACTCCTCGATCACGCCGCTGTACTCTGAACCTGCCGTGGGTTTCAGTTCGACGGTCGCGTTCACACTCTTCACGCCCTTTGCCATCGTGTTGTATTTCTCGAGCAATTCCTCGCGAGTGGCATCTTTTGCGACGACAATCTGCGCGGGTGGGACGGTAACCTTTGTGCTGACCGCGCCTCCGCAGCCGCAGCAAATCGCCGCCACTGTCGCCCCGAGCATGCACGCCAACCCATGCCGCATCCGTCTTTTCCGCCCCTTAAGTACAAACCAAGCAATCTAACAACCATGTTTACAGGCGTCAACCAAGTGCCACTGATCATTATGAACGAAGGAGCGGGTAGACTGCGAATGCTGCGCGCGGATTTATGTATCGAGCCCGGGGAATCTCAGGACGCGCTTGTCAGATGTAACTTAAACAAAACAATCAATTAACGCAGAGGTCGCAGATGCACAGAGAACACGGAGATTTCGCTGCCTTATATAACCTGGCCTTCGATTTTGAACTTTGAGGGAGATGCCTTTGAGTCGCTGAGAATTTCACGTGTCTTTACTCAGGCGTTTTACCAGAATGGCCTCAGTTATTGAGGGCGGGCGATGTAAATATCAAAAGGTAGTGCCGCAGGCCGCACGCGCCGAATCACTTCGCTGGCCCAGAGCGAAGCGCTAAGCAGCGTAACCCAGCCATCTTCCGGCTCGCAGACAGAGCAGAATAAATAGCGTTCATAAGCAAGCTGGTAAGCATCGACGCCGCGCTTGGAAAGGTCGCCTTCCAGCGCTGCATCTGTAGTTTGCGAGGTGGCTCCCGCGCGAATGCCAAACGTTTCACCTTCGAAACGCTCGAAAAGTTGGAACAGTTGACCTTGACGCGGCTGCGGCAGAACTACACAGCGCACGCCTGCTCCGCGATACTCGATCTTCCGTGCCTTGCAAAACTCCTCAACGCGATCGATGTGACTGAAGAAATCCACGACGTAATATTCTTCATGCGCCAGTGCAGGGAAGACCGCCGACCAAATCTCCGCCGCTTTCTTGCCACGAACTGGCTCACGGTTTTCCGTTTCGACGAGCTCGAGCCCGACAGCTTTTACGCCAGGGCCGAGGTCGAGCGCTTCCACGTCCAGAGAGAAGGGAGGCAACTCGAGCGCACCGGGTGGCGCGCCTGGGGGAAGACTCATTCCAGCGTCTCCACTTCAGGGAACCTCGTTCGAAAATCGGGGGACTGTTTTCTCACGTCCAGCCAGTCGAAGAATGCGTCGGGAGTTTCGAGCCAAATGCGAAACCAATTGGCAATCTCCACTTTTTCTTCGCGTTTGTGCGGTTCTACTTTATGGTTTCGCGAAATCATTTCGGCGCGTCGTTTGCCAAGGCGCGCGATGCCCAAAACTCGTTCGACCGCGGCATGTTCGCCGTGCGCCTGAAATTTCCGCATCAGCTCATCCAGCCGCATGATGCTGACTTCCGCATCTTCCAGTGTTTTAAAATGGAGCAGGTCTTCGAATTCTTCTTCATACTGCTCCTCTGCTTCTTCTTGCAAGGTGAGCAGCACTTTCCAGCCCGCTGATTTCAAGACGTCCCCGATGTATTCCGAGCTGGTCTTTCCCGCCTCGCCATGCTCCGCATGGAGCCGTCGGCGCAGTTGATCAATCTCCGCGAGCGTCCATTTCGAAGCGCCTATTTCTCTGGCCGTATCGAGGATCAGATCTTTTTTAGATTTTTCCAAATCACTCATCAAGCTGTGCCTTTGCGCGGTTTGGCATGCGCCTTCTTCTTAGTATGCGCCTGCGTCTGCTTTGGCGTCTCCGGCGGGGGAGGCGGAGGGTCGGCGGGAAGCCCCGCCAGCAGACGGCGGTACTTTGTCACATTTCGGTTATGTTCTTCCAGTGTCGCACTGAAAAAATGTCCGCCTTGTGTGTTAGCTACGAAATAAAGGTAGTCCGTCTCCGCCGGTTGCAACGCCGCCCGGATGGAAGCTTCACCCGGATTGCCGATGGGTCCCGGCGGCAATCCCGTGTGCTCATAGGTATTGTAGGGCGAATGCACGTGCAGATCGGCTCCGGTCAGAGTGCCGTTGTAGCGGCCTTCTTGTTCCAAAGCGTAGATCACGGTCGGATCGCATTGCAGCATCATGTCTTTGCGCAGGCGATTTTCAAAGACTCCCGCAACGAGAGGCCGTTCTTCCTTTTTTGGCGTCTCGCGCTCGACGAGGGAAGCCAGCGTCACGATCGAAGAAATTGGGTAGCCTGACGCAAGACGCGTTTTATCGTCGCCCGCCATGGGGGATGAAATCCGCGCCCACTGTTCCTTGAACTTTTTCACCATGGCGGCGGTCAACTCCACAGCGACCGGGTGGCGAGGCAATTGATACGTGGCTGGGAAGAGATAGCCTTCGAGTGTCAACGCGTGCGGATCGATGTCGCGAATCATCACGGGGTCGCTCGCGGCTTTCACAAAATCATCGGCGGGAAGAAAGTGACCGGCTTCGAGATCATGTGCAATGTCGTACAAAGTTTCGCCTTCGCGAACCGTAAAGGGAATTTCGTAGACTTCACCCTTCGCCAGCTTCCAGAAAACCTCGCGGCCGCTTACGGGGCGCTCAAAAAAATATTCTCCGGCTTCGAGCGATCGCCGCGGATGGCGCCGCGCGTAGACCTCAAACGCAAGAGCGCTGCGCACGACGCCGTTGCTCTCAAGGATGTGAGCCACGCCGCGGCTGGAGGCTCCGCGCGGCACCGTAAGGAACACGCCTCCGCTCGCAAACCCCTGATAGGGCTGCGTGATGCAATACCATCCCCAGGCCGCGACTCCCACCGCGGCCAGGACCAGCACTAATATGAAGATCAAAACCCTTTTCAAATCAGCCTCGCGAATCCCAAGTGCATGTATTTCACTTCGCGTCTTGCACGGTGTGCACCGACTGCCGCCGGTCCAGATACTCCTTCAAGATCAACGCCGCAGCCATGGCGTCAACGCCCAGCTTTGGATTTTCTTTCTTTCGTTGTTTGCTGGAAGCTGCGTGAATGGTTCGCCCCTGCTGTTCTTCGAGCAAGCGCTCTGCTTCCCAGCTAGTCAGGCGCTCGTCCACCATCTCGACGGGCAATCCCATTTGCTTGTGCACGCGCTGGCCGAAACGAGCCGCTTCTTCGGCCATGTCACCGCGCGTTCCATCGAGTCGCAGCGGCAGCCCCACCACAATTTGCTGTACGCCATGTTCGCGCACTAACTCCCGCAGCCGCCGCATATCTTCATTGCGATTGATGCGGTCCAGCGTGCCCAGCGGCTGCGCCAGGCCTGCTTCTGTATTGCCGATGGCCAGACCGATCCGCGCGCGTCCGTAATCCAGCGCGAGAATGCGCACCGGTTTAGCATTCATCAAATCAAGAGAGGGATGATTCACTCTTCCAGTATACCGGGAAGCAATTCCGTATACGCGCGATGCTGCCTAAGAGTGGACTATCTTCTAGAGCACCAGGGCATCTCTTTTGGATGAAAATGGAACCTTAAGGCTTGCGGCCGCGGGAGCCGCTCTGCCAGGCATCCCAGTAGCCGAGCGCCTTCATCTGCTGGTCGAGGCCGGTTTCTTTGACGAGGATATCGAGTTCGGCGCGCGTTAGGCGTTTCCCGAGGGGTTCAGTGTGATCGGCGATGCCCCAGGCTGTCAGCGCGGCCAGCGCGGTGTTGAGCTTCAGCTCGCGGATATCGACTTTGTCGAAGGTATCCGATGCGGCGTGATAATTCGGCAGATAGTTTGCTTCTTCCTGATTAGCTACAAGATTTGGCACGCCTTCCAGAAGAAAATCGAGATTGTCGGTTCCGAAGGAAGCGTCGTAAGTGTGATTGTTCGCGTCCCAGGACTCCAGCGGCTTCAGCACTTCGCGCACTCCGGCCTCGATGTCTCGCCGGCCGCCAAGCGAATAGCCTGTGACACGGCCGTTGCCTGAATCGAAAGTGATCATCGCACGAATTTTGTCCAGCTCCGCGCGGTGCGCTTTCACATATTCATAAGAGCCGATCGTGCCTTGCTCTTCGCCGCTAAACAGAACGAAGCGAATTGTGCGTCGCGGCAAAAGGCCAGTGGCCTTAATGGCGCGCGCTGCTTCAATGACCAATACCGCGTTGCAACCATTGTCCAACGCGCCCGTCCCTAGTTCCCACGAATCCAAATGCGCACCGAGAATCACCACCTCATCCGGCTTTTCGTAGCCACGAATCTCGCCAACGACATTTTCTTGCTCTACCGGGCCGCCGATTTTGTTGGGCAAGTCGAGACGGACACGAACTTTGCCGGGGTTGGCTGCGATCGCGCGAGACAAGCGCAAGGCGTCTTCGCGCGCCAGGATGGCCTGGGGAATCTTGTCGATGTCTCCATAGCTGGTGTTGATGGCGCGATAGAGCAGGAGGTGTTCGCGAGCGCCCATCCAAAGAATCGCAGCGGCGCCCTCTTGGGCAGCGCGCGCGACGATCGGCAACGGCTTGGCCCACTCGTTGGCTAGATCGGTATAAGTGACGATGACGTCGTTGTGGACGAGGAGGATAGCGCCCTTTACGCGAGCATTTGTCTTGGCGAAATCGGCTTCGGTGCCGTCGCCTACATCGATGACGTCGGCTTCGATCCCGCCTCGAGGCGTGGCGGGAGCCCAGGCTACTGAAACGCCTCGAACAGGAAATTTTACGGGCCCCAAGAGCTCGATGCGGGAATCGCCTTCGCTCCAACTGTTGGGGATCGTGTATTTTTCGGTGTGGACCTCGACGCCTTCCGCGCGGAAGGCGGCAACGGCCCACTGGACGGCTTTGGCCATTTCTGGCGAGCCGCTGACGCGCCCGCCAATTTCGTCGGTGAGGCGGCGCAGATTCTCTTCCATCGGAGATGGACCCATCACCAGTGGCAAAATCTTTGCGGCGGCTTGCGCGCAGCTCGAAGCATCCGTCGCCGAGCAAGCCGCGGCACTTTGTCCAGCTCGAGCGGGGCTGAGAGGATCCTTTGCCTGAGGCAGCTGGGCCGAGGCGGATAGGGAAGCAATAAGGCAAAAAAGGGAGGAAGCAAAGAAAGTTCTGACGTAGTGCATCGGCATGCTCTCCGTGAAGAGACGGCGTTGCGGCCGCTCCAACCAGCGGCGAGGCCGTGCATCCTGGCGCCGAGTAGTATAAGCTCGCGCCGCGCAAGTGAGAAATATGTGGGGAAAATTCATTCCGTCGAGAGAATTCGCGATGAAAAAATCGATTTCGGTTCTTGTAGTTAATCTGGTGCTGGTTGCAGCAGCCTTTGGGCAATCGGCGGTCAAAACATCTACAGCGAGCGTCGATGCTCGAGCAAAAGCCGCCCTCGCTGTGATTCGCGGAACGCTCAATCTGCACGGCCTTCAGCAAAATGTGCGCGTGCAGCGTGACCGCTGGGGAGTAGCGCATATTTACGCCCAGAATGAGCATGACCTTTTCTTCGCGCAAGGGTTCGTCGTCGCGCAAGACCGCCTGTTTCAAATGGAACTTTGGAAGCGCTCCGGACAAGGTCGCCTCGCGGAGATTCTCGGCCCTTCGTACGTGAAGCGGGACACGAGCGCACGCCTGCTGCGCTATCGCGGCGACATGGACGCCGAATATAAAAGCTACTCTCCTGACACGAAGGAAATTCTTGAAGCGTTCACGTCCGGCATCAACGCCTACATCGAAGAGATTCAAAAGCCGGGCGGCATCGGTCTCCCGCTTGAGTTCCAACTTGCCGGGTTCAAGCCCGAGTCATGGAAACCTGAAGACTGTTTGAACCGATTGGCGGCATACTCAGTGACGGGCAACGGCGCGAGCGAACTTCACAGCGCACAACTGGTCGCACTTCTTGGCCCAGAAAAAGCCGCCGCACTCCTCGAGCTTGATCCGCCCGTAAAACTCGATCCGGCTCCCGGCATCGATTTTTCGGGCTTATCCCCGGCGCTGCTCGAGAGTCTCGTAGGCAGCGACGTGCCGCTCCATTTTCCGGAAACGCCTACTCAAGGTAGCAACAACTGGACCGTCTCTGGTTCGCTGACGGCCACCGGCAAGCCCTTTCTCGCCAACGATCCTCACCGCGTCATCGCCGAGCCTTCGCTACGCTACATCGTGCATCTCGTGGCGCCAGGATGGAACGTCATCGGCGCGGGCGAGCCCGGCCTTCCCGGAGTGGCGGCTGGCCACAATGAAAATATCGCCTGGGGCTTCACAATTTTCGGGCTCGATCAGCAGGATCTCTACCTGGCTGAGTTAAATCCCGCTGATCCAGAACAATATAAGACTGGGCATGGCTGGGAGCGGATGGAGGTGAAAACAGAGACTATAGCCGTCCGCGGCGCAGCTTCGATCAAGGTGAAAATAAAATTCACGCGCCACGGACCCGTGCTTTGGGAAGACGGGAAACGCGCGTTATCTTTGCATTGGGTGGGCGCGGAGCCTGGCACAGCCGGCTACCTTGGCTCACTGGCTCTTGATCGCGCACAAAACTGGCAGGAATTTGAGCAGGCCATGCCCCGCTGGAAAGTCCCGTCGGAGAATATTGTTTACGCCGATCGCGAAGGAAACATCGGCGAACATTCCACCGGACTCGCACCTCTTCGCAAAAACTGGACAGGCCTTCTTCCCGTGCCCGAGACAGGCGGCTTTGAATGGAGCGGTTTTGTGCCCAATGGAGACCTCCCGCATACCTACAATCCAGCCTCGGGTTTTGTCGCCACAGCCAATCACAAAATGATTCCGGAAAATTACGGCTACGCGGTCGGATTTCAATGGGCCTCGCCGGAAAGATTCCTGCGTATGTCAGAAGTGCTCAGCGGCGCGGCAAAGAGCGGGCACAAACTCAGCCTCGCCGACATGGAGAATCTCCAGAATGACGTTGTGTCTTTGCCCGCGCGGGATCTGCAAGCATTGTTGAAGCACGCTGCAGGCAGCGCGCCAAGCAGCTCGGCCAAACTCCTGCTCGATTGGGACTGTGCAGTCACTGCTGATTCGATAGCTGCCACGCTTTACGAATTCTGGGACGCGGAGCTGCGCGATGCGGTCACGAAGCTGTCCGTCCCCGCGGAAGCGCAAAAGATCGCGGGAAAATTTGCACTGCCGGAAATACTGCAAGAGTTGTCGCATCCGAGCGCCGCGGTCTTCGGCCAGAATCCCGAAGGCGCGCGCGATGCTCTTTTGCTTCAGACGCTCCAGGCGGCGGAGCAAAAACTCTCGGCCAAGCTCGGCCCTGATACCAAAAACTGGGCTTGGGGAAAGCTACACCGCGTTTCGTTCAAGCATCCTCTCGGTCACGTTGCGCCTGGCGCCGACGCACTCTTCGATCGCGGCCCCTTCTCTCGCCCCGGCGATGGCAGCACCGTGGACGCTACGTATTTTGGAAGTGCTTCCTTTGACCAATTGGCTGGCGCCAGCTACCGCGAGATTTTTGATTTGAGCGACTGGGACAACGCTGCCGCCGTCAATGTACCTGGACAAAGTGGTCAGCCCGGCAGCGTGCACTACGATGATTTACTGCCGCTATGGGTCAACGGGCAATACTTTCCGCTGCGCTACAGCAAACCATCCGTCGACCGTGAAACGACAGACATACTCGAACTCAAGCCGTAGCCTGAAAAAAACTGCGGTGGGGCCGACAATTAGCGAACGCGCAATCCGGGATTCGCGACACAATCAGCAACCCACGCGACCTGCACCATCTCCGCGATGTCGTGCACGCGAACAATGTGAGCGCCGCCCAGGATGCTAGCTGTGACTGTTGACGCCGTCCCCCAGATTCGTTCTTCCGGGGGAGCAGGTTTCCCGTCTCGCGCTAGCGAGGCGCCAAGAAACCCTTTGCGCGAAGTCCCGACCAGCAGTGGATAGCCAAGCACGGCGAGCTGCGGCATATTCTGCAGCAACTCGTAGTTCTGCGAATGGCTCTTCCCGAAACCAATACCCGGATCCAAAATTATCTGAGATTTTGGTACGCCAGCCTTACGCGCCTTCGCCACGGATTCGCGCAGCCCCCGCGTCACATCCTTCACTACGTCTCTCGCGAACGGCCCGCGTTGCATCGTTGCAGGCTCCCCGCGCATGTGCATAAGAATGAGCGGCACGCCATACTTCGCCGCGACTCCCGCCATTCGCGCATCTTTTTTCAATCCCGAGACGTCATTGATAATCTCCGCGCCGGCGCGAAGCGCGAGCTCCGCAACGGTGGATCGACGCGTGTCCACCGAGATAGGAATTTTTAGCCGGCCCCGCAACCCTTCCAGCACGGGAAGAATGCGGTCCAACTCTTGCGAAGCAGAAATTTCTTCGGAGCCCGGCCGTGTGGATTCGCCTCCGATGTCAAGAATGTCGGCGCCGGCCTGCTCCATCGCAAGCGCATGCTCAACAGCGCTCTCTGGTTGCGCGTATTTCCCGCCATCCGAAAAACTGTCTGGCGTAACGTTTAACACACCCATCACCAGCGTGCGTTCCCCAAGTACGAGCGTTCGCGAAGGCAGCTTCAGCCGGAATTTCTTACGTGAGATCATGGGATGGACGAACACTGGACTAGGAGTCTAACTCAGCGGGGCAGATTTGCCTTTGTGCCACCCGCTTCAGACTAAAAGCAAAAACAGACAGGCAGGAGTGCCTGTCCGACGATTAATCCAGGTCAAAATCGCGAAGCGGTTTGCCGACGGGCGCGTCCTTGGCCTTCTTCATCGCTTCCTCGAATTTCTTGGCGAGAATATCTTCTTTGTGGGTTTCCTGAAAAAACGAGTCGGCAAATTTGTCTTCGCGTTGACGGTGCTGCTCGGCAAGAATCCCCTGCGCATTTTCAAGATCGACATTCGGCCCAGCCTTCACAGGGACCTCGTGCGAAAGTACCGCACCAAACACGGCGTCAACCACCAGCTTCGCCTGGCAGCACGGGCACGTCACCTGCAGATTGTCCGGTTCCTTCTTTCCCATACCGGCATTCTACGCCATTTTGCCTGCAACGGTCACCGTCGCGCCGTTTCTGTAAATTCGATAGGCCAAAAAAAGAGGGGCACGATTTCTCGCGCCCCTGCCGTCATAATTCTCAGCTACTAGTTTGTGTCTACGCCTTCGCTGGATTCTCGCCGCGCGTGAATCCCGGTGCAGGCCGCAATTCCGGCCGCACCACCTTTGGATCCGCGCTAGGCGCTGGCGGAGCCTGAGGAGGCGGTGTCCGCGGCTTTTCCGGCAGCGGCTTGCCTTCCATCAGCATTTTCACCTCGAGCGCGTCGATTACTTCACGTTCGAGCAAAGCCTGTGCGATCCGCTCAAGCGTCTCGCGATTGGTGGAAAGCAGCCTCTTCGCATTCTCGTAGCCGTTGTTGACGATGCGCTTCACTTCCTTGTCGATCTGAATCGCCGTATCTTCCGAGTAGTCGCGATGCTGCGTAATTTCGCGGCCAAGGAAGATGGCCTCATCCTTTTTGCCATAGGCCAGGGGGCCAAGTTCGCTCATGCCCCATTCGCAAACCATATTGCGCGCCAGGTCCGTGGCTCGTTCGATGTCGTTGCCGGCGCCGGTGGTGATGTGTCCGACGCTCCTCCG
>Ga0210391_10003101_pt1 | contig 14139 bp, 14 predicted proteins | sample IncBWC12OmetaG_FD_160573 | JGI IMG/M metagenome (GOLD analysis project Ga0210391, IMG submission 160573) | Forest soil microbial communities from Barre Woods Harvard Forest LTER site, Petersham, Massachusetts, United States - Inc-BW-C-12-O ... | reverse complement strand
GATAGGTGAAATTCTCCGCTGGAACTTCGAGAAAAAATAGAAAAATTCCCTGTATTTTTCCCTGTTAGCAGGGAATTCAGGGGGGAGAATCGTTCGCAGGGGACTGCTTCCACCGCCAGCTTGTTAAATCTAAATCACTTACATCCTATTGAATAGTTGACGGGCCAAAGCCTGACAAGGGCTCTAGTGTCCCATTAGTGTCCGCTTGAGCTTGCCCTGCCCCAGCGATGTGATTCTCTAGCTTTGTCATTGCGCTGCGGACATCTGCTGCGGCTGTCTTGATGTAGTAGGTTGCTGTTGTGCTCACGTTCGCGTGACGGAGGATTCGCTGAATTACCATATCTGGGACACCCAGGCGGTACAAATTGCTTCCAAGGCCACGCCGCGCAGCGTGCCAACCATGCCACTCAGGAACGCGGCTGTCCCGCCTGTATGCGTGATCCGCCTTCTGGTGATCTGACTCCCGTTTTCCGCAACGCTCACAGATGTTCAGCGAAGGCAGAATAAGCCGATTCGTGATGCTGCTTAGCGCAAGCGGCTTGCCTAGTGCGTTGGCGAAGATAGGTCCGGTTTGAGGATTCCCGCAGCGCAGCCGATGCAATTCGAGCCGTTCCGCCAATTGCCGAATCACGGGAACGGGAGCGCGCCCCTTGCGAGTCTTGGGGTCTGTTACCCGGCCATTCCAGATAGAACGGGAGACTTGCATTTCTTCGTTTTGATAGTTCTCCCATTGCAGTCCGCGAATCTCGCCGTGCCGCAGCCCCATGAAAGCCGCGATTGCGAACGCTGTACCGGCAGGCTCGGGGAGCCGCGAGAGAATGGTGTGGATTTCTTCAAGTGAGTAGGCATATGTTTCTTGCGGCTCAGCAGCGCCAGGATTGATCGCAGTGTCACGGGCGGGATTCTCTGCATGGAAATAGTTCTGCTGCTTCGCCAGCGTGAAAATCGCGCTCACAACGCTCTTGATGTGCTTCAAGGTGTTGCGGCTTAGACTGCCCATGCCAATCTGATTTAGCCAGCCCTGAACGTGATAGGTACGGGTGTCCTTGAGCCACAATTGTTCACTGATTGGCTTCAAGTGGTCTTCCCAGATGTCCCGGTATCCCTTCGCCGTGGAAGGCCGTTTATGCTGCTCTATCCAGGGCAGGTAAACGCGCTCTACAAAGTCGCCAATCGTGACGATTCGTTCAGCTGAGATTGCACCCCCGTTTACGGTCGCCATGTGACGCTCTGCTTCCTTCTCTATGTCGGCGGGCGGCCGCTTGCCGCGCGTCGTCACAGCCCCAAGGTGTTGTGTGACTCGCTTCCGTTCCACAGTTCCTCCGATGTTGCGACGCTCCCAATAGCGGACATACCACCTATCCCCAATTCGGACGATCTGACCGTTCTGTTTGCGGTTCCGCATTTTCAGTTACCTCTCTTTTTCTTCTTCTCACGGGCTGCAACGGCCAATTTCGCTATCCGGCTGCGCTGTGCTGCGGATAGCTTTGCGGCTCTTGCGTTCCCGCCCTTGCTGGCAATCTTGGTGATTTCGGCATCGGACAGGTTTTCTGCTCGTGCCTTTCCTCCGAGACTGCCAAGCGCCTGCGCGTTCGGGTTTTTCTTTTTTCCCATGCGCAAGATTATCTTGCTTAGCGATAAGCAAGTCAAGAGAAATAAGAACGCCTAGTGCTGTTTTCTCGAGAGCCAATCCGCAAGCCGTGGTGATCCCCATTCGAAGCGGACGTACCGCCCTAGTCTCAAGCATGGAATGCGTTCCTCGTTTGGCGTACGGGCGCGAGTACGGTTCCGAATCCATGACTCAGGCACGCACCAGCGGGCGGCCAGTTCCGCAGAATCAATCAGTTCTGGATGCTCATTTCCGCTGGTTCGGGACATCGATGGGACATCTGCTGTTTTTAGGCTCATGCTTTCACTCACTTCGCGGTGTATAGCGGTTACGGTAACCGCTGTGTAGTCCGGTGGATTGCCTTTGACGGGCGAACTGAAAACCAGAACGCCCGCCCCTTGGGTGTGTGTTGGAATGGGTTGCACCCTCGACCCCGGCAAGGGCCGAAGCTCACAGCAGCTTTTGAGAATTGCACAGTTCATGACTCGTAACCCCCATCCGATGAGGGCCTTTCCTCATGCCTACCCTGACTGTGTGACTTGTTGACTGAATGACGCGGGGAACGTGTGTCCCAGCGGATGATTCTTTTCACCACTGAATAAGGGACCGCGCTGTCTGTGTCTCCGATTTCGACGCGCGCCATCCGGTGAGTGAATACCCTTGGTGAAAGCCGATCCCCTGGCCTGGGTGGTGCTCCGTTGGCACGCACCCATTCGGGGAGATACTTCCCCCGTCTTGACGCCCGCGGTTTTTCCCCGTTCCCAAGAGGGAACCAGAGAGGGATACAGCTCGCCACTGTCCGCTGCAGATCGTCTGAGAGAAGATCCCATCGCAGGAGGCACGCCCAGCGGTGCATTCCGGGGTCATAGTACCGTTTGCTCCAGTAGCAGTAAGCGGGATACTCCCCCGGTGAAATGCGCGGATATTCCTTCCACTCGATTGTGTCATCCTGCTCCGGCCGCCGATTTCTCGCCGGGCCTTTCGCCATGTGCATGGCTTAACGGAAAAACATCTCAAAGCGCGTGTCCAACAGTTTGTTGTCTCGCACCAAATCCCGGACAACCTATGTATCCAGAACTGACTCTGGGATGCGGTTCTCGCTGTCCAGTATCGTTTGTCCGGAATCTAATTGCGGACAATGCCTGCGCTTCTGGAGAGCACTCTGCGCATTGCGCGCAATTGATCCTTGTCTTGATTCTCAACAAGTCTCTCCCAAGTCGAAATCGCTCCGCGCTTCGAAGGGCCGTGCTGGCGGTTGTATTCCCTAAGTGCTCTTGATGCTTTCTCCTCAAGGTATTCTTTGGGCGGAACCAGTCCCGCTGCGTCGAGCTGACATGCAATGGACAGCAAGTCCTCCGCACTAACCCTGCCGCTTCTCCTCTGCTTCGCCTTCCACGCTTCACCAGCAAACGCGTAGAATTTCTTTTTCTGGGTGTTTGGGGGCGGACCTGGCTTGGATGCCTTTTTCCCTCCGGCCATCGGGCTTAAGGTTCCAGGAATCCTCGCTAGAGTGGTCTGTTGCGCCTGCGGAGAAGCGGCTCGACTGGATGCCGATGCTGCGGCTAGTTGGGCCAATCTGGCGCGTTCATTCTCGAAATCTCGCTGCCTCGCGATCTGCTGTTGATACTCGTTGTCGCGAGTATCGATTTCGAGCCTTGTGTTCCATTCGGAAATCAGCTTACCCATCTGGCGGGTCATATGGCCGTAAATCGCCGTGCCTTGCGGTATTGTGCGGCGTGTCCGCGTCTGGTGCAGGTCCAGTTGACTCTTGAAGCAGCCTTTGCGTGTTGCGAATATGGGTTGCAGGCACCAATCGAAGACGCCTCGAAAAAAAGCCCTACACTTTGAGCGGCCCTGAATCTCCCAAACTTCGCAGCAAGCCTTGTAGGCCCACTCCGCTCTCTTGTTCGTATCCGCGATTTCCATTTCGACCCAAGCAGGGCCAAGGTAAGCGGAATTTCCCCGCCTTCGAGCTTCCGCAAAAAGCATGTTCTTTGCCTTTTGGTGCTCTTCTGACCACTTGTTAGCCAGGAGAGAAAGTCTGAGCGTGTAATCCTTTTCGATCAGTCTCCAGGCTTGAGTTGACGTAGCAACTACGTGCGGAGGCGCGGGATTCATGCGTCACCCTTCCGTGACCTTCCCGATTAGCTGAGAACTGGAAGGCGGGACGGGAAGGCATCCCGCCTTATCGCTCCCGATGATCAGTCGGCAGCTATCCGGTACATTTAGATTCTAGCTGCTCTATGTCTTGGAGTTATCCGAGAAAACGCTAGAATCTAACCATGAAAGACCCGGAAAAGCCTGTAAATCTCGGAAGGCACCAGCGCAATTGTTCCGTCTGCTTCCATGCTGATCGGGAAGAGATTGAGGCGGATTTCATCGCATGGCGCAGTGCAGCGACCATTGCCACAGAGTACGGGCTGGGAGACCGCGCCAGTATCTATCGTCACGCACACGCATTAGGGCTGTTTGCCAAACGCCAGCGGAATATCCGGGCTGCGCTTGAGCGCATCATCGAGAAGGCTGGTGAAGTGGACGTGACCGCCAGCGCGGTTGTGGCGGCAGTCCAGGCTTACGCCAAAATCAATTCTGCGGGTCAGTGGATTGACCGCACCGAGCAAGTGAGCTTGAACGATCTTTTCGAGCGGATGACCACTCAGGAGTTGGAAGACTACGCGCAATCAGGTGCATTGCCTCAGTGGTTCAGAGCAACGGCAGGGGCAAGCGAATAGTTACCCAGAGCCCTCATCTTTATGTCCCAAGATCGGGTGCTCGGATCATCGGCCTCTCGGATTACTTCCGGTTTGCCGACAAGCCAGAAATCACGCAAGAGAACGGCGTTTCCCATTTCTTTATTGCCAATCATGGACACCCGCTGGAAGAGGAGGGTTTTATTTTCAAGGAGTTTGCAAACCAGATATCTCCTGATTAAGGACTTGGATGAGTGCCGAGTGCGGAGTAGACTGCAAGTTGAGGAGTGGGGCTCTCAGGAGAGTATCCACGGGAGAGAGGCTTTATGAAGGAGTGCTCGTTTTGCACATTGGCTGTGCGCGAAAAAGTTGAGGCGTGGAATCGACCTCTGCTCGAGACCAGCCATTTTGTAGTGCTACCTTCTCTAGGGGCATTAGTTGAAGGGTGGCTGCTGATCGTGCCCAAGGTTCATTTTATCTCGCTGGGCGAGTTGCCCACGAGCCTCGAAACTGAATTCCTCACTCTCAAATCGGAAATTGTTCAGTTGACGGAAAGTCTTTATGGTGCGGCTGCTCTATTCGAACATGGGCCTAGCTCGATCAAGCGGCAAGTCGGGTGCGGAGTTGACCACGCCCACTTGCATATCGTTCCGACCATTTACGATCTAAAATCCGAAGTTGCTCCCTTCTTGCCGAATGCTGCTCAATGGCAGAGGGGAGATCTTAACGGCTGTCGAGATGCCTACCGCTCGGGGAATGATTACCTATACCTTGAGCAGCCGGTCGGACACGGATTTATTCTGAAAAGCGGTCAACTTGGTAGTCAGCTATTCCGCCGTGCGATAGCCCGGAGCATGGGAATTGAAGAACAGTTCAACTGGCGCGAGCATCCGCAGTTTGTCGCGATTAACAGCACCATTGAGTCCGTCGGAAAGGCCATGGCGGCGGGTTCAACCTGCTTGGTAGGGTCTGAAAATGCGGCATGAAGGACTCTCTCAAGATTCCAGGCTTTGGCCAATCTGACCCGACCGACGGCCGGGCACTTCTCGAATGGGAACCTCGATATCCACCCCCTGCCAGGAACTTTATTCGCTGGGAAGCTATCTACCTGGGTGTGCTGCTTTTCGCTGTACCAGGATTACTGGTTTGTCTCTGGCTGGCGATTCCAAAGCATCTGTTCTCTATTTCGGATGATAAGTATTACGTGCTTCGAAAGTACGGCTTCGCGTGGCTCGCTGGAACCCTTGGTGGTACGCTGTTCGATCTCAAATGGCTTTACCATTCGGTGGCCAAACAGCTTTGGAATATGGACCGCCGATTGTGGCGGATCTTCACACCACATATCTCAGGAGGTCTCGCTTTCGCGGTTGTGGCGCTGATTTCTTCCGGCGCAATGCGAATCTTCGATGCGCAAGCAATGAGATCCACATCGCTTGTGACGGGGATTTCCTTCTTGGTTGGATACTTTTCTGACAGCGCTATCGCCAAACTAACAGACATCGCCGAGACCCTCTTTGGGACCAGCCGTTCAAAAGAAAAGCACCAGCCGGAACATACTGACCCTTCACACACAGAGCAGCCTGGAGACGACTGATTTGAGAGATGCGTCACCTCTAAGGTACCCTGGCGGGAAATGGCGGCTGTTCGGCTTTATTGAACGGGCCATAACCATCAATTTCTCCGCCCCGCCCAGATACATCGAGCCATATGCAGGTGGAGCAAGCCTTGCGTTAAGCCTGCTTTTCAAGGGACTTGTAAAGGAAATTTGGATCAATGACCTTGATCCCGCAATTCATGCATTTTGGCACAGTGTTCTCACCCGTCCAAATGACTTCGCCGAGCTTATTGCCAAGGTGCCGCTTACACCAGAGGAATGGAGGAACCAGAAGCAAATATATTCGAAGGGGCGGCCTTCAGGTCGTTTCGCTATTGGGTTTGCAACCTTCTATCTGAATCGGACAAATCACTCGGGAATCCTTAATGGAGGGATGATCGGCGGCAAGAATCAGACAGGTCCCTGGACATTATCCGCTCGTTTCAATCGCACTGAATTGGCGAGGCGAGTGCTCCAAATCGGCGAGTGGAGGGGTAAGATCCATCTTTCATGCAAAGATGCCGCACTATTTCTCAAATCGAAAGTTTTTGATGCGGAGACCTTACTATATTTGGATCCGCCATACTTCCGGGCTGGAAGGGCGTTGTATCTCAATGCTTACCGCCCTGACGATCACGCGACAGTTCGGGACGTTATCACTTCGATTGAGTCCCCTTGGATTGTTTCATATGATTGCCATCCCCATATAAAGGAATTGTACAAAGGATTTCGGTCACGGCGAATTGACCTCTTGCATACAGCAAGAACGGCTCGCATGGGGAGAGAAGCACTATTCTTTTCTCCTCAGGTGAGAGTCCCGTTGGCTCGGTGGATGAATGCTTAGAGGAGCCTTGTGTATTCATAAGAGCCACTAGAGTGGACGGAGTTATGGACGAATTGCAAAACAGTTCGCAAGCAACTCCCGTGGATCCTTCGTCCGCGCAGAAGTCTCTTCGACCTCTTCGAAACCTCACAATTGTTCTGCCAACTGGAGTGGTTTCGCTCCTCCCTGCAGACCTCTCGTCTGAGAGTGTCGGGGTCAAAGCTCTTGGGCTAAGTTCAATGCCCCAACAGTGGGTTCCATCCTTTTTTGTAGTTAGCGCAAGTAGCCTCACCGCTTCTATGACTGATGGAGATCTTGGCGGGCTCATCCAGGCAGCGTTAGATGAGTGTGGAATTTCAACCAACAGGGTTATCATTCGCTCAAACGGCGTAGGCGAGACCTTAGTGGACCGAGGCCGACTCATCTCTACACCATGCGACCGAGATCAGATACTCCAAATACTGCGACAGTCCAATAGAGCAGTGACCGGATCGACGAAGGTTCATTGGATTGTTCAGGCATTTGTCAAAGAGAAACTGAAGGGTCAACTCTCCAACGAAAGGCGTCTGAGGCTTGAAAAGCGCGACTGGGTCGCCGAGGTGGAGCCCACTCAGAATCAACGAGGATATCAATCGAACATCGCCATACGAGAATGGCGGGACGGGACAATAGTTTCGGATCTCGATCTTCATTGCGCATCGGAAACCGAAATCACGTTGCGCCTGAAGCGCGTTGCGATGTGGGCAATGAATTTTTCAGCTAACTTGCTTTTTGAATGGGTATGGGATGGTACAGCGCTTCAAATAGTCCAGGTTGACAATGCTGATCCAACAGGCGGGGTAGTACCGAAATCGCTTCTTCCACAATCTATCGAACAAATAGCAGCTGAGACCCTTTCAGTGTTCTCCTGTGCTACCGACACTCATTACGAGCAATACGGGAAATTGCGTAATGCACGACTATACAGGAGCATTGGATACCGTATGCCAGAGTTTTACGTGCTAGACGGGGCGGCGATTTCTCCACTTCTCGATGGAAAGATTTCGTGGGAACTCGAAGACGATCTAAAACGCCTCACCCGCCGTCCTCTCATGTTGCGTACCGATGGCTTAGATCTTCCCGACGACAAAAAGGAGATGCTTCCCCGCAGTGATGAACTAAGGTGCCTCGATGCAGCAAAAGCTTGGCTGTTGGAAAGCTTCCTGCCAAAGATAAAAAAGGCAGGTATTGAAAATCACTATCTCTGTCTCATTGCACACCATTTCATCCCTTCTGTATCTTCGGCCTGGGCGCGTGCAGAACCCGGACACCGGTGGGTAAGAATTGAGTCACTATGGGGAATTCCAGACGGGCTTTACTGGTATTCACACGATACATTTGAGGTCGATACCTTGGGAGCTGATCTGGCGACTTCCAAAGCGAGGCCGGTTCGATATCCCCATCGGGAACGGTTGCGTTACAAAGGCACATTTATTGCTCCAAATGACGTTGGAGAGTGGGTTCGCTATCAGCCTAAGGTGCCTCATGATTGGGGATGCAGCATAACGAGGCGTGAATGGCTTTCAGAGATCGCGCATACGACTCGACGGATATCTGAAGCTGCCAGTACTTCGGTATCTGTTATGTGGTTCGTTGAGAATCACCGGCAAGCCACAGAACATCGCGTGTTGCCCTGGTATCACAGTCCTTGTCCTCTAGACGAAGCCCCAAAGGCGGCCCCAAAAAACAAAATCAGGTCTGCACAGGATTTTCGAATTGAACGGATGGAGGACTGGGGAAAATTTAAACAAGCAGTGAATGCTGGCACGCGAATTGAGCGTGTTATTGTCCAGCCGGTGGAATCGGAGCTGGTTCGAAATCAAACATTTGCTGAAGAATTGGCGGAACTCGCTGCGCAGAACAACGTCGTTGTAGTTCTTGCGGGCGGAATCCTATCTCATGCCTACCACGCACTTAGAAGATGTGGAGCCCAAGTGGAGTGTGTTGATCTTTTCGGAGCAGAAGAGGAGATTGTTGAGTACAACAAGGTTGTACGGGACAAGGTTCCAAGCAAGATTGAACAGGGAGGAGAACGTGTCGAGGTCGTCCAGCTCGTGGGGGAAGCCCTCATTACCGCACTCCGCCGCAAACTTGTTGAGGAGTCGCTGGAAGCTCTCGATGCAAAACCCGGCGAAGATCTCGTAGGAGAACTCGCTGATGTAGAGGAAGTCCTTCGAGCACTTTCATCTGCCCTCGGAGTCACTAGAGAGCAGCTAGACAAAGAACGTAAAGGAAAAGCTAAACGCAGAGGCGGATTTGAGCAGGGCTATATGCTGATTAAGACAGCTACTCCACACTCTTTGCAAAAACGATCTGCAGATGGTCCCCTCATGCTGACCCCATTACCAGCGAACCCAACGATATCGGTTTCGTCCGATTTGCCCACAAAGCCTCTGTACCGGAGGCCAGATTTACGGAACGTCAATCAGCAAGCAGAAAAATTATTTACCTTCGAGACAGAGTTAAATCAAATCGGTGCTGTCAGCGAATCAGCAGTGTTTCGTATGCCAGTTGGAGATGAATCTCATGATTTCATGCTGGAGTTAGATATCAAGCGGAATCGTTCACTTATTAGAGGTATCGTAAAGTTGCGTTCTGGGGCGAGACAGAGGATGTCTCTAGGGCTCGATATACAGCCGAGACTGCCCTTTGATTCAGATGATGGTGAGTAAGCGTCAATCGCTCAAGATCCGTAAATGTCAGAGCAATCACACGGTGACGGGTCAAGTCCGCAACAGGCCACGGGGATTTCTCGACCACTGGACACGAACTTTGGTTCAGATTCGGATAATTTCGTGATCCCGCTCCGCGAAATGTTCTCAAGATCAACCCGCCAATGAATACGAGAACTACCCTCCAACGGGCTGCGCTCGGCGCTCGATTCAAGCCACCGCGACAACTCCCGGTTGGTCGAAAAATTGGAAACCATGCGTTTGTTGTCGAAAAATCGCCTTCGCCCTACCGGCCCCAGTTGCTCGAGTCTATGAATGCTGGGCCACCCCATGCGGCGGGAGTAAGGTCTGGGAGCCGCTGGATCTTTCGCCCCGGCCGTCAATGCGCGTAGCCTGAACCCGTACCCGCAACAGCGAGCGACAGTCAGGAAGGATGCATCCTATGGCGAATAAAGGCGCTCAGCAGCCGCTAGGCGCAACAGGTGCGGGATTGAGGTTGGGAGACTATGCGCTTGGCTCTCCGCTATCCAAGGCCGCTGCGCGCGCACTGGCGACTGCTCGGCGGGAGAGCGAAGCGGAGGAAGAGTGGGATAAACCTCTCGATTGCACCGGACTTGCAGAAAGGATGGCAGCCGCCCGTGAGCGTAGCCGACAGGGTGAGGAGCGTGGAGAAGCCTTGGAGCGGTGGACACCCATCTACATTCCGCCCGGAAAAGAAAACACGGTTCGGGGCCGACTTGCGGCACGCTTAAACGCTGCGAAAGCGAGAGTGCGACAGTATGAAGCCGAGTGATTACCCGCTACACTCGAGCCAATCGCGGGCAGCCGCTCGGATGCTGCTTGAGCATAGGGAGCAGCAAAACGAGCGAATGGAGGCCATTTGCGTCGACAAGGACTTGAATGAGCCGCACGCCTCTGCATGGGTGGAGATTGAGGCGAACCGGATGCATCGCGTGGTTCGGTTATCAGCGGGCGGATTGAGCGGCGTTCCAGTCGAGAGAATAGACGTCCTGCGTGCCCGCCTCGCGAAGCATCAGCGGTGAGTCGTCGGGGGCGAGTCCCAGCCAGGCAGTCGAAAAGCCTGTGGATGTGAAGTCTTTCAAGTCAACGATCTCCTCGAGTTTGCGGTCGCTGACCCTTATTCTTAACACTGCCGCTTTCTCCGGGAAACGGACAAAGTAGACGTATTGTCCGTCGTGCGACCAATTGGTTAAGCCGAAGGCCATTCCTTCGAACAGTTCGGACCACTTGCTGGTCTTAGAGTCGAAGAGGACAAGCTTCAAGGCGTTCCTGGTCATAGCGAGGATATATCGTCCGTCTGGAGACCAACGCGGCGAGGTGTAGTCGTCAGACCCTGGTACCGGGGTTACGCGATTGGTTTGCATATCCAGGAACTCGAGCATTCTCATTCCATTCGGCAACGCCTTCTCGAACAGGAGCGTGTTTCCATCCGGCGACCAACCCGGCTCGTAATGAGGAAGAGCTTCATCAGGCAGCAGCTGCTGGGGAGGTCCTCCGTTCGCCGATATCGTGTAGATCTTGTCGGGTTCGCCCGGTCTCTCCCCACAAAACGCGATCTGTTTTCCATCCGGTGACCAGCGTGGATAGAGTACCTGAGTCGGCGGGTCGGACAATTGCAGCCGCTCGCTTCCGTCGATTCTGCTCCGCCATAAGGTGCCTTCGGGGAAGGAGACGTAGGCTATCCATTGACCATCTTTAGAGAAGGCTGTAAATTCAGCGGACAGGCCGGAGAGAAATGGCGTGAACTCTCCGATGTTGCGGTCATAGCGAGAAAGCACGCCATGTTGCGCGCGGCCCACCACGAAGAGTTTCTTTCCGTCTTTGCTCGGCAGGGGAGACGCAAGAGCGAGCGGACTCGAGGTCAGTTGGATGGGCTTGCCGTTTCTCCGGCCAAACCATCCCTGAAGATCCGGCAATGCCCATATCTGTCCCTGCGATTGAAAGACGAAGTATTTTCCATCGGGAGTCCATTTGCCACCGGATTCGGTTGCGGGATGATGCCAGCCTGGTAACAGCGGATGAAGATGATTTCCTTCCACCGTTACTTCCCACAGAGAAAGAGCCCAATTGTTGGTGATATCGCGGAAGGTGAATCGAAGCCTGCGGCCATCTGGCGAGAACTGTGGTCCGTAGATCAGGCCGGGGACCGAGGCCACCTTCTGCGATCTAGTCCCGTCGGGATTGGCCAGGAAGAGATCACCGCGATTGGAGTACGCGAGCCTCGCCCCATCGGGCGACCAACTGGCATCGATTGCCATGATCGTCCCTATTCGTCGTGGGGGACCATTCAGGATAGGAATTCGCCAGAGCGGGCCGGGGTAGTCGACAGCGTTGCCTGGGTAGTCGACCTCGAGAAGCTCGGTACCGTCCGGCGACAGGCCGAGCGGGTACATATGCGGCGAGGGCACCGAAATATTTACCGGATCGCCGCCGGAGACCGGCATCTGCGCAACATTAAACAGGTGGAACGGCCCGAGGCCCAGGTAAAGCCTCGAACCATCGGTGCCGGCCAGAAATTTTGCCGCGCCGTCGTGTGTGAGCTGGGTGTAGTTTGAAGCTTGCCGCAGCGGATCGGGGCGCGTCCAGTAGTAAATCAGAGCCACGGCGACGATGGCCGTTACCGCCGCGAGAGCGGCTACCCAGCGTCGGCGGGCAACTGAGCGAGTCGGTTCGGGGCGGCTACTCGTCTCCGCTGATTTCTTCGCGCTGAAAGCGCCCTCGACCTTCAATGAGCTTGAAACCACGTGCTTCATTGCGTCGATGCGTGATCCCGAGGGAGGAGCGATCTCCGCTGCCGAGTCGCGTTGCAGCCGCCTCAGGTCGGCGTGAATCTCCGACGCGTGCTGATAGCGGTATTCGGGGTTCTTTTCAAGACATAGCTCGATAATGCCGGCGAGTCCAGGGGGAAGATCGGGGTTCAGCTGCGCAGGCATGACCGGAACCTGCTGAACGATCGAGATCAGGAGCTCTCCGGTGGTGTCTCCGGAAAAAGGCGACTGGCCGGTACACATTTCGTAGAGCACGATGCCGAAAGAAAACAGATCGGTGCGCTGGTCGAGGGGTCTGCCCAAGGCCTGCTCGGGGGACATGTAAGCCGCAGTTCCCAGGGCTGCCCCGAGCCCATCGGTCATCTGGAGATGTTCGGCACGGGATTGCGGCGCGTCGTAGGCAAGCTCTTTGCGGGGCACCAATTTGGCGAGGCCGAAATCAACAATCTTGGCGTTCCCGCGCCTGGTCACGAAGACGTTGGCCGGCTTGATATCGCGATGAATGATTCCTTGTTCATGCGCCGCGTCGAGGGCGTCGGTAATGTCGATGGCAATCTGGAGCAGCTTTTCGAGCGGGAGCGGCCCCCTTTGGATGAGGCTCTTCAAGGTTTCGCCATCCAAGAATTCCATGGCAATAAACAATCGACCGTCGGCTTCGGCGATCTCATGAATGGTGCATATGTTGGGATGATTTAGTGCCGAGGCGGCACGCGCCTCACGCCGGAAACGCTCTACGGTCGCGCTGTCATTGGCGAAATTATCGGGCAGAAACTTGAGCGCGACAAAACGTCCAAGGAGCGTGTCTTCGGCCTTATAGACGACTCCCATGCCACCGCCGCCGATCTTTTCCAGGTTGCGGTAATGGGAGATGCCCGCCTCGTTCATGCAGACATTCTCGCAAATTGAGGGTTATCGTTGCCAAGGATAGATTCGAACTCTTTCACATCTCATGACCGCAGCGGGAATACAGAAAATGGTCTCAGCAGGAATTTCGGTTTTGGCTCCCAACAGGCTGACCACGGATAGTCGTATTCCTGCGTTTAAGGAATAAAATCATCCGGGCGAAGGTGTCCGTGACTCTGAGAGTGATTTTCATCGTAATCTCTGCACATTTCCTCTCCTGAGCCAAGCGAATTACGGAAAACAGAATGCCGGCCCATGCCATTAACTTCGCATATTCTGTTTACAGCCTGAATCCCGTACCCGCAACAGCGGGCGACAGTCAGGAGAGCGCATCCTATGGCGAATAAAGGCGGACAGAAACCGCCAGGCGCAACAGGCGCGGGGCCGAAGCCCGCGGAGTACCCGCTTGGTTCTCCGCAGTCCCGAGCGGCTGCCAGAGCCTTGCTTGAGCGCCGGTTCGCGGGCCGAAGGCGGATTGACGTTGTAAGCTCCATCCCCCGTCCCGGTGGCGATGGAGCAATCCGCATCGGCACTTGGATTGAGTGTGATGATGGGTCGCTCTTCCGATTCAGCACCATTCCATCCGGAATGACGATTCTTGAGGCAGAGCAGATCGCGTTGCAGCTTGATCATTGATCTGCTGCTGAACGTCGAAGATCAAGGCTTATCGACCCACAAAGACCGAGATGAAATTCTGAGGGCGTTCAGATGTCCTGTGTGGTGTCCTGTAATTGACTACTCAGGTCTCATTGCATCCATTTAGATCGGGGAGCGCGACTGTAAATGATTGAGATCACGCTGGGACAGCGGGAGAGAGAGAATTGCTAAACCGTTGTAGGGTCAAAAGCTCTACCGGGGGTTCGAATCCCCCTCTCTCCGCCAGCGAGTCTATCGCTTTTTTAATCAGTACTTTATCTCAAAGACTTGGCCGCATTTTGGGGCGAAATCGAGAATCTTGCGTCAGTCAGAGAATCGCCAGAGAGGAAATCGGGCCTCTGAACTGACTCTTTTCTCCAAAGT
>Ga0210391_10003100_pt1 | contig 14139 bp, 12 predicted proteins | sample IncBWC12OmetaG_FD_160573 | JGI IMG/M metagenome (GOLD analysis project Ga0210391, IMG submission 160573) | Forest soil microbial communities from Barre Woods Harvard Forest LTER site, Petersham, Massachusetts, United States - Inc-BW-C-12-O ... | reverse complement strand
TGGCGTTTACGATGCGCTCCATGCCTATGCCGATGTATGGGCAACTCGGGGAGTGCGCGCATGGGAAGAACGCTGGTGGACGCTGGCGGCAGAAGTCGGCAACGAACTGGGCGCACTGATGAACGCACCTAAGAATTCTGTCTCGCTTCATCAGAATGTCACTACCTGTCAGGCTGTGGTCGCATCGTGTTTCGATTTCACGGGCAAGCGCAACAAGGTCGTCTACAGCGACATGAACTTTCCTTCCGTCATGTATTTCTGGGAGGCGCAGCGCCAGCACGGCGCGCAGGTTCACATGGTGAAGACGGACGACGGCATCACCGTCCCGACGGATCGACTGCTCGACGCTATCGACGAACACACTTTGATTGTTCCTATCTCTCATGTCATTTTTCGCAGCTCCTACATCAACGATGCCAAAGCCATCATCGAAAAAGCGCACAAGGTTGGAGCTCACGTAGTTCTCGACACTTTTCAGTCTCTCGGTACCGTTCCCGTCGACATCCAGTCTCTAAACGCTGACTTCGCCTGCGGAGGCGTGCTCAAGTGGCTCTGTGGAGGCCCGGGCGTCGCGTACCTTTACGTCCGTCCCGACCTCGGCAAGAAATTAGAGCCGAAGCTTACGGGATGGTTCGCGCATGAAAATTCTTTTGCCTTCGCCACTGGCCCCACTCGCTACGCCGAACCCCCGTTCCGATTTATGAACGGAACCACACACATCCCCGCGATCGAAGCCGCGCGTCCCGGTATAAAGATCATTCAAGAAGTTGGGATAGAGAAAATCCGCGAAAAATCGAAACGGCAGACCGCTCGTTTGATCGAACTCGCGGATCAGCACGGATGGCGCATCAATACTCCACGAGATCCCGAGCAACGCGGCGGCACCGTCTCTATCGATATGCCTGATTCCCAGCAAGTGAGCCGCGAGTTACTCGCGCGGGACATCCTCGTAGACTGGCGTCCTAAAGCCGGGGTCCGATTTTCTCCGCATTTCTACAACACCGACGCCGAGGTGGAAGCAGCCATAGATGCAGTGGTTGAAATATTGAAGACGCGCGCTGTGACCGCGTAGTCGTGACTGCATAACTCAGCCAAACGAAATACTCGCGGTTCAGCTAGTAACAGTTACTTACTTCCGTAAGCCGATACCGGCTCTTTCTCCGTGTTGCTTCGCGAATCTCTTCATATCCTCGTATCAGCTCATCCAAGATAAATCCAGGAACCCTCTGTGACCGTCTGCCTTGCCTTTTTTATCCCGATCAACCACCTCACAATTCTCTCGTCGATCGCGATTGCTGGCGGCCTGTACTTTTTCTTTCTCGGATTCCAACTCCTGGCCCGCAAGCATCTGCTGCTCGCTATGCCGAGGACTGGAATTCGCGAGGCCACATTGGGACTCGTCGAAATTAAAGGCATGGCCACCGGCCCTTACACCATGCCCGCGCCGATCACAGGTAAATCGTGTTTTCTGTACCACGTTAGTGCCTGGCAGCAGAATGAGGGCACGAAGCTGGATTGGGAGAAGATTGCGGACGAAACTCTGCATTTGCCGTTCTTCATCGATGATTCCTCAGGCCAGTTACTGGTCGAACCGCTAGGAGCCGATCTAGAGCTGCATCAAGGTTTTCGCGAGGAGTACACCGCATCGCTTTTTTCCTCGACCACCTTCTCGAGAGAGGATGACATTCCGCCACGGGTCAGCGCATTTCTTGCGCGTCACGATATTGTTCCGGCACATCGCTTACGCATTGAAGAGCGATTGATTAAACCCGAAGACACACTTTTCATCGCTGGAATGCTCATGGAAAATCCAGGCGTTCAGGTGCGTCCGTTTGCGCCGCGTGATATTGTCTCTCGCGACGCGTCCACAAATGAAATGCGCAGAAGCGCATCGAACAATAATTTGCCGCAGCAGTTCTCGACGCCACAGGTCATCAGACTTCAGAGCGGGGTGGCGCCTACTTCAACGCAAGAAATGAGTCAGCAGGCAAAAATAGCGGCCGCGTTAAACCGCGCCGGCATCACCAAACCTGAAGCGTGGTCCGTTGCTGGAATCCCCTATCAATCTGTTGCGGTCGAAGAAAATGCGCCACTCGTTTCCAATCAGCATCTCGACGAGTCACGCCCAAGCGAAGGACATTCAGGCGAAGATCGTTCAGCCAACGATCGTCGGATCGAAGATCAGGCCAAGTCATCCGGCTTCAATCTGACGCCGCCTCTTGTCTTGATGAAAAGCGAGAACGACGCCACATTCGTGATCTCTTTCCGCAGCCAGAAAGAACTCGCGATCGCGCTCGCCTGGAAATCCGCAGCCATGATCTGTGGAGGCGCCGGGATCGCACTTCTTGGCTTCTACATGGTATTCACGCAAATCGAGTTACTATAAGGGGAAAGCCGGTAGCTAACTGCGCAATGAAAAAGCACGTACCATTAATTTAGAATGACTCTCGTGAGCGAACCGGTCCGGATCGGGATTCTCGGCGACTTCAATCCCGAATTCCGTTCCCACCATGCGACTAACGATTCGCTTCAGCACGTCGGGCGGAAGCTCCAGATTCAAGTGGAGTCGGCCTGGCTTCCGACACCATTGCTCCTCGAACCAGGAGGCGTATCCGCACTTGACTCCTTCGATGGCTTGTGGGCATCGCCCGGCAGTCCTTACAAGAGTTTTGATGGCATGATCAAAGGCATCGAGTTTGCGCGCGTGCACGACCGGCCGTTTCTCGCCACCTGCGGAGGCTTTCAGTACACGCTCATCGAGTGCGCACGCAACGTCCTCGGCATCCACGACGCTACCACAGCCGAAGAAGACCCGAACGCCAAGAACATTGTCATCTATCCCGTATCCTGCGCGGTTCCGAACCGCGCTAAGAATACGCCCAAGCTCTCGGGAAAGGTTAACCAGATCCGGCTCCGCCCCGGCTCTTACCTCGCGTCGTTTTATGGAAAAGAAATGATCGAGGAAGAATTCTTCTGCAACTACGAAATGAATCCCGAGTTCGAATGGATGGCCATGGAAGCAGGCTTTCCGGTCGTGGCTCGCGGTTCGAAAGAAGAATGCCGCGCCATAGAATCTCCCGCTCACCTATTTTTCATTGCCACATTATTCCAGCCGCAGCTCTCGTCGAGCGAAGACAATCCGCATCCGCTGATTATGGCCTTCGTGCAGCACGTCGCCGACTTCCACCGCAAACGGCTCGATGACTCGATTCTTACCTAAACAAGGTTTCTGAGATCTCATGCCCCCAATCGAACCGTGGTTGCGCGGTAGTCAGACCGAAGTTCCCGCAGTTGCTCGTGCCGTCTTGCACGCCTTGCAATTGGCGGATGAAGACTTGCGGAAGTGGTGCGGCAATCTTTCCGATGCCGAGCTGAATTTGCGGCCTGCCGGAGCGGCTCCGGTTGCTTTTCACATCCGGCACTTGGCGCGCAGCTTGGATCGTCTGCTGACTTATGCCGAGGGGCGAGCATTGAGTGAGGAACAAATGGCTCGTCTGCGAACCGAACTCGATTCGGGAGCGATACACGATGAGCTGTTTGCCGAACTCACGACCGCGCTTACGGAAGGGGCAACGCGGGTGCGAGCACTGGCGAACATGAATCTGGAAGAGGTGCGAACCGTGGGCAAAAAACAGCTGCCTACGACAGTGGCGGGATTGCTCGTCCACATAGCCGACCACACGCAACGCCATGTGGGACAGGCGATTACTACGGCGAAGATTGTGGCAGCTGGAAATTCAATTCCGTAATCCCCTCCACGCACTCCAACAGCTCTTACATGCCGAGTCCTGAGCCCAGCAGGCTATAGAGCAAGATGGCGAGCACAATCAGGGTGAAGACGACATACATACGATCTCGTTCCAGCGCGAATCCCACGATGGAAAACGCTACGCGGATAATCGGGGTGGCAATGAGCACCAGCAATCCGAGTTGGATCAAGCCGCGGCCGTGACCGTCGATGACGCTTAGAATAACTCCGCGGATGGTACGGAAGTCGGAGGGTTCGCCGCGAAATATGCTGTAATTGGCTTGCTCAAACGCGTGACGAAAGAGATAAATACACGCCCCTCCGAGTACGATCGTCGCCGAGAATATGACTCCGGCGCGAAGCAAATTGCCGAGAATGACCTCGATGCGGTGATCGTCCCATGGTTGCTGTTGTCGAACCGGCGACCGAGGAGCGGCCATCAGATTTTCCCCCAGAGTCCTTTGTAGAGCATCTGCAGGCCGAGAACGAGAATCACCACGCTAAAAATCAGGCGGAGCGATTTGGTTTCGGCTTTGACCAAGATTCGGCTTCCGATTAGCGACCCCACTAATACTCCCAACATAACCGGCATTGAGAGACCCGGATCAACGTATCCGCGGCTCAGGTAGACACCGGCGCTGGCAGCGGCCGTCACACCGATCATAAAGTTGCTGGTGGTGGTTGAGACCTTGAAAGGAATTCGCATCGCCTGATCCATGGCGAGAACTTTGACGGCGCCGGAACCGATACCGAGTAAGCCGGAGAGCGCGCCTGCGCCGAACATGAGACTAAAACCCGCAGGGACGTGCTGTACGTTGTAACTGCGCTCGCCATCCTGGTCGGGAAAACTACCATTCAGTCGCAGACGCGTTGCCAGCGGATCGGGAGGCAGGTTGCGCTGCTCGGGAGGGCGCGGTTTGCGTGAAAGCCATGCCGAGTAGAGCAACATCGCGCCGAAGACGATTGCTAAAGCGTTGGTCGGGATCCTGGTAGCGAGGAAAGCTCCCAGCAACGCGCCGCTCGTGGTGGCAATTTCCAGAAACATACCGATGCGAATGTTGGAGAATCCTTCTTTCACATACGAAGCGGCAGCTCCGGAAGAAGTCGCGATCACGGAGACGAGCGAGGCTCCAATGGCATAGCGGATATCTACGTGAAAGAAAATCGTAAGCAGGGGCACCAGAACAACGCCGCCGCCAAGGCCAGTGAGCGATCCAAGAAGTCCTGCGATGAAAGAGACGATCGCTACGAGGACGGTGAATTCCGGGATGCTCATTTTAATTTGTCATTAGGTTAACATTTCTTCCCTCCGGAGCAGTTAGAGGCTGTGTTACGACGACGCACGATCTCGGTTTCGAGTGCGATTGGAGGAAGGACGGAAGAGCCGGTGAACAATCTTTAGAGATATTAGTGAGGACGGGTTCAAGCGGCAGGCGGGTTTTGGTTTCGCCAAGCCCGCCCGCATACGAGCGGGCCTAGCGGATTGAAATTCGAGACTACTGGTTTACCCAGACAGCTTTGGCTTTTTTCAACTGAGCATGCTCTTTCCTGAGTTCACGGGCAGCAGTGCCGAGAGAAATGGCCTCTGGTTGCGGGAAATCCGAAACTGGCCTTTCGCCTTGGGCGGAAGAGAAACTTCCGCCGACGAGGACGCTCTGCCCGGACGCTATGGGCGCGTAAGATGCGTGCGCCGGATGATCCGGCAAAGAAGGGATAAACGGTTGTGTGCTGATAACGGAACCACCAACGAAATTCTGTGCCAATGCGGCGGTGCTGAAAAGTAAGCAGAACGCGAACAGAGTCTTCTTCATCGCAGGGTCTCCTGGCGGAGAAAGCAAGGGATCATCCGCAGACCAAGTGCGCGGATTTGGCTTCTCCACTTGTAATAGAAGCAAGCCCGGTACCAAACTTTGAGGGGGTAAAATCGCAGCTTGTAGGCAGTTCCAGATGGTGAAGGCAATCTTTTGCACATTTGTGGCGAGCACTTGGGATAGCGCGGAATGGGCTAAAAACCTCGTGTTTTCGGTTATTTAGGCCGGTAAAGGACAGCAGCATGTCACAGCGCATGGGAGTGCCTTAATATTCTCCAGTAAACTCAATATTCCTTAGTTCGTCGAAGTCGCTCCGACAACTTCAGGGAGACTTTCTCCTAAAACAGTATTTTTATTTTTCTTTGAAACTGAAACTACAGCAAGGGTGGTCGAAATGAAAATACGGATCGCGATGCGAATGTTTTCGATTTTGCAGGTAACGATTTTGCGGGCAACGATCTTAGTGGCGGTGACGTTGCTAACGACCATGACTGCAGAGGCGGCCGGCCCGGAATATAAGGTCGTTAAGACATGGAAACTGGGCGGCGACGGCGGCTGGGATTACCTAACTGCGGATAGTGACGGGCATCGTTTGTTCATCGCTCGTGCCACGCGAGTTATGGTGGTTGATACCGAGTCCGGTAAGCAGGTTGGCGGGATTCCGGATACTGCGGGAGTACATGGGATCGCGCTGGATTATGAAATTGGGCGCGGATTTACCAGCAACGGCCGCGAAGATACTGTGAGCGTGTTCGACCTGAAATCGCTGGCGGTCGAGAAGAAGATTAAGGTCGGCAGCGGACCCGACGCCATTCTCTACGATCCTTTCTCGAAACGCGTCTTCACTTTCAATGGAAAAGGCTCTGACAGATCGGCGACGGCTATCGATGCATCCAAAGGCGAGGTTGTGGGCAAGATCGAACTGGGAGGCAAGCCGGAATTCGCTGCGACCGACGAAAAAGGAACCGTGTTTGTGAATATTGAAGACAAATCAGAAATAGTGGCATTTGATCCGGTGAAACTGGTGGTGAAATCACGCTGGAAGCTGACAGACTGCGAAGAACCGACGGGGCTGTCGATCGACCGGAAAACCCGGCGTCTGTTTGCCGGCTGCAGTAACAAGAAGATGGCGATCGTCGATGCGGATAGCGGAAGAGTTGTGGCGAGTCCTGCCATCGGAGATGGTTGCGATGCAACTGCGTTCGACGGCGGACTCGGTTTAGCATTCGCGTCAGCGGGAGACGGGACGATCACCGTCATTAAAGAAGATGGCGCCGACAAGTTTAGCGTGGTGCAGACAGTGACGACGCAGAAGTCAGCGCGCACGATGGCAGTGGACTCGAAAACGCATCAGCTTTTTACCGTGGGAGCGAACGTGACAGGCACTCGGCAGGACAGAAAAATCGAGCCGGATTCGTTCGTGGTGCTTGTGGTGGAGGCGGCGCACTAACTGACGGTGGTATCAGTGAAAATCGTATGCCATTTCACATCCCATAAGGAATCGGCGGAATAACGTGGCCAGGGCTGGAATGATTGGATCGCTGCGCTCCTTTGGGCAAGACGCTTCGGTCGTAAACAAAACTGTAAGACCAGGCACGGTGAAGCGCACGTTGCGATTTGCCGCGCCTTACATCCGGCTGCTTGCGGTTTTTCTTTTTGTCGTCATCCTCGACGCTGCCATCGGCATCGCCAATCCCCTTATTTACCGTGCCATCATCAACCAAGGCATACTTCGGGAAAATTCGACTCTTGTCATCCACCTCGCGGTGCTAGTCGGTGTTCTCGGCGTCTTTGACGGCGCGTTCGGGATGACCCAGTCTTATCTCTCGGCGAAAATCGGCGCTCGCATTGTGCTCTCCCTGCGCACGAAGTTGTTCGAACACATCCAGCAAATGCCGCTGGCATTTTTTACGCGCACACAAACCGGAGCACTGGTCAGCCGGCTCAACAATGACGTTTCGGGCGCGCAAAGCGCATTTACTGACATACTTTCTAACGTTGTCGGCAACATTATTACCGTCGCTCTGATTCTGGGAGCCATGTTCGTGCTCTCCTGGCAGATCACGCTAGCCGCACTCATCCTGCTTCCACTTTTTATTTTCCCGGCGCGCTTCTGGGGACGGAAGATCCAAGCCATTACGCGCGAGAGCTACGATCTCACGGCGGCCATGAACAACCTTATGGTTGAGCGCTTCAATGTCGCTGGCGCACAGCTCGCAAAACTTTTTGGACGCCGCGAGGATGAAAGCAAAGCATTCGAAGCTAAAGCTACGCGCGTCTCCGATATCGCAATCAAGCGCACGATCTACGGGCGCATCTTTTTCACGGCGCTGCTGCTGATGGCCTCCTTCGCCACAGCCCTTGCCTACGGCTGGGGCGGAGTACTCGCGATCAAGCACATATTGGATGTAGGCACTGTTGTCGCTCTCGTTTCATATCTCGCCCGTCTCTACGGCCCGCTCGTCGGGCTATCCAACATTCAAGTCAGTGTCATGACAGCGCTTGTATCTTTCGAGCGGGTGTTCGAAGTGCTCGATCTGCCGCCGATGATCCAGGAGAAGCCGGATGCGATCGCGGTTCCTGGCGGTCGCGCACGAATTGTTTTTGATCATGTCTCTTTCCGTTACCCGGCAGCCTCTGAAGTTTCGCTCGCGTCGCTTGAATCGCTTGCCGTTCCTGAAAATGCTGTGCCCGACAAGAGACCGGAAAAGCTCGTTCTTCGCGACATCTCGTTCGACGTCGAACCGGGACAGCTAGTCGCGCTCGTCGGTCCTTCCGGAGCGGGCAAGACCACAATCACGCAGCTAATTCCTCGTCTGTATGACGTGCAAAGTGGAACGGTGGCTGTCAACGGCATCGATGTTCGCGATGCGAAACTCGAATCTCTCCATCAACGTATTGGTATCGTCACACAGGATGCTCATCTCTTCCATGATACGATCCGCGCGAATCTTCTATATGCAAAACCCGATGCCACCGATGCAGAAATAACGGAAGCATTGCGAGCCGCACAGATATTGCCGCTGGTCGCGTCTTTGCCAAAGGGATTTGACACGCTGGTCGGCGAGCGCGGCTATCGCTTCTCGGGCGGAGAGAAGCAGCGCCTGGCGATTGCGCGCCTGCTGCTCAAGGCGCCCGACATTGTCATTCTCGACGAAGCTACGGCGCACTTGGACTCCGAGTCGGAGGCTGCCATTCAAAGGGCCCTCGAAATCGCACTCGCGGGACGAACTTCAATCGTGATCGCGCACCGTCTTTCCACAATTCTCAAGGCTGATCAAATACTGGTCGTGCAAGACGGACGCATTGTTCAGCGCGGCACGCATGCTCAACTCCTGGAACAGCAAAGCCTTTATGCGGAGCTATATCAACTGCAATTTTCCCAGCCTGCTCCTTTGATTTAGCAAAAACACGGCCAATGGAACATCCCTTTAGTAACCTCCTGTTTCATGACCTTTTAACAGTCCGGCGTTTACAATATTTATAGACAAATTCATAGGAAAACGAATTGTGGGGTTTGAAGTGGATAGCGTTACTAGAAGTCGAGAGCGAAGAAAATTGATGATGGAGATGTTGGAGAGAAAGATACGGTTACGCGCACGCCAACTCTACGAAGAGCGCGGGCAGATCGAAGGGCGTGAGTTGGAAGATTGGGTAAGAGCCGAGTCGGAAGTTTTGCAATCGAGCATTCTCGCGCCGCTGTGGAACAAGCGCCAGGAGCGAGAACTGGCCGAAGTATAGGTCTCGCAAAGAGTAAGCATAAGTAAGACTGTTGTAAACAATCTCGCAGGGCTGCTCCTGGCGTCGCCGCGCTTCGAGCGGTTCTCCACCTTCTAAACAGCGAATCCCAAAATCATTGACGCTAGCGCCGAGTGCGGGCCACGAATTCGCTCATCAGCTTGGCTTTTGAGGAGTGAATCTGTTAGTTTTCCCCTTCGGCGTGAGACGCGATATTTTTTTGCAGAATTCTGGTGGAGGATGAATTTGGGATCCCAAAAATGGTGGCTGAGTCCGTTTTTTTGTTTGCTATTTACGGCTTCGATGCAGGCGCAACAACTTTCGCCCGCAGATGAAGCGACTCGGAAGCTGGCGCTCGACATTTTCAAACAACTGATCGAGATCAATACGACGGACTCGGTCGGCAACGTCACCACGGCTTCGGAGGCGATGAAGAAGCGGTTCCTGGATGCAGGATTTTCGGAGAGCGACATTCACGTACTCGGTCCCAATGACCGCAAGAAAAACATCGTGGTGCGTCTGCATGGGTCGGGCAAGCACAAGCCCGTTTTGTTGATCGGCCATCTCGATGTCGTCGAAGCGCGGCGCGAAGATTGGACGACCGATCCGTTTAAGTTCATCGAAAAGGATGGATATTATTACGGTCGCGGCACCAGCGATATGAAGGATGGCGATGCGATCATGTCGGCCACGCTAATCCGTATGAAGAAGGAAGGATATGTTCCGGATCGCGACATCATTCTTGCGATGACTGCGGATGAAGAAGGCGGCGGATCTAACGGGGTCGATTGGCTCGTCAAAAATCATCGCGAACTGATTGATGCAGAGTTCGTGCTGAACCACGATGGCGGTGGCGTGCTGGCGGATCACGGCAAGGCTGTACTGATGGAAGTGGACGCCACTGAAAAGCTCTACGGCGATTTCGTATTGACGGCAACCAATCCGGGTGGACACAGCTCGCTGCCTCGACCGGAGAATGCGATCTACGAATTGGCGGATGCGCTGACACGGATCCAGCATTATCAGTTCCCGTTCGAGCTGAATAACATCACGCGCGCCTATTACGAGCGACAGGTGACGATGTCGACTGGGCAACGCGCCGCAGATCTTCAAGGGATGCTGAAGACGCCTCCAGACATGGACGCGGTGGCACGGCTTTCGAAGGATCCGTTGGACAACTCGACCATGCACACCACCTGCGTGGCTACGCGCTTGACTGGAGGCCATGCCAACAACGCGCTGCCGCAAATGGCGACGGCCAACGTGAATTGCCGCATCGAACCTGGACATTCGCTGGAGGAAATCCGGCTGACGCTGGAGAAAGTAGTGGCTAACCCGAAAGTTAGAGTGCAGTTCAGCGAGAACACCGGTGAGCTGATGGATCACGGGTCAAACCGCCACAGTTATGTGCCGCCAGCTCCGCGGAGAGACGTGTTCGATCCTCTGGAGAAGGTGGTGGCGCAAATGTGGCCGGGAATTCCGGTGCTTCCAACCATGAGCACGGGCGCGTCGGACGGCGTGTACACCAATGCTGCTGGAATGCCTACGTATTGTGTGTCTGGCGAACAGTATGATCGCGACGACATCCGCGCACATGGCAAAGATGAGCGGATGGGCGTTGAGTCGTTTGCCCGGGGCGTTGATTTTTACTATGTGTTTTTGAAGGGAGTTACAACGGAGTAAGAAAGCCTCACGGATTGGGTATTTCTCGTCTGTATTCCTCTGCTCTATTGCTCGACTATGCTGTTCAACTATGCACGGAATTCGGAACAAGGTCCCCAAGTGTTTGGTTCTAGCTCTTATCGGCTGCGCTTTTTTATCAACGGCATTGGCAACCGCCCAGCAGAACTCTAGCTCCGTCTGGATTTCTCCAGCGACGCAATTAAGAATCGATAAACTCTTTGCGGTCTATGCCAGGCCAGATTCACCTGGTTACGCTCTTGGCTTAATAAAAAATGGCAAACTGGTCTTCGCAAAAGGCTATGGGCAAGCCAACTTGGATGACGGAATTCCGATAAGTCCACGCACATCCTTCCACTTGGCATCGGTTTCGAAACAGTTCACTGGCGCCGCAGTCGCCTTGCTGATTCTGGACGGCAAGCTTGCGTTGGAAGATCCCGTATCGAAGTACATTCCTGAGACGGCCAAATATGGCGATGGGCTGCGCATCAAGCATCTTGTGTACATGACGAGCGGCTTGCATGAGTACACAGACCTGCCGCGAAGCAGCGGCGATCCATGGATGACGTTCTATTACTTCACGCGAGACGAGGCGATTCGCACCGCGCTCGAGCCGGGCACGCTGGAATTCGTTCCGGGAACGCAATGGGCATATCGCAACATTAACTACATGCTCCTGACCAAGATCGTTGAGAATGTCAGCGGCGAACCGTTTTCCACCTTTATGCAACGACGGGTTTTTAGTCCGCTGAATATGTCGCATAGCGACATTAATGATGACACCACGCTTGTAATTCCAAATCGAGCGACGGGATATGCGCCGCGTTCCAATCCGCGTTTGATCAAGGAATTGACGGAGTCGGGCATACAGATTCGTCCGGGAGAAGGCTGGGTGCGGCTGACGAGGGTTTCTCCGCATTATGGCGGTAGTGGAGTATTTTCGACGCTGGAGGATTTGGCTAAGTGGGACGAAAACTGGTACAGCGGCAAACTCGCTGCTCCGGCCTTCACGGAGTTAATGAATAAGCGGATGCACTTTCAGCACGACAAGGATAACGACGCGTTGGGATTGGTTTGGCGTGAACTCTACGGCAAAGCCATGCTCGATTATTCCGGCGGCGACACCGATACATCGACTTATATGGCGCGCTTCCCTTCCGAACATTTCACGATTGTCTGTCTCTCCAATATGCCGCTTGGGGATGCCGAAGGCAAAGCGCACGAGGTTCTGGAGATTCTGCATTTGGCTGGCGAGCTTTAGCTATATGCAAACTTATTCAGCTTCACTCGCCTTCGAGGCTGGAAGTAGTCCCAATGCGGCCATCACGTTTAAGCCGTTCGTGTGTGTCAGCACACCCGGCCGCATTCTGTAGTCGAATCGCATCTCGTCGCCCTGATAATGTTCTTCAAAATGCACATTGATCGCTCGGGCGTCGAGACTCTTCACTATCTGGGTGAGGGCTAGGTCGTGAGTTGTCACAAGGCCAACCGCGCCGCGCCCCGCTAGCTGTTCGATAACGGCTCCTGCTCCCCAAAAGCGGTCATTGGAATTCGTGCCGCCCAGCACCTCGTCCAGTAGAAACAGGGTGCAGCTTGTGCGTGACAGAGTAAGTATCCACTTCAGGCGTTCCACCTCAGCTTGAAAACGTGATTTTGCTTTTAAGAGAGAATCTTGGATTGCCATTGAGCACCCGATTTGCAATGGCGAAATCTCGAGTCGAGCAGCTCGCACAGGTGCACCTGCCAATGCCAAAACAGCGTTCATGCCGACCGAACGCAGCAGCGTGCTCTTACCCGACATGTTCGACCCGCTAACCATGATCAGTTGTGTCCCTTGACCGTCAAGCCCGAGATCGCATCGAACGCAGGTCTGACGATCAAGTAGCGGATGCCCCAGAGCCTCGGCTTGGAACAGTGCGAAAGACCGAGGCTTCAAGATCGCAAAAGTGTGATCGGGATTTTCATAATAAAACCGAGCCATGCAGAGTAATGCCTCAAATTGGCCGAGCGAATCCAGCCATCTGGCCATTCCTTCCCGGTTTTTCTGCCGCCAACGCTCGATAAGAATTACAAGATTCGTTCCCAACAGAATCGGCGAAGTAAGCACCGCAAAATATTCAATTTGTCGAAGGCCCAGAAGCCAAACCCACAGGCGCAATGATCGAATTTGTTTCGAGGGGCGGCCCGACGAAGCCGTCAGGCGCGACTGCAACGATTTGAGCAATGGACACAGGAAATGTGCCGTCTCGATGCGCTCCAACAACGGGGCAAGCAGCGCAAGTTCGAATGAAGGCAGGACAAGGTTCGCGGCTGTCAGCTTTGCTTTCTTTAGAAGAAGAGCCGCCAAGAGTGTCTCCAGCACAGCCAACAATGCGATACCCCAACGCCATCCATGGTCAAGAACACCGATACCGGCAAATATCGACAGCCCAATTAGGCAAATTGGTAGAAGGATCGCCAGTATCTGCGCATGAGGTAGAAAAGTTATGAGAGGAGCGCCAACCCAGTCGCAGACCGATGCGCCGACTTGATCTAATGCACTTCCTTCGACAGACGCCCAATCTTCTCGAAAATCAAGCATGCCGCGAAGTTCCGCAATAGCCACCTGTCGCGCTGTAACCTCGACGCACTCTGCCGGATTGAGCAGCCAGTTCGCCAACATGGCCCGTCCGATGCCAGTCCGGGCCGTACAGAGCAATTCGAAAAGAGATCCGGCACCGAATAGATCCAGATCGGAGGCGTACGGATGGGTTTCGGGCTGCAATTCCTCGCCGCCGATCCCACGCCCCTGCCACTTGCCGCGCAAACGCGCAATTCCCAGTTCATAAAAATTCAAGATCCTCTGCACTCTACTATGGGTGCGTGAGTTCTTCGCAAGCGACTGGACAATGGAAAGAGCGCTGACTGACGGAAGCAAAATCCAGAGCGTCGAAATTATGTGCGACGTAAGCGCTACGTAGGCGATGACGATGCCAGCCAGAACAGCCACGATGAGGTATATCCACAAACGCAGGTGAAGCATCCTGATGCCCGTGGCTTGCCGTTGTCGTTCGTCCAAACGATGGGTGTATTCACTCTCTGGGAACTCCAGTGCAGCATTGACTAAAACTCCGCGCCTCCCAAATTCAGAATTACTCATGGGCAAACCACTGTTCTCCAAGC
>Ga0210391_10003099_pt1 | contig 14144 bp, 10 predicted proteins | sample IncBWC12OmetaG_FD_160573 | JGI IMG/M metagenome (GOLD analysis project Ga0210391, IMG submission 160573) | Forest soil microbial communities from Barre Woods Harvard Forest LTER site, Petersham, Massachusetts, United States - Inc-BW-C-12-O ... | reverse complement strand
CGTTCTGCATACGCGCCTTGATCATGTCGACGTTGTAGGCAAAGCCGCTGATGGCATGCATATAGGGCACGGAGTGCACATTGCCGGGATCGTGAACGGCCTGAATCTCGAGAATCCGCGGATCGAGATTCTTCCAGTTGGGCAGCTTCGCTCGGTCGAGCGGGATATAGACCCCTGCCTTGATTTCGCGGCCGAAATATTCGGTGGACGCAATCACCACGTCGTAACCCGAGTTGCCCGCCAACAGGCGGGCGTCCATGGTTTCCTCGGAATCGTAGACGTCGTAGGTGACCTTGATTCCGGTCAGTTTCTCGAATTGCCCGATGGTTTGGGTGCCGATGAAGTCCGTCCAGTTGTAGATGAAAAGACGCTTGTCCTCGGCGGCGCCCGCCGCCCCGGTGCGGGCGGCGAGAGCGATCAGCAACAACGGCAGTACATGGGCGGCCTGAAATCGTCTGAAACTCATCGGCTTAGTTTACCATCGCCGCATGGGGCCGCGACGCTGGAACGGGGGGGTGCGAAAATCATTCAGGGAGACACGGATGCGTGATTTGAACTTCAAGACTCGGCTCGTGATCATGTTGCTCGCGAGCGTCGTGGGCGTGTACACGTCCGCTGCGGCAGCGGCAGCGGCGGCGGCGGCGGTTGGTGCGGCGGCCGCCGCGACCGCGCCATCGCCCTCGACCGCGCCCTCGACCGCGACCGCGACCGCGACCGCTGGAAAACCGCGAGCCCGCGATCTGGGAGTTCCCTTCGACGGCACTCCTGGGCCGCTCAACGCCATCACCGACGTGGCCGGCGTCACGGTCGGTCACACCACGCTGATCTCGGGTTCCGGCAAATTGCAGGTGGGCCAGGGCCCGGTGCGCACCGGCGTGACGGCGGTGCTGCCTCGTGGGGCGAACTCCTTGAACAATCCGGTGTTCGCCGGGTGGTTCGCGCAGAACGGCAACGGCGAGATGACCGGGACCACCTGGGTCGAGGAGTCCGGATTTCTCGAAGGCCCCGTGATGATCACCAACACGCACAGCGTGGGCGTGGTGCGCGACGCCGTGATTCAGTGGCGCGTGGCACAGGGAGCGGCGGACGCGACGGGATTCTACTGGTCGCTGCCGGTGGTCGCGGAAACCTGGGATGGCTGGCTGAACGACATCAACGGATTTCACGTGAAGCCGGAACACGCGTTACGCGCCCTCGACGGCGCACGCTCGGGGCCCGTCGAGGAAGGCAGCGTCGGCGGCGGCACCGGCATGATTTGCAACGGCTACAAGGGCGGCATCGGCACCTCGTCGCGCCGGCTCGAGCCCAAGGACGGTGCTTACACCGTCGGCGTGCTGGTCCAGTGCAACTACGGCACCCGGGACAACTTGCGCATCGCCGGCATCCCGGTCGGACGCGAGATTCCGGCGCCCGAGCCCTATGTGTTCATCCCGTCGGACATCGCCGAGCGCGGCTCCATCATCGTGGTGGTCGCCACCGACGCACCGCTGCTCGCGCATCAGCTCAAGCGTCTGGCGCATCGAGTGACGCTGGGCCTCGGCCGCAACGGCAGCATTTCGGGCAATGAGTCGGGCGACATCTTCATCGCTTTCTCCACCGCCAACTCGGGCGCCGCCGCCGCCGAGCATGTGGTCGATCTCAAGATGCTGCCCAACGATTCGCTGGATCCCGTGTTTCGCGCAACCGTGGAGGCAACCGAAGAGGCCATCGTCAACGCCATGGTCGCCGCGCAGGACATGACCGGCGTCGACGACCATCGGGTCATCGCCCTGCCGCACGCCGCCTTGCGCGCGGTACTGAAGAAGTACGGCCGCCTGAACCCGTGAACTCCGCACCTCGCACGGTGAGGCGCGCTGGATGTGGCGCAATGGCCCTCGCGGGCGCGCTGCTGTCGATGCCGGCAGCCGCGCTGCTCTCGCCGCCGGCGGGAGCAGTCGCCTTCCCGCAGCCGCCCGCCCCCGTGCACCTGTCTCTCGCGCAGATCGAGGCCGACTACGCAGACTGGCTGGATGCGGTGGGTGCCGTGAGTACCATCGACTCCGGACTGACGTCGCGCGTGGCCGGGCACAAGCGCGAGGCTTGGGCCGCGCGCCTGCGAACTTTGACGGCGCGGCTGGAGCACGCACTCGCCCAGCCCGATCCGGCGGCGTTGGACCCTAAGGACGCGCCGGTGCTCGAGGCCATCCGCAAAGGCTTCGCGGACAATGCACCGGAGGCGCCCGCGGCCGACGACCCGCATTTAGCGATAGGCTGCGCGGACGGCGCGCAGCGCGACGCCGACGTGGCCGCGCTGCAGATCGCCCTGTATGCATGTTTCGAGCAAATCGGCAGCCGCATCGACTTCGAGGGACACCCCATCGTACGCACGACGGCACTGCAAACGCTGCAGCAGCTCGAGGGCGACGAGCGGCGCAAGCGCCTGTTCTTGGCCCTGTCTCCCTTATGGATAGCCGTCAACGGTGCCGACACCACGGACAGTCCCTATCGGCGAATGATGGTGTTGAACGGCGCCGCGTTGCGAGCGAGCGGCCGCTCCCCCATCGGCGACGCCGCGGCGACTCTCGGCATCACGCCGCAACAGGTCGAGCAATGGCTGGTGCTGGTACTCGAGAAGTGGCAGGCGCGGTCCCAAGGACCCGCGCTCGAGCCATGGGATTATTGGTACGCCTCCGCGGGGGCGAGCCGTACGCTCTCGCCCGCCATCCCCCGCGACGCGGTGCTGCCGATTGCCAAGCGCTTCTATCGCGATCTGGGCGCCGACCTGGACCGGCTCGGGGTGCGGCATGACCTCGATATAAGACCGGGCAAGGCGCCGCTCGCGTACACGGATCAAATCAGCATCGGCCGGCGCGCCGGCGGCACCTGGTATCCCATGCAGGCGCGAGTATCGGCAAACTACGAGCAAGGAGGGCTGTTCGTTCTCGACGAACTCATCCATGAGGATGGGCATGCGGTGCACTATGCGGCGCTGCGTACCCGGCCGGCCTATTTCTCGCTGGGAGACGATCTGTTCTTCGAGGCCTTCGCCGACGTGCCTGCCTGGAGCAGCTCCGAGCCCGCGTGGCAGCAGAAGTACCTGGGCCGCCACGCCGACGATGGATCGGCGCTGCGCGAGCTGTTCTCGAACGTCATGCTGGATGTGGCTTGGGGACTGTTCGAGCTGCGCATGCTGGAGGATCCGGGGCGGGATCCGAACCAGGTGTGGACCGACATCACTTCGCGATACCTCAACATCGTCCCGCATCCGGAGCTGTCATGGTGGGTGCTGCGGGTCCAGTTGGTGCGCTGGCCGGGCTACATGATCAACTACGGATTGGGCGCGGTCCTGACGGCCGACATTCGGCAACGCATCCGTGACGGCATCGGACCGTTCGATGAGGGCAATCCGCAGTGGTATTCCTGGACTTCCGCGCAGCTGCTGCAATTCGGCTCGTCCATCGAGACCGCGCAGCTGCTGCGCCGATTCCTGGGCAGGCCGGTCTCCCCGGACGCCATCCTCACCCAGCTGCGGCGTGTCGGGTCAATGGATACCGTCGCTCGCAATCACCTCGGCGAGGCTCCGATCGAGTAGCGCGATTGCCTCATCCACATCGCCCTCGTCGATCACCAGCGGCGGCATGAAGCGCACCGTGCTCTGGCCGCACGACAGCAGTATGAGGCCGTTGTGATACGCGCGCGTGATCAATGCGTCGCAGAGCTTCTTGGCCGGCTCCTTTCCCGCGCGGTCCTTGACCAATTCGACGCCGATCATCAGCCCCTTGCCGCGCACTTCGCCGACCACCGGAGTCTTCTCCGCGAATTGGCGCAGACGGCGCAAGAAGTACTCGCCGACCTTGGCCGCGTTGGCGCAATACTCGCGCTCGACGAGATCGATGGTCGCGAGGGCGGCGGCGCAGCACAGCGGATTTCCGCCGAAGGTGTTGCCGTGGGCCCCGCGGGTCCACTTCTGCATGATGCTGCGCTTGGCGACGACCATTCCGATCGGCAGTCCCGACCCGAGTCCCTTCGCCAGCGTCATGATATCGGGGACGACGTCCCAGTGCTGCGCGGCGAACATCTTGCCGGTGCGGCCGATTCCCGATTGCACCTCGTCGAATATCAATAGAATTCCATGCCGATCGCAAAGCTCCCGCAGCCCTTGCAAGAATCCATCCGGGGGCACGAGGTAGCCGCCCTCGCCTTGAATGGGCTCGATGAGAATGGCCGCCACTTCGCTGGCCGGCACGTTGTGCACGAACAGAACCTCCTCGATATAGCGCAGCACCGCCCGGCCCTGATCCGCGCCGGCGAACAGCGGCCGGTACGGGTTGGGGTACGGCACATGAGTGACGCCCGGCATGCTGGGAAAGAAGCCTCTTTGCTGGGTGTACTTGCTGGATGTGAACGACAGCGAGCCCATGGTTCTGCCGTGAAAACCTCCCAGGAATCCGATGAAGCGGCCGCGTCCCGTCGTATAGCGCGCGAGTTTCAACGCGGCTTCCACGCTCTCGGTGCCGGACTGAGCAAAGAAGCTCATCGCGGGCTCTTTCATGGGCGACAGCGCATTCATGCGCTCCGCCAGCCTGACTTGGCCTTCGTGCCAGTAGTCGGATGAGATGTGCAGAAACTTGTCCGCGGCGTCCTTGATGGCTTGAACCACCGCCGGATGACTATGCCCGGTGCTGCACACCGCGATGCCGGCGGCAAAATCCAAGAATCGGTTGCCGTCGACGTCCCAAATCTCCGCGCCCTTGCCATGCGACATCACGAAGGGATAGTCCCGCGGGTAGGACGGCGAGACGACCAGCGCATCGCGCGCGAGCAGTTCCCGGGCCTTGGGGCCCGGCAAATCGGTTTTGATATTCGGCTTTTTCACGACCAGTCATTCCCCCGGCAACGCGTTCATGGTATCGAGCGCTCGTTCAAGTTCATTCTCGCCGATAACGAGGGGCGGCGCGAGAATAATCAGATTACCGCGCCGCATTTTTGATTCGTACCGTCAAAGCGATTACGATCTGCCGCATGCGATCTGTCAACGCCTTCCACGCCAAAAACAATCGTTGATGATCGACGCCGCGCGCCTGCACAGGATATCCCCGTAGATTATGTGGCGATCCTTCATTGCGGTGGCGGTGGGAGGCATGCTGGGATGCCTGTTGCGGTGGTGCCTCGCCGTGTTTCTGAACCGCTATTTCCCGGCGATCCCGCCCGGCACCCTGGCGGCGAATCTCATCGGTTGCTACATCATCGGGATGGCGATCGCTTTCTTCACCACCTACCCGGCATTTGCGCCTGAGTGGCGCTTGTTCGTGACCACCGGTTTTTGCGGCGGCCTGACCACATTCTCGACGTTTTCCGCGGAGATCGTGATCCTGCTGCAGTCGGGCCGCAGCATGTGGGCTCTGGGCGCCATCGCCGCCCACTTGCTGGGCTCTCTGCTGATGACCTTTGCCGGAATTGCCAGCGTCATCTGGCTCAAGGGTTAGCCCGTCCGGCGCAGCCCCTGCATCTGGCGAGCCAACCGCGCCCTCGACACCAGGCCGCGCACGGTGGGCGAGGCGTTCTTCTTACCGCGCTCGATCACCAATAAATGCGTCATCTCCGCTTCTTCCAGCACGTGCAGCAAGTCGCCGGCGCGGGCCGATAGAATGCTGTCCCAGTCGACAGCCAACAGATCGGCCCAGGGCGTCATGATGTGGCCGACTCGAATATCCTGGTGCCGGCTGTAGTTGGAGGTCTGCAAGAACTGCAGCGGCCTTTCGCCTTGGATGTCGTACGAGGTGATCAGTCCGACGATGCGTTGGTCGCGCACCACCATCAGCGCCCGCACGCCGACGCGAATCATGTCCTCCAACGCCGCGTCGATCTGCCTCTCCTCGTCTACCGTGACGGGGTGCTCGCGAGTGAAATCGGTGATGGCGAGGATCGCGGGATCGCCGGGATCGATGAACTGTCCGTCGGAGACCGAGCGGCGCGGCAGCACGCCTGCGCTGAAATTCCCTGCGGGCAACAACCATGCGCTTTTCATAGAGCACCAGACCTCGTGGCCTTGCGGGTCTAATAGCTTCAGCCAAGTTTCGGGCGGAGTCCACATGGGTTCATTTTTCGCCGGGTGCATGTTATATTCATTAGTACTCTAATAATTAGAGGTCTTTTAAATGAGTGATTTGGAAGAGCGCTTCAGTGGCGCACTGCACAATACTTCCCGTGCGTGGCGGCAGGCGCTGGACAGGCGGCTCAAATTCCTCGGGGTCAGCCAGGCGAGTTGGATGACCATCGCGGTCGCCGCCAAGGCCAAAGGGCCTCTGTCTCAGTCGGAACTGGCTCAACGGCTCGACGTCGAGGGCGCCACCATGGTGGCCATGGTGGACCGGCTGGTGAAGGCGGGCTTGGTTGTGCGCGAACCATCGTTGACCGATCGGCGGGTCAAGCGAGTCGTGCTCACCCCGGCCGGCGATCTCTTGTACGACCGGGTGCGCACCGAAGCGGCGGCATTCCGTAAGGAACTGCTGGACGGCATCGACCCGAAGAAGCTGCTCGCGGCGACCGAACTGCTGGAGAACTTGCAAGGCATCATCGACGCCCCGCCATGAATCGGCCGCTCAATCGCGCCATGATCACGTTGTCCATCATGTTGGCAACGATCCTGCAGACGTTGGACAGCACCATCGCCAACGTCGCCCTGCCGCACATGCAGGGATCGCTGTCGGCGTCGCAGGACCAGATCGCCTGGGTGTTGACCGCCTACATCGTGGCCGCCGCCATCGCCACCCCGCTCACCGGTTGGCTGGTGGACCGCTTCGGGCAGAAGAACATTCTGCTGGCGTCCATCGGCGGCTTCACCCTGGCGTCCATGCTATGCGGCATGGCGAATTCTCTTGCCCAGATCGTGGCCGCGCGGCTGTTGCAGGGCGTCTTCGGCGCGGCCCTGGTTCCCATGGCCCAGATGGTCTTGATGGACATCAACCCGCGCGAGAAGCAGGGCTCCGCGATGGCGGTGTGGGGCATGGGGGTCATGGTGGGTCCGATACTCGGGCCCACTTTGGGCGGCTGGCTCACCGACAGTTACAACTGGCGATGGGTGTTCTTCATCAACGTCCCCATCGGCGCGCTCGCACTCTATGGGACCTGGACTTATTTGCGTCCGGCGCCCGCTGCGCGCAGGCAGCAATTCGATATGTTCGGCTTCGCCACCCTGAGTCTCGCCATCGGCGCGCTGCAATTGCTGCTCGACCGCGGCCAGCAAAACGACTGGTTTTCGTCGACGGAGACCTGGATCGAGGCGGTGGTTCTGGTCGTGATGGCCACGTACTTCGTCGCGCACACCCTGCTGACGCCGGCGCAAAAATCCTTCGTCGATTTCCGCCTGTTCAAGAACCAGAATTACGTCACCGGCGTGCTGTTCATATTCATCGTCGGTCTCGTGCTGTATGCGACGCGCGCGCTGATCCCGACCATGCTCGAGACCCTGCTCGACTATCCGGTGCTGACCACGGGATTGGTGACTGCCCCATCGGGCATAGGCACCATGGCCTCCATGCTCATTGCCGGCCGGCTGATCGGCAAGGTGGACCTGCGCATAATGCTGTTCGTCGGCTTCGTGCTGACGGCCCTATCGCTGTGGCAAATGGCCCATTACTCGCTGGAGCTATCGCAGGGCGACATCCTATGGCCGGGCGTGATTCAAGGGATCGGCTTAGGTCTCGTATTCGTACCGCTGAGCGCGGCGACGTTCGCCACGCTGGATCCTCACATGCGCGGCCAGGGCACGGCCCTCTTCAGCCTGGTGCGCAACATCGGCAGCAGCATCGGCATTTCGCTGGTGCAGACCATGCTCGTGCGCAACACAGTCATCGCTCATGCGGCAATGACCGAGCGCCTTACCTACGCGAATCCGGCTTGGGCCAATCCTGCCGTCGCCCAGGCCTATGACCCGAGTTCGGCCGGCGGCGCCGCGTTTCTCGATAGTTTGGTCACGCAGCAGGCGGCCATGCTCTCCTATATCGACGACTTTTGGCTGATGCTGTTCCTGACCTTGACCGTCATTCCGCTGCTTCTGCTCATTCGGCCGCCGGGCGCGGCCAAGGCTTCCGAGTTGGAGGCGCATACCGCCATCGACTGACGAATGGCCTCGAGAGCGGCGGGCGCCGCTCGCTAATTCGGCGCGGCGAAGTCCTGCGTCCAATACAAGCCGACCTCCGGATTGGGAGTCGGGGCGTAGGCGATTCCGATCTGGGTGAAACGCCCATCCATGATGTTCTCGCAATGCGCCGGGCTCGCCAGCCACCCGTCGGCGACCTCGGCCGGCGACATCGCACCGGCTGCGATATTCTCTCCGACGATGCGATGCGCACCGTAGCCCGCACGCTCCACGCGCTGCGCGGGGGTGCTGCCGTCATGTCCCCGGTGATCGAACGCGCCGTACCTGGCCATCTCCTCCGAATGAGCGAGGGCCGCGCGGGTCAGGCTTGCGTCGAGCGTCAGGGGCGCGGCGGGAGCGAAGTACTTGGCGCCGCAGCGTCTCCCGGCGGCGCGCGCCGCGTTGACCCTCTCCAGAATGCGCCGGCTGACCGCGACCGCATCTGCGGCAGTGGGCATGGACACCGGCGCGGCCAGCACCATCCATACATCGCGCCCGCGGCGCTCCGCGCCGATTTCCCGCAGGGCGGGGTTGACCAACGTACGGCAGTAGTTGGCGGTCAGCATTTGGGTGATCTGCGAGTCGCTTGCCGCCCCCGAGAAATGCAGTGCTGCGGACTCCGAGGCCACGTAACCCACCGCGATCAATGCATCGTGAAGCGCGGCACCGCTGCCCAAACGCCCCGCGGCCTTCTGCAGTTTCGGATTGTTCTGCAAGGGCGCCCGGGTTGCGGAGCTTGCACAGCCGTGCAGCCGGGCCCAATTCACGGCGGACAGTACGTCCGCGTGTGCCGCGCAGGGCAACACCAGCCATAGTCCCGCGACGACTGGCAGCAGTGTTCTCAAACGATGGGTTCGGGTTCGCTCGGCGCGGGTTGATCCGCCAGCAGTTTGCTCGCCTTCGGAGCGATCCACCGCTCGATGTCGTCGAACACGGTGAACACGGCCGGCACGATGACCAGCGTCAGTGCGGTGGAAGTGATCAGTCCGCCGATGACGGCGATTGCCATCGGCCCGCGGAAGTCGCTGTCGCCGCCCCAGCCGATCGCGACCGGCAACATGCCGGCCACCATGGCCACCGTGGTCATGACGATGGGCCGCGCCCGCTTGTGTCCCGACTCCATTATCGCGGCAAGGCGTGTCTTGCCGGCGCGCATTTCCTCGATGGCGAAATCCACCAGCAAGATGGAATTCTTCCCGACGATGCCCATCAGCATCAGAATGCCGATGATCACGGGCAGCGACAGCGGCAGCCCGGTGAGCAGCAATGCCAGGATCACGCCGCCCAGCGACAGCGGCATCGCCGTCAGTATGGTAATGGGCTGCAGCACACGCACGAACAACAGCACCAGCACCGCGAACACCATGAGGATGCCGGCGCCCACGGCCAGCAGGAAATTCTGGTACAGCTCGGTCATGAACTCGACATTGCCGGTCTCGATGAGATGCACGCCCTCGGGCAGGTGCTGCAAGGCCGGCAACGCCTTTATTCGCTTCATGGCCGTGCCCTGTTCGACGCCCGGACTCATGTCAGCCTCCAGAAACACACGCCGGCTCTGATTGTAGCGGCGCACGGCCGACGGGCCCTGTCCGAAGCTCAAGTCCGCGACGGATTTCAGCGGCACGCTCGCGCCCGAGGCCGTCGGGACCGGCAGATTCTCCAGCGTCGAGAGATCCCGCCGCGCGCTCTCGAGCAGACTGACGCGGATGGGTATCTGCCGATCGGTCAGCGAGAACTTGGCCCCGTTCTGCGGCAGGTCGCCGAGCGTCGCGATGCGAATCGTCTGGCTGATGCTCTCTACGCTCACGCCCAGCTGCGCGGCGATGTCGAAGCGCGGGTGCACGACGATTTCCGGCCGCGGCAGGTCGCCTTTGATCCGCGCATCGCGCAATTCCGGCAATGTGCGCATTTCCGCCAGAATCTTGCGCCCGGTATCCGCCGTCAGCAGTGGGTCATCGCCGGTCAAGTACAATTGAATGTCGCGGCCGCCGCCGTTGTCCGAAAAGCTCAATTGCCCGTCCGGCACTCGAGCCAGCAGAGGGGTCATCTGCTGCTGCCACTGCTTCTGGCTGATGCTGCGCTCGGAGCGGGGCACGAGGCTGACATAGATGTTGCCGTTGCGAATCTCTTGGTCGTCCCCGACGAATTCGACGATGTCGGTCACCTCGGGCGATTTTCGCATGACGGCCGTGGCCGCCGCCGAGACTCGCGCAGTGTCCTCGAGCGTGCCGCCCGGCGGCAGCTCGAGGACCAGCTGCGCGTTGGAGAAATCCTCGGGAGGCACGAACGAGGTCGGTATGATGGCCAGGGATGCCAACGACAGCAGGAAGAATACGGCGCCGGCCGCGATGGTCTTCCAGCGGTTCGCAACGCACCAGCGCAGCAGCGCCAGATACCGCGTCATGATCGGCCCGTCATTTTCGTGCACGGCCACCATGTCCTTGCCGAGGGCGTAAGCCGCCAGCACCGGGGTGATGAGCCGCGCCACCATGAGCGAAATGAAGACGGCCGACGCGATGGTCAGGCCGAATTGCTTGAAGTACTGGCCGCTGATCCCGCCCATGAAGCTCACGGGAAGAAATACCGCGATGATGGTGAAGGATGTCGCCACCACCGCCAGGCCGATCTCGTCCGCAGCGTCGATGGCCGCCTGAAAGCAGCTCTTGCCCATGCGCATGTGGCGCACGATGTTTTCAATTTCGACGATGGCATCGTCCACGAGCACGCCGGCAACCAGCGACAACCCCAGCAGCGTGATTTGATTGAGCGTGAAGCCCATCCACTGCATGAAGACGAAGGTGGGCACGGCGGAGAGCGGAATGGCGAGCGCGGAGATCATGGTAGCGCGGGCATTGCGCAGGAAGAACCACACCACCACGACGGCGAGGATCGAGCCCTCGATCAGCGCGCTCATCGCCGAATGATAGGTTCGCACCGTATGGTCGACGGTGCTGAAGATGGTCGACATGCGCACCGAGGGATTCTCGACCTTGAGCTTGTCGAGTTCGGCATCCACTTCCTTGGCCACGCTCACGTCCGAGGCGCCCTTGGCCTTGAATACGCCGAAGGTGGTGGCGTAGCGGCCATTGAGCCTGGCGATGCTGCGCACCTCGGTGACGCCGTCGTGCACCTCGGCGATCTCGCGCAGGCGCACGGACTTCCCGCCGGGAAGAATGATCTGGGTGTCTCCGAGAGTCTGGGCGGTTTTCGCGCCGCCGAGCACACGTATCGCCTGCTCGCCGCCGCCCACCTGCGCCCGCCCGCCGGCGGCGTCCATGTTGAGCGCCCGCAATTGCTCATTGACCTCGACCGCGGTGAGACCGAGCGCCTGCAGCCGCGCGGGATCGAGCTCGACGCGGATCTCGCGGTCGACGCCGCCGCTGCGCGACACCTGCGCGACGCCGGGAAGCGCGAGCAGGCGCTTGGTGATCGTATTGTCGATGAACCAGCTCAACTGTTCCGGCGTCAGGTCGGTGGTCGACACGGCGTAGTAAGCGAAGGCGCCGCCGTCCACGTTCACCCGCGCCACCTGCGGCTCGTAGATGCCCTGCGGCAGGTCGCTGCGGACCTTGGATACCGCATCGCGGACGTCCGTCACGGCCCGATCGACCGGCGTGCCGATCTCGAACAGCACGAAAATGTTGACCTGACCTTCGACGATGAAGGTGGTCATGTTGCGCACATTGCCGATGTTCGAAATCGAGCCTTCCACTTTTTGCGCGATTTGAGTTTCCATCTCGGTGGGCGCGGCACCGGGTTGTGAAACGTAGACGTTTACCGCGGGGAAGGATATGTCGGGTTGGAGATTGATCGGCAGGCGGATGAACGCGACCACGCCCAGGAAGAACAGTACGACGAACAGGACGATGGGGATGATCGGATGGCGGATCGCCCAAGCCGAGATATTTCTCATGACCGGCTCGACTCCTTCAAGACCGGGTTGACCAGTTCGCCCTCCTGCAAGAATGCGCCCGCGGTGGCGACGACTTCTTCCTTGCCGGTGATCCCCTCGGCGATGGTCACGCCGTTTTGCACCATTCCGGACACGCGCACCGCGCGGCGCTCGATCTTGTGCTGCGCGTTCACGATCAGCACATAGCTGCCCTTCTCGTCGGTCAGCACGGCCGTTTGCGGCAGAACCGCACGTTCGGCATTGCTCACCGTCACTTCGGCGCGCGCGAATGCGCCCGGCCGCAGATTCGGATCCGGGGTCAGACTCACGCGGGCCATCCCGAGCCGCGTTTGCGGATCGATGACCGCGCCCAACAGGCGCACGTGGCCGGGATAGACGCGGGTGGTGCCGGTCAACCACACATTGACGGCCTGACCGACCTTGAGCTGGGGCAGATCCTGCTCCGCCACCTGTCCGCGAAGCTCGACTTCGCCCCCTTCGGATAGACGAAACAGCGCCTCGCCGCCCGGCGTTGCCGTCTGCCCCACTTCGACATTGCGGGTGAGGATGATGCCGTCCGCGGGCGCGCGTACCGAGGCCCGCGCCAGGCGCGCCTGCGATTCCGCCAGCTGCGCGGCGGCGACCTTGACTTTCGCGCCGGCCGTGACCGCGGCCGACTTGCGCCGCTGCGTCTCTTCGGCCGACAAAGCCCCGGAAGCGCCGACGGCTTGCGCGCGGCGGTATTCCGCTTCCGCGAGTTCGGCCTCCGCGCGCGCCTGCTCGAGCGCTGCCTCGAGATTGGCGACCTGCGGTTCCAGCACCGATACGTTCAGGCGTGCGAGCACCTGGCCGCGTTTCACATGGTCGCCGGCTTCGACGTAAATCGCCGCGATGCGTCCGGCATCGCCTTCGACGCCGATGGGCATGTCGTACCGCGCCGCGATGGTACCGGTGATGCTCACGGTCGTCGGCATGGTGCTGATGCCGACCTCGGTCACCGAGACCGTTGGGATGGAATCCTTGTTGGGAACGTGCTTCACGGTCAGCGCCTGCGTCAAGCGCCACGCGAGCACGGCGACGAAGATCGTTATCGCGCCGATGAGGGCCGCACGAAACCAGAATACGCGCCGATCGGCGTAGGTACTGCTCACCTTCAAGTACTCGTCGGAAACCACGCTCATTGCAACACGTCCCAGGGATAACTTCCTTTGTCCAGGATGAACCCGGCCAAGCGGTCCATCTCCTCGTCTTCATTGCGCGTGATCCGCCGCACATTGGCGGCCATCCGCCGTTTCGCCTGTTGAGCGAAGACGCGCGCTATCGCGATGGCCTGCGTGCCCTCATCCCCTGGCGCCTCGCGTAGGCTCGCGGCCCGCGATAGCACGCATAGGCCGACGAACAGGTCGATGCCGATGTCGGCAATGCGCTTCAGGTCGTGCTGGCGGTCGGCCACCGACTTGCCGTACTTGCGGAGCAGGTACTCGGCTGCCTTGGCGAGCTCGACAGTATATCGCTCATAGACATCGGCCGCCTCCCGGAGTGCGCCCTGCAGCGGCCACTCTATCTTCTGGCGGCCCACCCCGGTCGCCTGGGTCAGGCGCTTTTCCGCATATTCGGTCAACACGCCGAAGCCCTTGATGAAATTATTGAAGATGTCATCCACCGCGGCCTTCAATTCGCCGAGCGATCTGCCGAGGTCCTTGAGGCCGGACAATGCGATATACAGTCTGAGCACCTCATTGGTTCCCTCGAATATCGTCAAAATGCGGCAATCGCGGGTGATCTGCTCGTACGGATAGTCGCGCATGAAGCCGCTGCCGGCCGCGATCTGCAGCGCTTCGTAAGCGCTGCGCTGCAAGGCCTCGCTCGCAAAGATCTTGCTCATCGCCGCCTCGACCGAATAGTCCTCGACTCCGGAATCGATGTAGTGGGCGACCATCCACACGGCGCTTTCCGCGGCGAAGCAATCGATGGTCATTTGCGAGATCTTTTCGCGCACCAGACCGAATTGGGCGATGGGGGTCCCGAACTGCTTGCGGGTCTGCGCCTGTTGCGTCGCAAGAGCGATGAGGGTCTTCATGCCCCCGACCGCCCCGCCGCCCAAGCCCGTGCGTCCATTGTTCAATATTGCCA
>Ga0210391_10003096_pt1 | contig 14158 bp, 10 predicted proteins | sample IncBWC12OmetaG_FD_160573 | JGI IMG/M metagenome (GOLD analysis project Ga0210391, IMG submission 160573) | Forest soil microbial communities from Barre Woods Harvard Forest LTER site, Petersham, Massachusetts, United States - Inc-BW-C-12-O ... | reverse complement strand
CCGAGCGGCTAAGTCGCGTTGACGAAAGTCACGTTCGCCAAAAGCCACCGAACACCGTCACGTAAATCACGTGTGTGAAACCCCATTTGCTCCAATCTGCAACGGGCAGGCTGGGCGCAAGGGCCGACCCGCCGCAAAGGGGCGTATTGCGGTCGGGACATTGGCCCTAGGGCCTCCTAGCGCTCGGTGCCGGGTTCCAGGAGCATTGCACCTCTATTAACATATATGTACACAACCACTGTGTAAATAGTTCGATCTGCGATTTATTTTGGTTCCCTCTCGCGATCGTCATGCCTTAATTTCAATCGAAGAGTAAACTGTTTGATCGACACTGAGAGAACCGAACGCACGGGACGGAAACAGATGGCCGCGTTCAGTCGGCCGGATTCAAAACGAAGGACGACGAAATGGTAGTTTCCGATTTCGCGATATGCCAGGGTCATGCGCCACTTCCCTGTCGGCTTTCAAATGCACTACTCCAATCAGCCTGGAAGCGTCCCGGTAAGATCACCTAAGAACCAATTCTCGTGTACATTGTGTCTGGCGGAAAACGCACGAAGGACTCTATGACTAACTTAAGCGGACTATGAACCGTCGCGATTTTCTGCGATCAGCAAGCGCTGTGTCGGCGGGCTTGCGTCGTCATTCACATGCCGCGGTGCAGCCAGTCGGTAGTGAGGATGGATCCGCTCTCGGATTCCGTAATGAAAATTGATGCGTTTTCGCTGGCGCCGAATGCAACATTGGTGGTCGTTCGGCCCCTGCATGACCGAATTCTTGCTATTTCGTAGCCCTCGGGATCTAAGACAAAAACTGCCCCTAGCGAGGCGTGGGCTACGAACAGATTGCCGGCAATGTCGACCGCCATCCCATCAGGGCCCGCCGTGCCGTGAAACGAAGCGAACCTGCCCACCTTTCCGGTCATTCCATCAGGCAAAAGCGGAATTCTCCAAACAGAATTGTCCCGGGTCATAGCGGCAAACAGCACGTCCTGTTCGGGAGCAAGCACCAGACCGTTCGGACTCGGTCCATTCGCGATCAAACAATCCAGATGACCGTCGGGCCGATACCGGAACACGCGACCGGTGGGATCGTGCAAGCCCGTTTGCCCTTGGTCCGTGAAATACAGGTCTCCATTCCTGGCAAAAGTCAGATCATTTACACCCTTAAACCGCTCGGAGTTGCGGCGTCCGAGAACAACTTCTAGGTGCCCCGTTTGTGGTTCGAGCGCAAGCAGTCCGTTCCGGTAATCGGTTATGAATAACCTCCCGTCCGGGTGCAGCGCTAAACCATTAGGCTCTCCGTCGTACTCAATCACGAGCGACCAAGTCTTGTCGGGAGAGATCCGAAAAACTCTACCAAACGGAATATCTACAACATATAGGTTACCGTCGCGGTCGAAGCACGGGCCCTCGAGAAATGAGTCAATCGCCGCGCCTCTTCGATTGGCCCGGGCCCATTCTGAATGTGTGCTGCCGCGCCGAAATCGATCTGGTAATTCTGCGTACACTTGGGTTTCGATTTCCCGCGCAGGCCCAGTGGCTCCATCTCGCATGGTCATTTGGTTCTCGCTTTATGTGCAAACGAATGGATGCTGGCGCAGTCTCCGGTCCGTCGATGGGTTGCAGGGATGACGATTCCGCCCTTGATTCATACACTTGCCTCGCCGCGCAGGACGCTAACCGACATGTCGCGAAGGATGCGAACCGCCTCGTCCAATCGGGAAAACCGGGAGTCCTTAGTCTCGGCGCGCAAGTAGCGAAAGTATTTTTGCTGTTCGATTACAGCCCTTCGAAAAAAGCCAAAGCAAAGATAAAAGTCGACACGCTCCACGCTGCGTTTCGTCAGCGCGATATAGCGTTCAATCGCTTGACGACGCGTAAGCATTCCGAGTCGCGCGCTAGGCATTCCCCGAATAGATCGAAACTCAGCCGGATCGCCTTCCTCGGCCCAAAAGCTTAGTGTGCACGCCAAATCCATAAGCGGGTCGCCGACGGTCGCCATCTCCCAATCTAAGACGCCAATGAGCAGGGTAATATCAACCGGATCCCACACGAGATTATCCATTTTGAAATCATTGTGAACTACGGCCGCTTCCTCTGGGCCGGCTGGTATTTGTGCGGCTAACCAGGATGTCACTTCGTGAAAGTCTGCCATGTTCTCGGTTTTCGCGTCGGACAGTCGCTTCAACCAACCATCGACTTGTCGTTTGCGGTACCCTTGCGGCCTGCCGAAATCGGCAAGACCCACATCCGAAACATTCAGCGAATGGAGCGTCGCCAGCGCATCAATCAGGCCCGTGAACTGCGCTCGGATCTGTTCCAGCGTAACTCCGCCGTCCTCCGGGTAGTCACGCCGTACGATCACGCCAGTCAACCGCTGCATAACACAGAATTTCCCACCCATTATCGAGCCATCTTCACAGAAATGCACAGCTTCGGGTGCGAGGGGGTAAGGACCGTGCAACCGCGAGAGAACATGAAATTCTCGCCCCATATCGTGCGCGGATTTGGCTTTCGAACCGGGAGGTTCGCGCTTGAGTACGAACTCACGTCCACCTGCCTTAACCAAGTAGGTCAAATTGGAATGACCCGAAGGAAATTGAGATAGCTCAATTTCCCCAGTCAGGCCAGGGATATTGCGCCGAAGGTAGGATGACAGGCTCGCCAAATCCACGGCTTGGTCGGAACGAACCATAGCGGGCGCATCTATCGAAAACAATTTCGCATCCCCTCCTTTTTCTATCCGAGACCAAGTAAAGAGACTCGAATTCAAGCCAATCATTCGCCGGCATACTTCGCTAGCTCGGCCTTCGCGATAACGCGCAAGTGCACTTCGTCCGGCCCATCCACAATGCGCAGCGCTCGTAGCCGGGCATACAGGGCCGCGAGCGGTGTATCTTGAGACAATCCAGCCGCACCATAGATCTGAATGGCTCGATCCACGACGCGGCAAGCCATTCGAGGCGCGGATACTTTAATTTGCGAGATTTCACTTCGGGCAGCAACGGGCCCAACAATATCAAGAAGGTGTGCAGTCTTTAACACACACTCGCGAACCATATTTATCTCGATCCGCGACTCCGCAATCAGGTCTGCGTTTCCGCCAAGTTTCGTTAGTCGCTTACCGAAAGCGGTTCGTGACAAACCCCGACGACATAGGAGTTCTAGCGCTCTCTCTGCAGCACCGACGCACCGCATCGCATGATGAACTCGGCCGGGACCGAGCCTGCCCTGCGCAATCTCGAAGCCTCTCCCCGCCCCCAGCAATACATTTTTCGCGGGTACTCTCACCTGATCAAAGCTCAATGCAGAATGGCCACGCGGAGCAAAATCAAATCCCATTACGGTAAGTTGTCTCTTGATCACGACACCAGCGGATTCCAGAGGAACGAGAATCATGGAATGTTGACTGTGGGGATCGGCGCCGGGGTTGGATCGGCACATTACGATCGCGATTTTGCAAAGTGGATTCCCGGGCCCGGATATAAACCACTTTTCACCGTTAACAATCCATTCGTCACTTCTTAGTTCAGCGCTGGTCGAAATATTCGTGGCGTCCGATGAGGCTACCGCCGGCTCCGTCATTGCGAAACATGAGCGTATCTCACCGGAAAGCAGAGGCTGTAGCCATTCCTGCTTCTGTTCCTCCGTCCCGTAAGCTGCAAGGATGCCCATGTTTCCTGTATCTGGCGGGTTACAATTAAATATCTCGGGCGCCCATTCGTTGCATCCCATTATTTCGGCGAGGGGGGCGTATTCGAAATTGGAGAGGCCCGGTCCATACCGTTGATCGCCAAGGAACAAGTTCCAAAGTCCGTCTTTTTTGGCGAGCTTCCTCAATTCTTCGAGTATAGGGGCCGGCCTCCAATCGTTGGCGCCATATGCTGTTTGCTCGCTGAAAAGCCCCTCGTTGGGATAGATGTGCGTGTCGCGAAACGCAATAACGCGCTTCACGAGGTCCTTCACTTTCGTGTTGAACTCAAAGTCCATCGCGAAGAATTCCTCTCGGGCCGTCCTGCGACATCTATTGGTCGCTTCTCTTGACGATTTTCGTTGCCCGGTTCGCTGCAAATTTTTGAACGGCGCTTCGGTGATCTTGGGAAGAGGTTACAATTGCGTAGTGCGAGGAGATCAAGTCCAGGTTCGTACGCAAGTCATTGCGCTCCGATTGGTAAAGCGCTCTTTTGGTCATACGCAAGGCAAGCTGAGGCGCCTCCGCGATTTTTCGCGCGATTCGTTCTGACTCTTCTAGCAGGGCACTATCTGGAAACACCCGGTTCACAAGTCCTATTCGCAACGCTTCTTGAGCATCGATGAATTCCGCAGTTAGAAACATCTCGAGAGCTTTGGAGATCCCAACGAGCCGTGGAAGATAATGCGCACCGCCGGCGCCCGGCACGAGCCCAACGTTCAGATACGTTTCCGCAAATCGGGCGCTTTCGGCTGCGTAGCGAATGTCGCACATGAGCGCTAAATCCAGGCCCGCCCCGGTAGCGACTCCATTCAACGCTGCAATGACAGGCTTGTCGAGGTTGTCCAAGGCCAAGGGAATTCTCTGGATACGATCAAACAGTTCAGTTTTTCTCTGCGACGGTGATTGGTCGAGACGAGTGGTCATCTCGAGGATATCTCCGCCGCTGCAAAACGATTTCCCTGAACCAGTCACGAGGACGACTTTGACTTCATCGTCTTCCTGACATCGCCGCAACGCGAAGTTCCACGCGTCGATCATTTCGAACGTAAACGCATTCATTCGCTCAGGTCTGTTGAGGACGATCTTCGCGATACCTTTCCGAACCGAGAATTCTAAGTGTTCGCTCATTTCAGCCTTCGGCACCCTTCGGGGTTTCGGAGCGGGCGTTACGATTGAGTTCTTGAATTTTCTCGATCTGGGCGGCGGGCAGCCCTATTTCGTCGAGAACTTCGACCGTGTGCTGTCCCAGCCCTGGGGCGTGGCGCGTAACTTGAAACGGCGCTTCGCTGAAAGACACTGGGCGCCGAAGAACTCGATACGTTCCCTCCGTCGGATGCTCGGCTTTCGAAAAGAGGCCCACCGCCTTGATATGTGGGTCGTCTGGCAAGTCTTGGAGAGAGAGAACGGGCATGCACGGAATGCTGACTCGGTCGCAGAACTCTATCCACTCTGCAGTAGTTTTCCTCGGTGCCTCCTCGGCAATCACTGTGTACAAGATGTCGATAAGTTGTGTGCGATCGGCGAGTGAGCGGAAACGTGCGTCTTCCCTGAATTCATTGCGACCCGTGAAATTGTAAAAATCCTGCCAATTCTTATCGGAGTAAGGAAGAATACAAGTGAAGCCGTCCTTCGTTCGAAACGGCTTTCGTTGTTTGTTCAACAATCGCCAAAAGCCGGGTTTGCTGAGCGCTGGATCGAAGGCGAACCCGCCAAAGTGTTCGATGAAATTGAATTCAACGGAGGTTTCGAACATTGGAACTTCAATCGATTGGCCGCCACCGCCGCGCGCGCGATTAAACAGTGCGGCCAAGACCGAATACGCGATCGCCTGTCCCGCGAGCTTGTCGCAAATGGCCGCGGGAACATAAGCAGGCTGACCCTGAACTTCGGAGCACAGCGCTGCAACACCTGACGCCGCCTGTATCAAATCATCGTACGCCGCCTTGTGTTTGTATGGTCCGGCGGATCCGAAGCCAAAGGCCCCGCAATAAATAATGTCCGGTTTTAGCGCCCGAACGCGTTCGTAGGAATATCCAAGCCGCTCGACAGTTTCCGGCCGCAGGCTGTGCACGAAAACATCCGCAGTCGCGAGAAGCTTGTCCAGCGCAGCACGGCCTTCACTTGTTTTTAAGTCCAAACAAATACTTCGCTTGTTGCGATTGAGATGCAAGAAACAGCCAGACATCTCGGGATTGCGTAGCGGCAGATATCTCCGGAGCAGATCGCCGTAGGGACTTTCGATCTTTATAACGTCCGCCCCCAAATCTGCAAAGATATGGGTTGCGAACGGGCCCATTATGACGCTGGTGAGATCGAGTATCCGCACGCAGTCGAGCGGTCCCTTTGGCCCGGTGATCGCCGCACGTCCTAACTTGTCGGTCTGCATCTCCACACTCTTCCTGCGTTTTTCGATTTCACAAATGCCTTGCCTAAAAACCTTAACTGCCGCTTTTCGTTTGTCGGACAACCGCTCGCGCAAAGCTCTATCCCGAGTACGCCTTGTTAATTTACACTTTCCGTAACTACTTCACTGATTGCTGGCGGTGGTCAGAAAGGCCGTGATCGCCGACCGGCTGAGACTAGAGATTCGCCGATACGGCTGTGTGGTACAATTCGCATTATTTGGAGATCGCCTCAATCCCTGGTTAACCCTATGGAGATTCGGTTCCGATATCGAGGAAATCAACTCTCATCCCATGGCATCTCACTTCGACTTAGTTGACGTCGCACTGTTTGTCAGCATCGCAGAGAAGAACACTCTGACTCATGGTGCGCAAAGCTGTCACATGTCGTTAGCGGCGGCGAGTAAACGAATCAAAAATCTTGAAGATAGCCTTAAAGTGAAGCTCCTATATCGAAACAGCCAAGGAGTGACGCTCGCACCCGCTGGCAGGGCCTTTCTTCATTACGGCAGGTTGCTGTTGCAACAGCTCGAGCGCATGGAGAGCGTTCTACAAGAACATTCGAAGGGCTTAACAGGCCACGTACGCGTTTTCGCAAACACGACTGCGGTAACCGACTTTCTACCCCAGGTACTGCGCAAATATCTCGTCACACATCCGGATGTGAATGTCGACCTGCGCGAGGGAATGAGCATGGAAATTATTCGCGCCGTTCGCCAAGGGGAGACTGACATCGGCATCGCCGCAGGCTACGTCGGTGCGGACGGGCTAGAGGTGCTTCCGTACCGTCGCGATAGGTTGGTTCTTGCCACATCTCAAAACCATCCTCTCGCTCGCCGCCGTACGATAAGTTTCGAAAAAACCTTGGAATTTGATTACATAGGAGTTGAGGCAAGCGCGATCCAGTCATTCGCGATGCTCGCCGCCGAAGAGCTACAACGTTCACTGAGAGTTCGTATCCAAGTCGGAAATTTTGAAGAACTCTGCCGGATGATCGAAGCGAATGTTGGCATCGGCATACTGCCGGAATCAGCCGCCCGGCGACACCGATCTACGATGGGAATTCGAATCGTGCAACTGAAAGACGCCTGGGCCATGCATAATCTACAAATCTGTGTGCGTAAGCTGCGGTCGTTGCCTACGTTTGCCCGTGACTTGGTCGGATTGCTGGTTGCAGATGGAGCATCAGACAACCGATTCGCTCACCCCGTAATTTCTACCCACACGACTGGACGTCATTCGCGCGATCGTGAGCGGTGACATAAGTCAACCCGCCCGATAGGCCCCAACGGCCCTTCTTGTACGTAACGATATTGATCTCCGCGTCCCGTGAGATTTCCTCACCAGCAACTGTGTAACGTGTTACGCCTGAGTACATGTGAGCCTTGTTAACGGTTGCGTGCAAGACGCGCGTGTACGGCAGAACACCATACGCGAATCCCCAATTGCCGACGCCCGACTTCTTGAACATCTCCCGGTATACAACAAAGTCTTTCGGATCCTTCTTGAAGTTTTCGGAAGTAACATTAGATAGGGCTAGGCGGCTCTTCACGCCCACCACATGGAACGGATCCATCGGTTTTACGCGTCCGTAAAAGGCGGCCACTGTGTTTATCGATACATGTGCTTGCGGACCGAATTGGAGGACAGGTCCCCACACACCCTCCGCATCAGCCACTTGATAAGCAAGATCGTGATTCATTCGCAGGCGTTTGGCGGCCTCAATCGTGTCGGTGTAAACAACTCCGACCATGTCGGCTGGCGTAAAAATTGTGGACATCAGCTGGATCGCCCATTTCCCATCATTGTTGGTAACGCAATAGACGCCCTCGCAGCGCAGCAATTTCTTGCCGTCACGTCCATAACGAATGTACGTCAGGCAGAGGTTTACGCTCACCGGGTCCGAGTTGATAACCTCGATTCCATCAAACGCGTCGTAGGCACCTGGCACAATGTATCCATCGTGATCGGTGAACCGCTCTGGATTCTGCGTCAAGTTCATCGACGCTGGCGCATGAGCCATTAGTTCGTCCGGCGTTTGAATAACGACGGGCTCGGTTCCTTCATAACTGGCGAAGGGAAAGTGCAATGTATCCGCCATTTGTCGAAGGTCACGCCGACTCAGCGCCGCGAAATATGCTGTGAGAACCTTAACGCCTTCAGGTACAGAAGTTTCGTATGTCAAAGGAAACCGAGCATCGAGTAGAGCGTTCGGTGCGAGCCCCGGTGGCGCTTGGGGATCTTGTACGCCTCCCTGTGGCACGACCGCTGCAGATTGACCGAGAGTCGGAGTCAGTCCCGCAGCGCCTACCAATCCGGCTGCAGCGGCGCTCTTTATAAAATCACGTCGATTCGCACCGGCATTAATTTCTATTGCGCCTTTTTTTGTCTCGTCTGGACCATCGCTCATACCTGGCCTCCTTAGAAATCGCGGGCAACCCAATAATGATTGTTGCCCAAATGCCGCTGCTCTCGCCAAAAGCGCGGGGGGAGGACTAAAAGTCGAATCTTCCACCCAACTGCAGTTGTCGTGTCGCGAAGGCTGCTGTCTGGAGCGGGGTCTGGAATGTGGCCGGATTATCAACGTTTGTGTTGAAGTTGGTGCCAAGATTATGTTTGTTCGTCACGTTGAATCCTTCGAAGAAAAGTGTCAGGGATCGAGTCTCGCCAAACCGAATATTTTTAGACAGTCGAGCGTTAAGTGTAAAGAAGTCATCCCCTCGCAGCGAGTTCCGGGAAAATCCTGCGGGATAGCATCTGGTAAAATAACCCAGACAATCGGCCGGCGCCATAGACGATCCCGGAGTTTGCAGTGAGGATGTCGCTGTGTATGGAAGCGCGCTCGAATACGAGAGAATCGGAGCCAGTTGCATTCTCCAGAGTAGGTTGAGTACGCCGCTGACGTTCAGCACGTTCCGCGCGTCGTTCTCGGAAGGACCGTAGTCGACCTTCGGATTGAACGGGTTGGTCGTCAGCGCGTTGCGACCACTGAGTCCAAAATTGCTGAAATCGTCGTCATTTGAGTATCCGAACTGATAAGCAACATTAATCATGTCCCCGCGACGATCCCGATACGATCCTTTAAGTTGTAAATCGTTGGCTACAAGATATGCGTCCGAGTCAAAACGCTCCAAGGTGGTGTACGCGGGATTTACGGTAACAAACGTTTGTGATGCCCCGGGTCCCGTAAGAGCGACGTTTGGGTTCACCGTGATGGTTCCGTTAAATCCGCGGTGATAGACGTAGTCGGCTGAAATGCTCAGCGAGTTACTGAATTGATGCTGAATTCCTGCCGTAGCTTGCAGAGTACCCGGAACTCGGTAATTTTTGTTGAGATCAAGAATGTCCCCCTCGGGGTTAAATGGAACGCTCAGAGCGGGGATTGTGTAGGTGTTCGTGCCTACAGCAACCGTGCAGGAATTGGTCGCTGCGCAAGGCGACGTAGAGTTGGGAAACTGCGGTAATGTGTAATTTGCTAGCGCTGACGACAACACGTCTAGCACGGCGAGTTCGTATTGGACCGGAATTCCGTTCGCGCACAATGAATTTCCTACACAGTATGGGTTGCGTGTCGTAACGTTGGCGGCGAGACTGTAGCCGAGCAAAGTGCTCGAATTCTCGTTCACATAGACAGCAGTCGAGGCCGTATCGTTTTGATCGTAGAACACTCCCACACCGCCGCGCACGACTGTCTTCTGACCGTCGTGGAACGGGGTCCAGGCAACGCCTATCCGCGGTGCGAGGTCATACGGATCGTTGTTGATTGGGTGGAACCCAGGAGTGATGAAACCTTGAGAACCTGGAACTGCCGCTGCGAGTGCAGGGAAAGATGCTGTGGAAAGGGAGGAATTGGCATTGCTGAAATCGTATCGCAATCCTAAGTTCAGAGTGAAGTTTGGGCGTATTTTCCAACTATCCTGCGCAAAGACGCCATACGACCACGAAGGGAGATTGAAATCTAGAAGGGCAGGGGTACCGTAGTTGGTTACGACCGAAAGAGGAGCCAAGGTCGAGGCTGCCGAGAACTGCGCGGGAGTGAAAGTTCCCGTGGTGAGATTAAGCGGATTGATCAAGGTATCTGGGTCGAACGGGGTTGCCTTCGCAGACATCGAATATGAGCCGTAGACTTGGTTGATCCCTTGGTTGCTATATACGGTGTAACGTCGAAGCGATCCACCGAGTTTCACTTCGTGATTTCCTCTACTGAGTGTCAGCGTGTCCGTTAAAACTCCTGATGTTTCCGCATTCAGAAGCCCGCTGACGGTGGGACCGCCCGTGCTAAATCCGTTGTAAGCGACGTTACCCCAGAAGCCGTTTGGATTGCCGAACGCAGTTTGTCCTCCCAAGCTCTCCGTGGTTACATAATTGTACGGATCCGGGTTCAGCGTTTGGCCGGCATAGGCACCGGTTATATTCTTGTAGACACTGGTATTTCCAGTTCCTTCTTTGTAAAAAGCAAACCGCAACTCATTGATGGTCGTCGCCGACAGCGTCCGCGTCCAACCGATACTCTCAGCATATCTCGGGAAGAACGAGTTTGAGCCTGCTGTATTGTTGGTTTGACCATACTCGTAGTCGATGTTGCTGCGAATGCTAAATGTATTGACTGCATTCGGCGTGTAATCAAGCCTCAGCATTCCGAGCAATGTATGGGACGTAGTTTGTGCCGAGGTCAGCGTACCCAGCACAAGCCAAGGCACGATTTGACTGGGAGGTGTGTTTAGCGGCTGAGCAGTTGCGAGAAATGCTCCAGCGGACTGACCGTTCGGTAGCGCGGCGGTTGCGAGTTGATGAAAATATTCGAATCCGGCGAAATAGAAGAGTTTATCTTTCTTGATGGGTCCACCTACCATTCCGCCCACTCTTTCGCTGTTGAAGGGTGCCTTCGAAGTACCCTTAAAAAACTCCGGGTTCGCGTTGAGATCCGCGTTTTGGTAGTACGTATAGGCACGACCGTGAATTTGATTCGAACCAGACCGAGTGACAATGTTGACGACGCCACCGCTCGCCGAACCGTATTCGGCAGGGAACTGAAGGGCCAGCACAGAAAACTCTTGGACCCAATCTTGCGCCAGCGTCACATAAGGACCGCCCTGATTACCTGCTTCCGCGGTGATCCCATCAATTACAAACCCGGTTTCGTAGGTCGGGCTACCACCGATCGTAGGCAAGCCAGTACCCCTGCCGGTACCTCCCGGTGTTGCAGTTGCATTCACACCAGACGCTTGGACTCCGGGCGCCAACACGGCGAGGTCAGAGAAACTACGATTGAGAGTAGGCAGCGAGTCTAGTTCGCTTGTTTGCAAAATGCGTTCGACAGAACTCTGCGTCGGCTCCAGAACCGAGGCGTTTCCCGACACTTCGACTTCTTGACTGACGGACGAAACTGAAAGGGTAAAATTCAAAGTGACCGTAGTGCCCACTAAGAACTCTTCGTGGCGGCGTATAACGGTAGCAAAGCCCCGTTGTTCGGCTTGTACATCGTAGAACCCCGGAGCCAAATTGAGAATCGTATAGCGACCTTCGGCATCGCTCGTATCGCCCTTTTGAATCCCGGTTGCAGTGTTCGTCGCTGTCATCGCCACGCCGGGAATCGCGGCCCCGCTGGAATCAGTCACGTCTCCTGTTACCGTGGCAGTGTTGGTTTGTGCGGCCAGGGTCGAGCCAATCGCTAAGATCCATAGCAAGATTGAGACGACCTTGCATCCAATTCTCGTACTCGGCCTCATAAGCTACCCCCCGCCGCAAATTTTGTCTTTGGATGGGACGTATTTGTACGTTGAATCGGACAGAGGCTGCTACATTGGTCGGCAGTGCGCAATTGGCATATTCTAAACCAAGCCTTAACCCACAGTTAATGCGGCTCTCACGGAACTCGCGTCGATCGTTATGAGCAACAAATCAATTCCTCCTTCGAGACTCGGCTCTCGTTGGCAGGATTAATTGAGGAGCTTAACGCTAATGTCGGAATGGTTCCGCAGCGAGGAGCTGGCATGGCGTGGCAAAGATCTATTCCCACACAAACTCTCGATCGAGATGATTCAAAGCAGTAACTCAATTTTTCGCGAGAGTTGCGATGTGGCAAAGAATGCAGTCGCACTACCTCGCTATTCCAGTTGCTTGCCCTTGGTTTCAGGAAGTGCAAAAGCAAGCAAGGCCGCGAGCAAGAAGGCAGAACTCTGGAGCAAGAAGGCTGGCCCCAGGCCGTATCGAGCAGCCAGCATTCCAATCGCGAAGGGTGCTAGCGCAGATAAAACTCGCCCGACGTTATAGCTGATCCCCATGGCCGTCGCGCGAATCTCCGTAGGGAATAATTCCGAAGCGATGGCTGCATAGCCAGAGAAATAACCGCTTCCGAAAAACGCGACAAACGGCCCCAGAATAAGCAACCCGGTAGCGTTCTTTGTAAATCCGTAAATCGGAACTAAGAATGCAGCCATCAGCAGAAATCCAACGTAACTCTTGCGGCGTCCCCACCAATCACCAAGAAATCCGAAAAGCACAAATCCAAAAAATCTGCCGATGCTCATTGTGATCAGCCAACCTGCCGTCTGCATCTGACCGAGTCCGCGCCCGCCTTGGGAAGTTGGTAGTGACAGATAGGCAGGAATCCAGGTAAAAAGACCCCAATACCCGAACAGAGTTAGAGCGTTCATCGTCGTGGCGATGAGGCCATTTCTGCGGATATCTTTACGCCAGAGTAGACGGACTGACCCGGAGCTCGTGTGCGTAGCGCGTTGCCAAAGAGGTGATTCCGGTACATGCCGCAGGATCCAAAAGACAGCGATACCCGGTACAACACCCGCAAAGAAAACGGCGCGCCATCCGTATCGCGGAAGAATCAGGGCTGTCACTGCCACAGCGAGAATCTCACCGAGTGCCCAGCTTGATTGCACCAGGCCTAGCGCTTTGCCCCGATGCTCTGCGCGCCACGTTTCGGCGACTAGCGCAGCGCCCGTCGTCCACTCTCCGCCCATCCCGAGTCCCAAGATGAAACGAAAACTAGCCAGCTCAAAAATCGAGCGCGAGAACCCGGAAGCACCGCTTGCCAGGGAATAAACGAGTATGCTGCCCATCAGCGCTCGAGTACGTCCCAGGCGGTCCGCGATCACGCCAAACGTTACGCCGCCGATTGCGGAGGCAATCAAAGTCAGCGAGCTCAATCCTCCCGCAACCGCCTTGGTCATTCCGAAATCGCGCATCAGATGCGCAATTACTAGCGCATAGAGCGTAACGTCCAGTGAATCGAGCATCCATCCGAGGCCGCCGGCAATCAGAGTATTTTTCTCTGCGACGGTAACTTCAGTCGGCCATGGCAGTCCTAGAATGCGGCGCGTCGGCGGAGCGAGGTTAGCGAGCTTGTTCATCGTGGAAGTCTCCGGCTACAAAGTACCGTCTGACACCGAATGACCTCCTCAGTCGAGACACGTCGAGTCGAGACTTATACCACAGTTGTCAAATCTGACTTGCGATCCGAGCTCAAAATTGGAAATGGAGAGTCTCGATTTGAGGTTTGCAAAACCATTCGCGATGCTGAAGTTGTTCACGCCGGATACACAGGACCGTCTTGAGTAGGTTCTTCAGATCTCGCTACGCGAGTTGACCGCGAATTGGATGCGAATTTGCACAATCCTTTGCACAGTCCGGAGCCGAATGAGCCCAAATAGGCCAATTCAGTCCGCGCATGTCATCCCTAAACTGTTTGGAGCGAGCACGCCGAAGGATGATGCACCGCCTGTGGCACCGAGGGTCGCGGGTTCAAACCCCGTCGCTCACCCCAACCAACCTATTGAATCCACTCATCCTCGGACTGCAACTTGGGCGCATTTGGGCGCAGAATCGTGGCCAACTTCTCGACCGCATCCCGCTGTGAGTTCCCAACTACGTGACTGTAAATGCCGAGCGTTATTCGTGGGTTCGCAACGTTCTTCCGTCGTGCGTCATCGCGCTCACGAAATCGCAACTCCGCGCATGGTTCGCTCGCTCCGGCCGCAGCCGAAGGCACGATCCGTCGTTCAACCACAACCTGCCTCGCGGCCTTTGTTTCTGCGGCACTTTCA